>CABDXY010000082.1_pt1 | contig 77997 bp, 63 predicted proteins | sample 3131871 | NCBI WGS metagenome assembly CABDXY01 (sample SAMEA5534336, study PRJEB31848) | metagenome | biome: tundra; feature: field; material: soil | place: USA | collected 2013-05 | depth 0.15 m
TATGTGGCCCGCAACCAGCCGGCTGCGATGGCCGGGATGGAAGGTCTTTTCAAGACCGAGAACGGCGCGGGAATGGTGCTCATCGGCCAGCCCAATGAGGACACCGGCCAGATCGACAACCCCATCGTCGTCAACGACGCACTGAGCTTCCTGATCTACGGCACCACCAAGGCCGAAGTCAAGGGCCTCGACCAGATTCCACACGACCAGTGGCCTACCGCCCTGCCGCTGCTCTTCTACGCCTACCACATCATGGCTGGCCTCGGAACCTGGTTTGCGCTGCTCATGATCGTCTCCGCGTTTCTGCTCTGGCGCGAGCGGCTTTACACAGCGCGTTGGGCTTTGTGGGCGCTGCTGCTCAGCTTCCCTCTGCCTTACATCGCCAACACCGCTGGATGGATGACCGCCGAGCTTGGCCGCCAGCCCTGGCTCATCTACGGACTGATGCGCACCAGCGAAGGCTACTCGAACACCGTCTCGGCCAGCAATGGTCTGTTTACTTTGCTCGGCTTCATGGGGCTGTATCTGCTGCTGGGCATCCTCTTTACCGTTCTGATTTATCGCGAAATCAGCAACGGGCCGGAGCCAAAGCTTCCTGCCGTTGAAGCGATTCAAGCAGATTGATCCGATCCGCATTGGGCTAAACAGAAGAATATCGGGAGTTTCATCATGATGGGTTTCATTTGGTTCTGGCTGGTTGCCGTAATGATTGTGGGCTATGTGGTGCTCGACGGCTTTGATTTGGGCGTGGGCGTGCTGCACCTGTTTCTGGTCCGCACCGAGGCCGAGCGCCGCGCCACACTCGCCAGCATCGGCCCCGTATGGGACGGCAACGAAGTCTGGCTGCTGGCTGGCGGCGGCACGCTCTACTTTGCCTTTCCACTGCTTTATGCCTCGGCCTTCAGCGGCTTTTATCTGCCCCTGATGATCGTACTCTGGCTGCTGATCCTGCGCGGCGTGAGCCTGGAGTTGCGCAATCACCTTGAAGTCGGCGTCTGGCGAGTGTTGCTCGATGGCCTCTTTGGTCTATCCAGCGCTCTACTCACAATATTCTTCGGCGCCGCCCTCGCCAACGTGCTGCGCGGCGTTCCGCTACAAGCTGATGGCTACTTTTTCCTGCCCCTGTGGACCAATTGGCAACCCGGCCCGCATCCCGGCATTCTCGACTGGTACACAGTCATCGGCGGCCTGCTGGCGCTCGTTGCTCTCACACTTCACGGCGCTCTCTGGCTCACCGTCAAAACCTCCGGCGAACTGGAAGACCGCGCCCGCCGCGTCGTCACTCCACTCTGGTTTGTGCTGGTCGCCCTCACAGCGGTCAGTCTCGCTGCCACCATCGCCGTGCGCCCGGCCAGCCTGAACAACTACTTCAATTACCCGGCAACCTTCATCGTTCCCATCGGCGTTGTCGCGTCGCTCGGCGGCATCTGGCTCTTCAATCGCAAGGTCCAGCCGGTCAAAGCGTTTTTGTCCTCGTGCCTCTATCTGTTCTTCATGCTGGCCGGCGCATGTTGGGGCCTTTATCCCACGCTGCTTCCCGCCACCACCGGCGCCGATCGCGACATTACCCTCAGCCGCGCCATCTCCGGTCCGCACACGCTCGCCGTCGGTTTGGTCTGGTGGGGCTTCGGCATGGTGCTGGCCATCGGTTACATTGTCTTCGTGTATTCCAAGTTTCGCGGCAAGGTGGATTTGCGCGCGGGCGGGCACTGAGCATTTTCAAGAACTCGCTTGTGGCCTACACTGCTATGTGGGATGCATTACAGCAACAACGAAGTCAAGGGTGGCGTTGTCCGCGAAAATCCGGTCAGACGAAGCCGAGCCCGCAGGCTGTGGCGGGTCCACCGTCAAGGGGCGAGAATGAAGTATGGCCGGTTTTTCGCCGCAACGCTTCGATACTGGGCCACTTTTCCCCATCTCTTCGTCAATCGTCGCTAGGTTACACCCGGTAGCCGTCGCTCCTCATTCCTCGATCTGGAAAAAAATGGTTTCCGTCGCCACCGTCCCGGTAGTGTTAACAGGCCCTAGTATTCATTGCGAGAAGAACGGCCCAATCACAGATCGTTTCATCGCCTATGACGCTGAAGAACCGGTGTTAAGATAGCCTCAACATCGTCCACCTGGTGCAAACCCAGAGGGTCGGCCCTCAGGTTACCTCGACCGTAAGCGGCTGATAAACAAGAGCCAATGGCGGTGACCAGGGCAATGTAGACGATTCTGTAACTGCGATTTCCTCACAAATCCACAATATTCAACAAGCGACTGGTCGTAAGCCGTTGATTTTACAAGGTATCCTAGGGGTAGGGACTCTGGTCCCGAACCAGCTTTTCCCGCTTGTTGAAAATTGTAGAAATCGCTTGAAAACAAGTGCTTTCGATTAAATACGTTGCGGCCATCTCATTGAAAGCTATTGTTCTGGAATGTTCTAGGGTGCTTTGGCCGCTACGATTTCGACTACTGTCGAATTCATCCTGGGGAATGTCCGATGGCAATTCGACGAGACACAGAACAACATCAATCTTGCCGTCACAGAGGACGGCCAAAGCGATTGAGTGCTGCGACAATCAAGAATGCAATAATAAACAACACCAAGGCAGGCCAGACCTGTGACCATCCTGTTTTGTCGTGCAATTTGAGGTAACGAAGGAGTGAACTCGCTGGACTGCTTGTATCGCAAACATTAAAAGCCGGGAAGGTTGACAGGCTGTTGTCTTGCTCGTATAAAAAGAGTCCAGGGCACAAAGTGTCTACTGATCGTCATCAGTTCACTCCAGGCCTTTCTCCCCAGTCCCGCACCCATAAGGTTTCAGCCCTGACATTCCAAGGAGGTATTCGTTATGTCCTGCAAATCGATCAATATTCAGGCCGGCCAGTTTTCCCCCATGAACTGGTCGCAAACCCTCACAACTACACTTGGCAGCGTAAAAGTCACCTATACGCCTGGCGGCGCTAACCCCGGCATCTCCATCGTGATCGGCGCTGTCACGAGCTTCCTCTCGCAAAGCGCGAACGAATCCTTGCACTACATTCTGTGGGGCGTTGCGACCAATCCTCACTTGCTGCTGCTTTCGGACCAGACCTTAGGCGGCTCCTCCACGCTCACCGTCAGTCTGCAGGAGTTCACGGGCACGTCGATCGTCAGCCACCTGATCGGGACCGTCAATTCCGATCCTCAGCATCCTCTTCCCGGCGTGCAGGTCAGCCAGGGCAGCGGCGATGCTGTCATGGTCTTCTTTGCGACCATATCGGGAGTTGGTCCGGTGGACATGATGCGCGGCGACAATGCGACAGTGTTGTGCTCGCTGGTTGGACCGGTCAATCTGAATGTTCAGCTTGTCGGCAACGCGGATACGACCAAGGTTTACATCCAGGACGGCGGTACTGTGCTCACATCCGCAGTGTTCCCCGTGGGCAGCGCAAAGATCACCGTTCCCGCGACGCAGCCACTGATGTTTCCCGATGTCGTCATGGGCGGCTGCCCGCAGGTGCCTCCGCAAGAAACGTTCACCATCAAGAACAACGGCACGGATTGCCTCATCATCAGTTCGGTCGGCAGCGTCGCTCCGTATACGTTCGTCGGAGCCAGCCCTGCGCTCCCTGCTACGCTGAGCCCGAATGCCACCTGCGTCGTCACGCTTGAATTTCAGCCGGGGTCCATCGGAACTTTTAACAACGTCGCTTTGCCGATCACCACCACGCCTCCCAATGGCGACAAGCAGATTACGTGCTCCGGCAAAGCGCGGCAGGCCGTCACATCGATTCAGTTTTCTTCCAAGAACATCGTCTTTGCCACCACGCCGTTGGGCTCGTCCGCAAACGCCACACTCAAGATCACCAACAACGGTGAAACTCCGCTGAGCGTCTCATTTCCCGCATCGCTTCCCGGCAGCGCGTTTCAGTGGAACTCAGTCAACCAGACGCTGCAGTGCGGCGCGGCTCCCATCAGCGTGCCGATAGTCTTCACTCCAACCGTAGTAGGAAGCAATACGGCATTGATATCGGTGACCAGCGGTGCGTCCTCAAGCCCGGACACCGTCAACCTGAGCGGCGTCGGCTGCGTAGCGCGCGCGCAGATCAGCGTGCCAGCCACCTTCCCTGCTTTCGGTAACCTGGAGCAGGGTTACCGCCTGGTCCGTCTGATCCATGTCACCAACGGCGGCAACGGCACGCTCAACTTCACCGCCTCGCTTTCCGGGCCCGATGCGACGCTGTTCGAATTGCTTCCTGACCCCAGCAATCTCGGCCAGGGCATTCAGTCCGCGCCGTATTCCATTGCTCCGACGACTGCCTGCGGAGGCGGCACAGGCACCGGCGACGGAATTGTTGCGGTCGGCTTCTTCGCCAACGCCACACCGCCGAAGAACGCTGCGGCTACGCTGACCATCGGCAATCACAACGCGACCAACACCACGCAGACGCAGTTCAACCTGCCGCTCAACGGGAGCATCATCGCGGCCGTCCCGGTGGATGCCGTGGCTGTGATCGACCGCTCCGGCAGTATGGGCGACGCGGTCCCCGGCGGAACCAAAGCTGAGGCAGCGCTCACAGCTTCGCGCCTGCTGCTGAGCCTGCTACCTTCTGATGAAGACCATCGCTTCGGCGCGGTTCGCTTCAACGAGCTGCCCGACGCCTTCCTTCCCATCGCGCCGCTCACTTCGGCTTCCCGCGCCGGTATGAATAACGCGCTGACGGCGGCGAACCTCGCCCCCGGCGGCTCTACGGCGATTGCCGGTGGAGCGCAGACGGGCATCGACCAGGTGCGAACGCCGCGTAACCCTGCGCCGGCGGTCACCCCACGCAAGGTAGTTGTCCTGTTGACCGACGGCATGGACAACACGGCGTGGAAGAATCCCGCGGACAATAAGTACTACACCGTCCTGGGCGGCCCATCGATGATTCCACCGTCGACGGTGGTGAACGCGAATGTGCTGCCTTTGCCAACCGACTGCAAGATCTACACTGTCGGCCTGGGAAAGGACGCGGACATCGACAAGGCTGCGCTCGACGCACTCGCCTCCGCCACGCATGCAACATTTCGTGCCGTCGATACGAGCGATCCGGACATCGTTTACCAGCTCATGAAGTACTACACCGAGATTTATCTCGACATCGTCGACATGGCTTCGCTGCTCGATCCAAAGTTCACCATCAATGCAGGTGACGAGATCGAGTTGCCATTCGACGTGCTGCGCGGCGACGTGAGCGGCATGGTTGTGATGTATGACATCGAAGGCATCCGCTTGCCGTTCTGGCTGCACTCGCCGAAAGGAGAGATCGTCGACGTCAGTTCCATTCCACCGGGCTTCGCCGTGCGCTCCGGCTTCACCGAGAAGTCTCGCTACCTCGAATTCAAGATGCCGGTCGGCGAGCCCAAGCGTTACGCCGGCACCTGGACACTGATCGTGCAGCACAACAAGATGGCCTGCACTGGCAACCCGCTCGCCGGCAAAGGACACCAGCTCGGCTTCTTGCCCGAACGCTGCGCGCACGAATACACCAAGCCCATCTCCTTCGGCGTTGCGATCGGCGTCGGGTCGAACTTCCGCATGCAGCCCTACGTCACGCCGCAGAAGGTATACGTCGGCGACCCCATCTGGGTCGATGCTGCCGTGGCCGAAGCGGGGCTGCCGGTCACCGGATGCGCCGTCACCTGCACGGTCACCGCGCCTTCCGGCACCCAGTGGGACTTCACGCTCAAGGACGACGGTCAGCACAACGACGGTGGACAGAACGACGGCGAGTACGCCGAGACGTTCCGTTTTACCTCGCAGCCCGGAAGCTACAACTTCCTCTTCCGCGCTGTTGGTCACAGCCACGCCGGTGAGCCGGTCACGCGCGAGTCAACGCTGTCGAAGTACGTGTGGCCTATCGGCAAAACACCGGGCGAGCCGCAGACGCAGGACCCATGCTGCGACCGGCTGCTGGCGCTGGGTCGTGAGCAGTTGGCTATTCTGACCAAGCTGGCTGCAGAGCTGAAAGGGAAATGAGCTGAACCCGAACCACTTCGCCTCGATGGCGGGTGGCGCAGGTCTGACCAATAAAGTTTGGGTGGCCCTCGATAAGGTCGAAAGCTTTGTCAAGCGCAAAAATTCCGGGCGGTGCGTAAGCACCGCTCCTTTTGCCAGCTTGGTTGAGGACCAGAGCCTTACGAACATACGCTGCATCATCCTTCGGCGGGCATTTTGTGCGCCCCACCAACCATCGATTCGGCTATCAACAACCGGCCATGATGCTTCCATCCGGACTTCCAGCCAATTCCTGGATGCGAGCGCGCTCATTCAAAGTCACGACCTCGCCGCCGCCTGACCTCCGCAACTCGCCGATACGGCACAGTGCACGCCAGCACCACCAGCTACGCCTCCGTCGACGCCGGCAACCGCATCTCCCTCGACCGAAATCAACCATAACGCCACCCAATTCCAATAGGACGCCCGCAAGCGCCTCTTCAAGACCGCCTATTCCGACGGAACCTCGGTTCTCAACAGTCACGACGGCCCTGCCAATCTCTCCCAGGTCCCTCCTTCATTCGGTCCGGCTTTGTATTGGAGGTCGGCTCCCTGATGCAAACCCAGAGGGTCGGCCCTCAGATTCCCTCGACCGTAAGCTGCTGATAAACAAGAGACAAAGGCGGCCACCAGGGCAACGTAGATGATTCTGTAGATGCACGAACACCAAGAATCCACAAGATTCAACAAGTCGAGTTTTGTAAATTGATGATTTTACAAGGCTTGTAAGAGGTAGGGACCCTGGTCCCGAACCAGTTTTCACCGTTTGTTGAAATTTGTTGAAATCGCATGAAAATAACTGCTTTAGATTGAATGCGTTGCGGCCATATTGTTGAAAGTTGTGGTTCTTAATTGCTCCAGGGTGCTTTGGCCGCTACGATTTCGACTACAGTCCGTCTGCCCCATTCGACCCATTCAAGGGCCCATCAATCAATCAAACAAAGACCTCTGTTCATTAGGAACCTTGTCGTTCCCGTTTAGGGTCTCGGAAGATGAATAGGCGTAATTGAGCTTCTTCGCGAGCATGTCGATAAAGCCCTTTTGGCCTTTCAGGATCTTCGTTAGGGCGACTTCAACCGGAAACCACGCCGCAGCGTCTACCTCAGGAAACTCCTGAATCTTGCCGCTATTTGGCGGCCACTCTATAGAAAAGGTATTGCTAGTGATCTGATCGACAGAACAGTCACCCTCTAGTGTCCATACCGAGACGTGCTTGCCGCTCGGTTGTTTCAGTTCACCTAAGAAATCTTCAACCTCGCCGATCGGAATGCCGGTCTCTTCGGTAAACTCCCGCTTGGCGACGGTGAGCGCATCCTCGCCGTCGCTGTACTCCCCCTTAGGAACAGACCAAGCGCCCAGATCTTTCTTCTGCCAGAACGGTCCTCCTGGGTGGACCAGCAACATCTGCAGCTGCTTATCAACCCACTTGTAACGCAAAATGCCTGCGCTGAGTTTTGCCATACGTGTTATCTCACGGTGCGAGTTAACTTCTTATTTCCAGAATGGTCGATTTTCCACTCATGGCCATCGTTAATGAGATCATTATACCCCTTCGCTAAAGTCTCGTAAAACCCTTCACTTCCAGTCCGAACCACTTCAAACGCAAAACTCATCCGCGGAGGTGCTTTATAGACCTTACTCTCTATCTGAATTCGACCGAACGACTCTTTGTGATCTAGAAGAATAGCACTGCCCATAGGGATTGTGTCGTGGACACGGATCGAGAACCGACTGCGATCCTTTGGCCTCAACTGAGTCTTGGCATGGTCCAACCGATGCAGCGACTCCCGGATAGAATGGGCCAGGCCGGCTGGTGTTGTGCTTAATATAGGGGCGAGCGATGCCATCAAATGAGGCAACTCAGGATTCAAGAGGGAAACAACTGCCGTGAATTTCGGATCGGCTTTCAGCTTCGTTATGAGCGCTTCGCAAACACCAGCTATGGGTATGCCAGTCATCAAATTGATGCTCACCATTACGACGCTGCGGGTGGCGGTCGAAACATATTGATCAATGTTTGCGACATCGCGATACTTCGCATAATAGTCTCTTGAGGGGTAAAATGCCGACAAGCCCGCCACTGAGATCAGTTCATCTAATCCAACTCGAACAGGGGCGGGCTGGGCTAGTCCCTGCGTCTCCAAAGCCAAGGCGCTGTACCGCCTGGCTTGTTCATCTAGAAAATTCAGGGGGCGAGGAGATTCGTTGTCGATCCGTGCAAGAACGTATCCACGATTTGGCACACTGTGAACATAGAACCCGAACGTCCGTAGGATCTTGTTCAGCTTCGTGACATGCTGCTGGGGAAGGTTTGGATCAACATTTACGTTGTGCCAAACGTACTTGCGTAGCTCCTCGTTACTAACAAAACTGGGATGGGCTGCATGTATGCATAGCAGCACCTCAAAGGGTTTCCCCTGAAGGAGTATGCGGTGGCTTTGGTAATATGCGCAGCCTTGCGACGCCTCAAAGGTTAGATCTTTGCCGTCGATTAAATCAACCACCGCACTAAGCGCACTAGGCATGATTCAGACCTGTCTCAGCAATTCAGATATGCATCAGGCAGAATTCAGTCTTCAGCCTTTGCTCAGACTGTGTTCATTCCAATATTCTTAACAGTATACAAGAATATCCCCTAGACGGTTGCAGCCGTCTAGGGGTACCGCGATCAACTGCGGCAGGTACCCACACTGGAGGCACCAGTATGGACCCCATACGCATCACCACTATCCCAAATAGTGCTGTAGTAGGGAACCCTTCCATTATTCACGTCACCGCTCAATTGTCAAGGGTACCGGGCGCAGACGTGACGCTGCCAATCTCAGAAGCAATGTTCTCCCGCATCGCAAGTGCAGTAGACGCCGCCTTTGCCCTGCACAATCGGACCAATGGATCGACGGTCAGTCTCATCCACGGCAACATGGCCGACAGGAAGCTCTTTGCAGTCTCAATTTACCCGGCCCGCAAGATCGAGCTCTGGACGAGGCCAAGTTGGCAGGAGTTGTTCGAGTTCGCCAAAGCAAACCTGGACCTGCTGCTGAAACCAGACCACGCGCTCGGAACATGGTTCGATGATTACGAGTTGATCCACTGTCTCGATATGGTTGTTCTAGTTCGTGATCTCGACGATGCAGTGGAGCTTGGACTTCGCTCAGATCAAGTCGCCATCTTCGATCTTGAAGCCCGCCGTGAGATTCCGATTCGACGTTCGCGCCATGGATTCAACGCAAGCCTGCAGGCGGGAGGTGCGCGATGAATACTTTTGTCGTTAATTCGCCGCCCGTCGCCTGCTCCATCCTGTGGATCGGCTCCAACGCAGTACTCGATAGCCAAATCGCAGCTTTTCGCGATAGGCGATCCGTGCAGCCCCGCATCTACACCTCACTCGCCCTGCCGTCAGCGGAACTGCTGTCGAATGCTGCTGCCGTATTCGTCTACGAAGTCGAGATTCCCGAAAGACTCCAACAATTGAAGGCCGTCTGCGAATATCAGCGGCGATACGGTGGAATTCAGTTGGTATTCGGTCTCTCGCGCCGTCTTCGGTTCGATGACATTCCGAAGCGTGTGATCGATGCAGGTGCCCAGTTCCTTCCCCTGTTTGCTGCGGCGTGATTGATTCGTCCACCACTGATGGAGGCACGCCACCGTGCAGTATAGCGATCTCGACCTTGCGTTGCTTTATTACGATCTTGCGGCGTATCAGATCGAATCGATACGCCGCGGCAAGGTCAGGTTGGTTATTGTTCACGAGCGCCTGGCTCATCGATTACCAGGACGTTGCATTCCTGGGGAGCAGATATTGTCCGCATGGTGGGTCCACCAGGGACGTTCTTACCGATTGCCGTTGTCCACCACGCACCTGATTTTGGTTGACCTGTTGGCGCGTCATCGAGCGCCAATGAACGCACAGCAAATCGCAGAGCTACTCAACAATGAGTTGTTCTACTTCCAACTGGCCCGCGCGCGGTCAACTCGGACAGCAGTGCGGAAACAAATCAGCCGAATCCGCGCAATCTTGGCAAGCCTTTTTGCTTTAAGGTATATAGACCTAGATCCGGCAAGTATTCTGCGGTCGGAGCCTACGAGCACCAACGAAGTACGGTACTCGCTCAATGCGGACGTGGTGATCGAGCATTAACGATGCGCCTGCAATCGGTTTCAACAGAGAGCGTGATTACCTTTCCTTCTTTCGTATCCGCCGTCGCGGCCGTAGCCACTGAATGACGCAGACCCCAATCGCGATGAGAGCGATCTGCTGCCATAGGGACATAGCCGACCAAACACCTACGAGGATGCAGGGGGCCAGCATCAGCACAATAACGATCCCACCGATGGCTCCAATGTGCTTCATCGAGTCGGCAGGCTTCACGATGCCGAGCATGATCCCGAAGGCGGTCAGAATGAGCGCAATGATTGCGAGCGATCCCACAAGCGTCAACCACCCCTGCATAAAGCTCGATCCGTTCATATTGCATTACTCCTTTTTCCGCAGATGCGCTATCGTTTCCCGTCAACGCATCCACGGTCAGCGTCGGCGAGAATCCCCGTGCCATCGAATTTGATTTCGGTAGGCTTACCCCCAGCGGCGAAATACGCCGTCCAGAACGCCTGGACGGCCTCTTTGCGCTGCGCTGCGAGCGGAGCGAAATCGCTGCTTTCGAGTCGGCCAAGGCAGAGATGTACGCCTTGCAGCGTGAAGCCATGCTGCTCACGGAGATGAGCGGCAAGTTGGCGGGCGTTCGTTGAATTGGCCAGTGATCTCGCCGAGACGAAGCTGTAGGTGCCGTCGTCTTCGAGAAAGTCGCTCACGACGATGAGCTTGCGTCTGCTCTCTTTAGGCAGTACGGCAAACTCCTGCCGGGCGGCATCGAGTGCGCCAAGGATGTCGGTGCGGGACTGATGTGGATCGAGCGCCGCAACCCAGGCGGCGAATTGCTTGCGGCCCTGCTCTTGAAACCGGCGCAGATCGGTATCGTAGGTCTCGCGCTGGATCGGTGCGGAGAGGCGCAGGATGCGCCCCCCGGCGTCGTTGGCGGCATCTCCGGTGATGGGAATGAGGATCAGCGTGTCCCCGCGCTGCATGTGGTCAATCTGGTCATGGACCGCACCGAGCGCCGCCTTTTCCGCGCGGGGCGTGATGCTGAGACTGGTATCGATCACCTCGATGGTCGCTTCCGGTACGCGGCGGGAGCAGCCTGCCAGCAGAAACAATAGGGCGATGGCAACATATCGTCCGGTGTTGATTATGGTCATTGGTCGTCTCCCTTCGAATCGTCTCCCTTTGGTAAGAGACGTTGCTGTGGCGGGCGTAACTCGCGCAGTTGGGGCACATCGGGGTTCACCGCGAAGTGGGTGTTTTCCTGCTTGAGGTAGCGTTCGTGGCTCGGATGGTGGCGGCGGTGGTTGAAATAGACGAAGAGGCCGAGGCCGGGAATCGCCACGAGCGCCGGGAGCCAGGCTAGGGGCAACAAGAATGCGAGCGGAGTCGCGCACAGACCACCGAGCAGGCTCTTGCGCAGGACCGACCAGCGGGTTTCTTGGCGCGCGCCATTTCTCTGGCCGCGCTCATAGAACTGTGCGAAGATGGCCCGCCATTCGAGGCACTCCGCCTGTTTCCGCTTGTCGAATTGGTCCAGATGTTCCTGCTCAGTTTGAACATCACGGGCAAACTGGATTTCGGCGGTGCGGAGCGTCTCGAATTTCTCCCGCACCCTCCGCCACGTGCGGGCGCGTGATACTTCTTGCCATCCAAGATGCAGCACCGTAGCGCCGATGATCGGCGTTGCGAGCGTGATGAAGATGTAGAAGACCGACGCAAGCGCGGGATGTTCTGTAAGAAATTGCCCCAAGGGATTCCCGGCGAGGACGGCGGCAAACCTGAGCTGATAGCCGCGCAGGAGCCCCCAAGCCGTGAGACTTGCTATTCCAACGCCCCCGGTAGCGATGGCAATGAGGCGTTTAGGCCAGGAACCCTCTGCTCCTATATATAAGAGGGCGGTCAGCTCAAAGTAGATGGTGCAGAGCGCCGCGAGACCTGCGGCGGCAAAGAATTGGAGCACCGGATGGGCGATGTTCAGAATGTCCATAGTCGGCGCGAGGAAGAGCGTATCGAGCGCCAGCGCAGAGAATGCGCAGCAGCCCATCACAATGGCATGGAAGTAAGGCGGCGGCGTGTCGCCGTGTTCCTTCCGAACGCGAGCCCAGAGGGCCTCCGCCTCGGGTTTTTCCTTGCGCACCTGCTGGAGTTTGGCCTCAAGGGAGTGAAGTGCCCGCAAGGGTTCCTGTTTCTCCTCTGATGTTTCCTGAACAAACCGCGCTTCGATCTCGTCCTGGACCGGCGCGGGATCGACGCCGTGCGCGCCGAGGTAGAAGGCCAACGCTTCAAGCTGGCGCGGCTTCAGTTTGCCTTGACGCAGATTGCGCGTGGGATTTGTCATGGGTTCCTCCGTCTGAGCATGAAAAGGGGGAGTTGCCGCGAACGGACAACTCCCCTGTGGTTACTGCGCTTCGAGCACCTTGCGAGCCTGTTGCAGTTTGGCAAGCTCGCGCTCTTCGTGGGCGAGTTCCTCGCGCATCCCGGCAACTTTTTCTTCCTGCTTGCCGATTTGTTCGAGGACGATCTCGACCGGAGTCTTCTTGATCCAGGCTTTGCGGCCTGCGGTCGGTGCGGTGGGTACTGTTTTTTGCGGTGTCATAACTCCTCCTTAGGGTTATGGGTTGGTTGTGAAAGAGCGGGACTCCTACTGAAGCAGGAGCAGGACACTGCGAATGATGTTGAGTTGCGCCTCGATACCGTCGAGCGCACCGAGAGCGGCGCGATGCTGACCGGCTTCGAGGTCGTCTTGCGCGGTCGTGATCCGGGCCAGAATCGCAGCGTTGATTGTCTTGGCGCGGCCAAGAATGCGCTGGCGGATCGCCTCGTCCGGATCATGCTGTTGGGATTGCGTGTTGGTTTTCGTCATCGGGTTGTACCTGCAATTCAGTTGGACTTTCGTTGTGGTTGACGAGAAGAAGTATTTTCCCGTTGTTTAAAGAGCTCACCTTCTCCGCGTACCACTGATCGAGGCGGCGGATCGCCTCGCGCAGTAGTGGAAGATCGATGTGCGTGTAAATCGAATTCACGTCTCCGCCCCGGCTGTGACCCATCAACTCCCGGCGAATATCCGCAATCACGCCAACCTCGACTAAACGAGAGTTGAAAGTATGGCGAAGATCGTGAAGGCGAAAGTGAGGCAGCCCGGCCCGGCGCAGTGCGGCCGTCCATCCAGTCTTCGGACGGCTAATAGGCAGGCTTTTGTAGGTGAAGATCAACCCCGATGATTGGCGAAGCCTGTCGAACATCGTGCGGACGCGGTGGGTCAATGGAATCAGCCGATGTTCGCCTTCGGCGGTTTTAGAGTGGCTAACCGAAATCAGATTGCGGTCGAAGTCCACGTGCTCCCAGAGTTGATTGAGCAGTTCTCCCCGCCGCATCCCGGTGTCGAGCGCCGCGATGACGATGGGGCGAAGATGCTCCGAGCAGGCGGCGAGAAGTTTGATCTCCTCGGCTACCGACATCACCGGGCGGCGTTGGCCGCGCTCCCGCACCATGCGGATGCGGGCAATGGGGTTTGCCGGGATAAAGCCTTCGTCAACCGCCCAGAAAAGCAGATGACGGATGACTTCGATGTCCCGGTTGACGGTTGTTTCGGAGAGGGGCTTTGTGTCCTCCTTTTTCGACTTCCGCCGATGTTCTTCATGGCGGTGCTTGCGGTAACGCGCGATGTCGTTCTTCGTGATAGTCCCGATGGGCGTCTCGGAGAAGAACGGCAAGAACATCTTCGCGCGGTCCCGGTGATAGGGTTTGACGTCTCCCTCGGCGAGGAATCGTGCATAGAGTTCGCCGAAGGACATCTCGGGCTTGAAATTCGGGAGTTGGAATCGCTTCGTGTGTATTTCGTCGCGCAGACGTTGTTCCAACGTCTCGGCCTGGCGGCGGTTCGAGGTCTCCAGCGAGCGCATGGTACGCACGCCGTCGATCCATATCGCCGTCCAGTACACGTTGCCTCGCTTGTAGAGACTCATTTGCTTTTACCTCCTTTCTGTTGGTGTTGAAGAATCCAGCGAACGACCTGGTCGCGGAAGAAGATCAACTTGCCATGGGGGCCTGAGCGCAGATGCGGTAGCCCTTGCGGCAGGTAGCTCTGGCGCACCGTCCAGGCCGAGCAGCCGATCAAGCGCGCCACCTCGCGGATCGAGAGCGGAAGGCCTAACAGTTCGTTTCCGTACTCGGTCGCCTGCGGGTAATGCTGCGGGCAGCTCTGCCCGTAGCTCGTGGGCGGAAAGCCTCGTATTTGCAATGCGTTTCCGCGTTCCACGAAACCCGACAATGCTCTCTCTCGCTCACTCATCCTTGTCCTCCTTCCGCTTCCAGAGCGCACGGATCAATTCCTGGAACCAATCGGGCAGCTTGCTCCAGAGCCACCAGAGGCCGGCTAGAAGCATCCCAAGAGCAACCAAGGCCCTCTGTACCTCTGGTGTACGGATGAGGGCTATGACGAGGCAGAGGGACGCATAAAAGAGCACGAGTCCGATACCCAGCCGCGCGAGGATGGCGAGCAACCGCCAGCTCATTGGAATCTTCGGCTGCGGCGTGGACAGCTCGCGGCTGCCGCACTTCGCGCAGACCTCAGCCCCGCGCGGGTTCTGGTGCAATCGCGGACAGAGCTTCACGTCATAACTGCGACCGCAATGGTTGCAGAACATGGGATCTCCATTCGTCATGCGGCCGCATTGGTAGCAGTACTTCATGGTGTTGTCTCGATGAGTGTTGTTGGTTGGTTGTCGATTGGCCGGAACCACACGGGAGTGAAGAAGCCATTGCCGGTGGATTCAAGCGTTGCGAACCGGAAAATCTTTTGCGTGATCGTGGCGACCGTTTTCCGGATCGAATGCAACCGGCGTTCGGAGTTCGCAACGACGAGCACCCGGAAGCGTTCCTGCCCGAAGTGCTCCCGGTACTTCCCAGAGACCGCGAGTTGTAGATAGTGCTCGGCCTTCCCCTTCCAGATCGTTTGTGATTCATGGCCGAGGTCTACTTCAAGGAAACAGGCGACGATCCCTCTGGGCGTCAGGAACTCCACGTATCCGTCGGGGATGAGGCTGATGCCGGGAACCACCGGCTCCTGGAAACCGAGCCAGCGATGGAATGTCACCAGCGGCACCGGGATGGTCCCGTACTTCAACGCGCAGTAGATGCCGTTCACGGCGAGCTGGTGTCCTACAAAATAGTCGGCGACGAGCATCGCATCCTGCGGACGACGCGGACCACGGGCGGGAACGTCGGCTGCCAGCGCGCCTTTCGGAGACAGGGCATAGATCGCTTTCCTGCCGCCCCCGGAGCCGAGAAAGAAACGGCGAAGCAATCCGGCGCGGGTGAGGGCAAGCAGCCGGGCGTTGGCCCGCGTAATGGAACCAAAACCGGCAACGATCTTCGCCTGTTCCCGGTCCACGACACGCATCACCGCGAGTTCCCGCAACAGATGCAGGTCACGAGGCTGGAGAATGATCCTGTTATTCCCATTCATGGAGTGCCTCTTCGGTGGTTCGGATGAGCGCCGCGTGGCGCTCCGCGATCTCAGCCTCGACCTCTACGCGGGGGCGTCCATGGTGGGCGCGGGCGCGGCTCAAGAGATCGGCAACGTCCGTCTGCGGGTCATGGATGGTTGGCGTGCAACCCTCCTGCCAGTGGTCGGCGCCGCTCTTCACGACAAAATGCCGATGACGAAGGTTCTTCAACCGCTCGGCGAGAGACTTCCCGCCGTCAAGCGCCTGGGCGATCTGCGTGGCGTCGCTGGGAGACAACTGGAAGAACACATGGGTGCCGACCGAGAGGATGGCCGCGCGCATTTCATCCGGGTATTGGCCGAGGTACTGATTGGCGCTGACCACCGAGACGCCGAACTTGCGGGCCTCGGAGAGCATGGTTTCGATGCCCGTGTCGTAGGCAAGGAAGTTCTGCACCTCGTCCACGTACACGGTGAAGAGCGTCCGCTTCGTGCGGGAGAAGAGCGCATTCTTATTGACGGTAAAGAGCAGGCTTCCCAACGTGAGCGACTGTTCGCCCAGCTTGCCTTTCTCAAGATTCGCGATGATCCAATACCCCTTGTCCATCGCTTCCGTGATCGAGAAAGTGGATCGCTGTTGCCCCACGATGTGGCGGAAGGCAGGATCGGCGGTGAAGGCCGATGTCTTATTCAAGATCGGCTCCCGCATCGTTGCCTGCATCGCCTCGCTCGCCTTGTCATAACGGCTCTCGAAGTACTGGCGGACCTCCGGGTTCGGCGTCTTCGTGAGGCACCGGGCGCGGAACGCCTTGTGCGTGAGGAGCGGGGCGAGTTCCAGGAGCGTGAGGCCGTTCGCGGAAAGCACGTACAAGGAATTCCGCAGCAGTTCGTCCGTGCGCGCGCCGAAGTGGTCCAGTCCCCAACGGCGTTTCAATATCTGCGAGAACTCCGCGATGCGGACGAAACTCGCCTCAGCCGCCTCAAGCGGGTTCAAGCCGACGGAGAATTCGCGGTCTGCGGGCGCGATGTAGATCGTGCGCTCATGGAGCTGCTGCCCGAGCTTCGCTTCGCGCGCGGAGATGGCGCTGAGAAGAAACGGAGCGGCATCGCCGTGCTGGTCGATGAAGAAGAATCCGCGCCCCGCGCGGATATCCTGTTCTGCTATCAGACGAATGCAGGCGCTTTTCCCGCTGCCCGTCTTTCCGAGGATCACGACGTGCATGGTGCGGCGCGTCTCACTCAACGTGATGCGCCGCTCGGTCACCGCTTCCTCCACAACTTGAAATCCGAGCGTCACGCCGTGGCCATCAACCTTCACGCTGTGCCGCCCTTGTGTGCGGTTCCACAGTGAAGCCACGAGTTTTTCGATGAAGTCGAGCATTTGTTATGGATTGTGGCAGGCGGGGTGAGAATATCGGTGACAAGCCGAGAGCTAAGCAGCGCTAAGACACACAAATGCAGTCTTTTACCTGCAACAAAAATACTTTTTTGCGATCTCTTCAGAAATTCGTTATGAGCACTTCTTTATAGCGGCGACCGGCCACCTTCTGCACGGTGTAGAAAATATCGATCTCGCGGAACTTGAACGGTTTGAAGATCCTGCGCACCTCGGGAACGTCGTTCAGCGAGAGGACGAACTTGGCTTTCAGGTTTCCGACGCGATCCGCCATCTTTTCGAAGTCCGCCGTGGTGAGATTGTGGCGATAAAGCCTCAAACCGAAATAAGGCGGGTCGAGATAGAAGAGCGTCCATGGGCGATCAAATCGCTCGAGCACTTTCTCATACGGCAGGCACTCAAGCTGTACCCGCGCGAGCCGCTTGCTGATCTCTTCGATGATCCCCGGTAGGCGCTCAGGGTTCAGCCCTGGCGGCTGCGCAACGTGGCATTTATAGTCCAGGCTACGGATCAAGCCCGCATAGCTGTTTTTCAGAAGATACAAGTGGCGCGCCGCGCGCTGGATGTCGGTGAGTGTCACCGGATCGGTCGCTTTAAGCAGCTCATGCCATTTGCGGCTCACGATGATGAAACGGATATAACGAAGCAACTCCTCGTAATGCTGCTGGCAGACACGAAAGAAATTCACCATTTCGCCGTCGAGGTCGTTCAACACCTCGACCCTTGACGGCTCTTTGTGGAAAAAGACCTGTGCACCGCCCGCGAACGGCTCCACGTAGGTCGTGTGCTTCGGAAACACGGCGATGATCTTATTCGCAATCGCGCGTTTGCCTCCAATGTAGGGCAACGGTCCAATCATGTCTTGATGTGGCTGGATTCTTCGGTGTGGATGAATAGCGCTTCGATTCGACTTTTATGTATCGAAGCGTGAGGACATCATAAGGCCGCTGCGGGGAAACAAAAGGTGGCACAAATTGCGTCGGGCGCAACTTCTCCCATGTGCGGTAGTAATACATTGATTTTTGTACTTTCGGAACAGAGCGCTGAAACACTTTGGCTAACGCGAAAGGAAAATGGGCCGCTCGTCCTTCTCAGCACGGGGTAGTGATCCGCAACCGAAGGAGAAAAAGTTGCGTCTCAGCCACCTTCGCTCCTCGAATGGCTGACACCCGCCGAGCGGCCCGCTCTCATGCTACGTCGAGTGGGATTCAATAAAAGATGGCACAAATTGCGCGCGTGGTAAGTATCCCATGCTTAGGACCAATACAAACGCACCTGAATCATTTACCCTCTCACTTGCGCGAAAAGATTGGCGCGAACAGCTGTCCAAAACAAAAGCAACTCGCTTAACAATTGACTTGCGGCTTGCACAATTGTTCCCAAGGATTTGTCCCCGACACCTCAAAAACACTTCTCGGCGAGATCTCCAGGCTTCTTCTAGGTCGGCTTGGCGATAAAGTTCTGAAACGTCCGTTCCAAGGAAGAATTACGAGAATCTCAATGCACAATCCAGCCGCAAGTCGAATCCAATACGATAAAGTATCTGTTCTGTGAAGGGCGCATTTCATATCCGCAAACCAGACGTAAGGCCGACTACATTTTCCGCATTTGGTGCGGACCGACGTACTAGAAGTCGACTAGACGCCTCCTTGGTGTCAATGCGCCGTTGCCCACAGTTTGCCTCACAGTTCTTTTGGACATAGACTGGGATTATGCGGCAAAGGCGGTTGACTCAATCACTATGAATGCCTGCTGCACCTGCCCGCTCGTCCTGTTGAAATTCTCAAGCTGCCGCCAAGGACGACTCGCGGGAATCAGGAAGGTCAATACTCTGGGTTGGCCATTGCGTCATCTCAGATCGTGGAGGACCAACTGTATCCAAACCCGAGACCAGGTGTAATCTACTGATTTTCAATGAGATGTATACCGAACAAACGCAGGGAACCCCGTGGCATCGTGTGTCCCGATCACAGGAGGCGTGCTGCATTTCCTCATTTGTGCAAAACGCGTACAGAACTTTTTTGTGGTAGCGTTATTAGCAAGCGTGGAGTCCATATCGTGATGCGAAATCCGCCTACGGCGTCGATGGGCCCAAAAGATCGAGTGTTGAAGGCGACAGTTTCTCGAATCCGTCGCCAGTTCGAAAGTGGCAAGGTCCCGCAGCTCCTCCTCGCTCTTGAATACTCTCGCTACAATCCGATCTCCGATGTGACTCGCTTTATTAGCTCCGCAGGTGAAATGTTTCCAAAGCTTAATTGTGGCATCGCTTCAACTTATCTACGAGGTGAATTGGGAGCGGGCCAAATAGTGACTGGAAGCTACAACGGAGAGAAACATACTTTTTTGTTACTCGATGGTCGGGTTGTTGTGGATATCACCGCGGATCAATTCGGCGGGCCAAGCGTGTACATTGGCGCACTAAGGAAGCCTTGGAGTCTTTTGCCTCCTGGAGATAATTGAGAGCGCCTTATCGGTGACCTTAGTTTTCCCCTTACTCGGCACGAGGAGGTCAGGGTGATAATCATCGAGGGCCATACTGCTGCAAGTCATGATGGCGGCATCGCAATTTATCAAAATGGATGTATCACGTGTTTGGCGGCGGAACGCATCGACCATATCAAGCACAGTCGGGACGCTGACAAAGCATATGAGTTTCTGCGCGACAGAATGGGTTGGCCAGAGAATGAAGCCAATGATTTCTATAGGAATCGGCGGGATTCTGAAATAAATCACCCCTTGGCTCACGCTGCAAGCGCCTACTACCCATCTCCGTTTGACCATGCTTTAGTAGTTGTCGTTGATGGACAAGGCCCATATTGCGCAAACAAAGTAGTCTCTCTTTCCGTGTGGATGGGCGAAGGGCTCAAACTCAGAGAGGTTGAGTCCTATCCAGAGTTTGGGAACTTCTGCACAAACTCCATCGGTCATTTTTACTCCGCCCTCACATACTACCTTGGATTTGGATTCTATGAACAGGGTAAGACGATGGGGTTGGCTGCTTATGGGATGCAGTCTGCCCTCGGACGTGAAATGTCACATCTCTGTTGGTTCGATGGGCAGACAATACGCACCGATGCAGAATTCATTCAAACCGTATTTCAAGAGAAGTACGGTAGGATCTTCGGCTGGGAAGAGCCTAAATCTCATTCCACGGCATTGAAGGCGTTAGTAAATAGATTTGGACCGATGCACGACGTTGGAGACCCTTTCAGAAAATCGGAATTGGATTTCGCATATGCCGGAGAGATGGCCCTGGAAGATGCTTTAGTTTCGCTTTGTAGGCATCTGCGTTCGAAGTACGGTGCTTCCAATCTCTGCATGGCAGGAGGCGTTGGCCTAAATATCTCCGCAAATTCCAGAGTCGCCGAGGAGGCCGGATTCAAGTCCGTCTTCGTACAGCCTGCGGCGGGGGACGATGGTCAAGCGCTAGGACGCCTACTCTATCGAATGCATACTCTCTTTGGGTTGCCCCGCGGCCCCATGGCGAATGCGTATTTTGGGCCACTTTATACTGATTCGGAAATCAAACGTGCCGTGATCTCACTGTCATCGATTGCCAGTGTTACTCAGTACCCCGATTACCAGACTCTCAACCGAGCCCTCGCATCGATTCTGGCGGACGGGCGAATCGCCGCCAGATGTTTCGGTCAGTCAGAGATTGGCCCTCGAGCTCTTGGAAATCGGAGCATTCTCGCCGATCCGAGACGGAAGGAAATGACAAGTGCATTGACTGCCTTGAAGCATCGAGAACAGTTCCAGCCTTTTGCTCTTTCGATTCTCCGAGAACATACTCAACAGTACTTCGATATTTCCGATGAAAGTCCTTATATGTTGTTGTCAGGGAGGGCATCTCAATTGGCGCTTGAGCGGTTACCCGCAGGGATTCACATTGATAACCGATCGAGGCTTCAGACTGTCTCTCGCGATCAGAATGCCCAATACCATGACCTCCTAACAGCATTCTTGGAGGTTGCCGGGGAGCCGGCCCTATTGAACACATCTTTCAATGACAAAGGAATGCCACTGGTTGAGACGCCATTGGATGCCGCTGAGGCATTCAAGTCGATGAAAGGAATAGAGGTTTTGACAATGGGAAACTATCTAATCCGACGCAATTCAGTAAATGAGTCGGTTCCAGCGCCTCAACTCCGGTAGTGCGGCTATAGTGGAAAGGCGCTTCAGCGCTAAACGCGAGATCGTTCCAAGCGATCTGCAATCTGTTTTTCCGCAGGCAATTGGTGCCATCTCTACCGGAAGAAACTCTTCGATCAAATGGACACAAGACCCGGTGAGGTGTGCTGTATTGTGCAATGCACTGTTCAGCCCAACGAACGAAGGCAGGTTTGTCGACAGAGGTTTTTGAGATGACGTTACGACGAGTTGATCCCCAGGGGGAATCGAACTTGTTCTCACCGCAGTGTCTGCCCTAGCTACGGTAGTGAAAACCTCAAGTACTATGCGGCCTCTTCATGCTCGAAGATTTGCATAAGGCGCTGCATGAGACTGTCCAAAGTTCGAGGTACGCCCCGATTGGGGCTACTTGCGAGAACGACAACTCCGCCCATCTTGTCTGATGAGACAGAGTTGACTAGACTTATACTCGTGGATTATTTCGAGGCTCCTGAGCCAACCTTCAGAATGTATCTCAGGATTTGATTCATAATGTTATCCATGGTCCGACAAGTCCACCGATATGGTCCACCACAAGAAGTGTTTGCGCTTTCCGCAATCAAAGTAAACGGAATTGTTAGCTCAGCGCTTATGTTTTCCCCCTTTGCACTGAGGTCCGACAGTAGAATTCGCAGCAACTCACGTTTTCTTTCCAGATTCGCTTGTTTGTAAAGCAATGACGCGTCTTTTGCGAGTCCGACAGTATTCTCGATCTGTTTGAGGGCATCGTCGCAACCGGCATCGTGTCGGGCGACTTTCTGCTTCAGTTGCGATTCCTCCCAAACGAGCGACTTTTGCTTTTCATCAAACGTTGTCTGCTCAACTGATCCATCAAGCAAAAGATCGGTGAGGCGGCTCTTACGCGCACGAAGCGCTTCCAGTTGCAACGTGGCGGCCCGCTTCTCCGCTTCGCGCTTTGTACCTGCGTTGAGACGATATTCGGCGATCCATTCGCGGAAATAATCGACCTCCGCTTTAGAAAGCGTGAGTTTCTCAAGAATACTTTGCACTGCGTTCTCCAACTGTTCTTCTTTGATGAACGTTCTCGGACACACAGGGGGTGACTTGAAAGGGCGATTATGACAACGATAGTACGTATGTCCCTTCCTTCGCTCGCCAATGAGGGAATAGTGGCAGCTGGCACACCGCACCAAACGGCTGAACAGGAATGAATGTTGCACCACTCGGTCAACCGTTTTTCCATTCAGCAGAGCCTGGACCCGTTCGAAGAGTTCTCGGCTTACGAGCGACACATGGTTTCCGGAGAAATCTTGGCCGCTCTTCTTGATCCTCATGACCCCGATGTAGAAGGGATTGTTGAGTATTGTCGAGATGCCCTTCAGTGTGACTGGCCCGCCGTGCCGGTTGCGGAGTCCACGTCCGTACATGTGATTCGCAAGCGGTATGAGCGAGAATTTCCCCGCGTCATACAGCTCAAAGGTTTCTTGGACGAGCGGTGCCATCACCGGATCGGGCAGCTTGAGCTTCGCCGCTCCTTGGTCGGTATACCCGATGGGAGCACGGAAGGGATAGAATCCCTGCTTCAATCTCCCATAGATACCCTTCTTGGCTTCTTCCCGAAGGTTTCGACTGTAATGAGACGCGACCACTGCCTGGATATCGGCTGAGAGACGACCTGATACCGTTGCCAGGTCTACACCCTCGTTCGCGAAATGAATCGCGACACCGGCATCGGCAAGTTTGCCGACGTCTACCCAGTCCTCAAGGTTGCGAGCGCTGCGATCAATTTTGTGGATCACAACGCCTTGGGCTACCTTGATGCGTAGGAGCTGCAACATCTGCATGAACGCCGGGCGACCTGTTTTGGCGGCAGACTCTCGCTCTTCAAACCAGCGGACGATCTCAAGGCCGTGCTGTTGCGCGTACCGGAGTATCGCGTCTTTCTGTTCCTGTAAAGAAACGCCTTTCTCCCCCTGTTTGACCGTCGAAACACGGGTGTAGGCAAATACGTTACCCATGTTCAAACGGAATGTTATTTAATGAACTACTCGACCTTTCCTTAATCGTAACCGGGCGTTCCGAACTGTCAACGGGTGCGGGATGTGCTTCGCTCGCGATTTGCAACGCACAGGCAAAATAGCGGCTGAGGTTTTCCTCTGCTTCCTTGAGTTCCTTATCTGTCAGAGTTGGATAAATGGCTCGGAGACGCTTCGTGTTCATGAGATACAAGTTATTCCCGCGATGGGTCAATTTGCGTGAACGATTGGGCTTCCTTCCCAAGGCGCTCATCGCATACAGCTTACTGACAGAGGAATAAATTCCAAGGTGGCACTTCCTGCATAGCGGCCGCAATAGGCTCATTGCCGTGTGAGAATTCAGAATATATTCAGCGCGAATCCACAGAGCAAACGTCGGGAGAATCGGGAAATTCTGGCCTCGTCCTCACCATCCTGTGGAAAGCTGAATTAGTCATCCAGAGGACCATCCTCCCCGCGCAAAAAGTGCCACCTTGAGCCACACCTCTTGGTTGCTACACTTAAGGCACAATCAAATAAACTGCCCCCTTACAAGATTCATGACATTGGACCCAATCGCCGCCCACCTTCGCACTCTTCGCAAGAGAAGCGGTCTGAGCCAAAAGGAGCTGGCGCATATTCTTGGATTCCGTTCCGGGGTCCCGATTTCTCGCCACGAGCGTTCCGACTCGGTGCCCGATCTCCTGACGGCGTTTGGCTACGAGGCCATCTTCCGAGTGCCCATCTCTGAATTATTCCCTGGACTCTACCAAACCGTCGAGGCAGGAATCGAAGAGCGGTTGGCGAAGATGGAGGGAGAACTGCATCAGAGCACCGCTAGAGGTCGAGAAGCAGTCCCCGTTGCCCGTAGGTTGGAATTCTTTTGCGAACGAAAGAATCCGGAATCAAACAACACCGCCTCATGAACCTCCGGATTTACGATCCCACAATACTGGCCATTGATCTCCGACACCGACGATTCGGCTACGCAGTGTTCGAAGGTCACAGACTGCTGCGCGACTCGGGTCTACGCGTCTACCGGGCTGTCGGTGAGGCGGAGGCTGCGATGGCGAGCAAACGGCTTGCAGTACTGTTGAAATCGTTTTCTCCGTCGGCAATCGTAGTAAAGAGGGAACGTTGGGAAAGGGCGAACACCAGCTCCCATATTAGATCTCTCGTCGAAGTAATGACCCGAGTTGCCTCTGCGCATTCGATTTCAATCTTCCTGATTAAAGACGACGACGTGCGCCAGACGTTTCGCAATATGGGCTGCGAGACGAGAGACGAGATTGCGGTTGCTCTCGCTCGTATTTTTCCGGACCTTCTTTGGAAACTACCTCCGAAGCGCCGCGCATGGCAATCGGAACATCCTCGTATGGCCATGTTCGACGCAATCGCCCTCGGGCTTGCGTACTGGCAACATCAAAGCACTAAACTGCCAGCCCCGCCGGAATAACGCAACGTGATGGAAGCATTCTCATCGAGCCTTTTCGCCGGCCTCTCGGGTGACGCATAGACCAATTATTGCGTCCGTCACATTCCTTTGAGAGGCCGACGAAAGAGCTCAAGATACCTCCAGAATTGCGACTCCTCCGTGTTTTGAGGAAAAGAATCTCAGATCAACTGTGTGACATTCCTCTTGTGGAGGTTGAACTTGACAATGTGTTCTTGGAAGCAGACTTGTTGATCGACGCACATGCCGTCGTCGTAGCGGAAGAGGCCGTCATGAATGAGGTCGGCTACCGACTGAAGGCGAGCTTCGAATGGACACATATCGATGTCTGAGCAACCACGGTGCGCAAACGCCGAAAACAGCCTGTCGAGACACAGCATGGCGAACAACTCACTTCATCCCTTCCACACCTGCACCATCTATCGGAGGCTCTCCCTTATGCCGGCGCAGGATCTGTTCGAGGACATGGCCGCACAATGAAAAGATCGTCAAGGCTGGCGAAGAAATTCTCTCGCTTGATGACAAATACTTCAACTTCTGTCTCATAGAGATGATCGAACCGGAGATGCGTGAACCCCAGTTTCAGCATCAGCTTCTTTGCGCTTTCATTTTCGAGTCGGACCACAGCCAGGATCTCATCTTTCTTCAGGACTTCAAAACCATAACGGAGTGAAGCCACGCAAGCTTCATAGGCATAACCACTCCGCCACAATCTCTTCGCTGTATACACGACAATTTCGATCTTCTCGGACTCCGGAAGGCGCTGTAAGCCGCACTGTCCGATCATCGAAGCGGACTCCTTCTCAACCACGGCCCACACTCCGAAGTCGTGTTCATCGAAATGTTTCGCTCTGTCTGCAGCAGTCCGTGTCACCATATCCAATTGCCGTGTAGAATGATCCCAAGTCATGTCCGGATCATTGCCCACTACTGAAAACAGACCCTCTCCATCGCCGTGGTGTTGGAACGGCCTTAGTAGTAGTCTTGCAGTTTCAACGCAATGCATGAGAATACCTCGTTTGGTCCTCGAAATCGACCCCAATAGATCTCTCCTCCAAGGAGTCAATCAGCTTGCCGACGACCATGTGATCCGGGTGATTGCGATACGCTTCCAGTGCCGAGAAGCTTTCCGCAATGACAACCACACCGTGAGTGAATCCCTCATTCCACCTAGAAACATTAGTCCCGCACGAGATGCTCACTAGCCCCGGCACCTTGTCGCGCAGCCGCCGAACCTCTTCCAAGGCCTCGTCAACTACGCTAGCTGCGACGTCTTGCTTCCATGCAAAAAGAGCAATGTGAATTACCATGTTGTTGTTCCTTTCATAACTTTCATGATACTGACGAGACGCTATAAAAGAATGGATCGACGTCATCTTCAAGATAGTAAGCTCGAAGGGCGCCCCTCCTTGAGGCCTTATATAGCGGCTCCACGCGTACGTTAGTGCTGCCCAGCAGGCCTGACTCGGCCAAGGCAACGCCATTCCACGGCGAAATACCAAGCGATGGAACAGCTATCTGATCGGCTTTCGCATGAGTTGTTCCTCTTAGACACGACGGGAAGACATTCTCAAACACCCGGAGTATCCGAACGGTGAGGTTATAGGCAGCGTAGGCGATGGCACTCTTGACTGCCAGTTCGTCGAGCGCGTGCCATCTTTGGGCGTTATCCTTGGTTAGTCTATCAGGACTCTCTGCGGTAATCAAGAGCCAGAGCAATTCCCTGTCCAACGACAGATCAGCCGCAACGTCTCTAAAGTTCATGTTCCACTTGATGCCACGCACCAACGTTCTGAATGTTTCATGTATCTCGCCTTTCCGATCAAGAATCCTTTCTAGGCCGCTCGCCACGGCTTCCTTAACAGAGTCGAATATGTCTTCTCCTAAGGAATTATCACCTAAATGATGACAGACTTCTTCAAGATCAACAAATGCCACGGTCCCGTAAATGTTGAGCTGCTCGCGCAAATGCAGCAGACGTTCATGATAACGCTTGACAGCCTGCTGATCGACTCGGAACATGGGTGCGTATGCGGTGCCATCGGTCACAATCAACCAATCCATCCCATAAGGATGAACTTGAAAAATGGCGATTGACAAAAGATGCAATCTAACTAGCAGTGCAATCTCTGCTAGGTCCACGTGCCCGGCACCACATTGAGTGCGGAAAATGTTCTGATCTTTGAAAGGGAAGCCTGGAACTATTATGCACAATCGTTTTTTTGTTTCAAGGCAATTACGCAGAGCTTCGTCAAGAAGTGAGCCATTGTATTTTTTGTTCGCCACATTTCCTAAAATTGGATGTTCGAGAAGATCACGAACCTGCGCGATGGTATCACCACTCGAGCGCTTTATTATTCCTGACGCGATTCCACTAAATACCAACTCGTTTTCACACGTCTCTAAATAGGTCTTAAGATCGCCGATTGATATGCGATCGGCATCTTCGATGACCCACGGAGAAGGGGGAGGTTCAGGGTTCCGCTGACTTCCAAATTCGCCTCGGACAAATTCCTCCAACATCTTGTCCAGCACGACGTCATTAGGAATTATAGCCTCACGGTTCTGGAGCTGCGGAAAGACATACTCGGTGGGAGAATGGAAGAGAGCATTGACTGGATCAAAGCGCTCAACGCGCATCTGATCCAGTGCGTGCCCTCTCGGTGTCACGAGCCAATGACGCTCGATACTGTGAAGGCGTGATCGTTCTTTTGTGGTCAAAGTCGCCTCCAGGGTAGTTGACGAAGATCCTGTAACCTGCGGCGCGCAGGAACAATGGTGCAAATTAATCGTTCCAAATGAACAGAGGCCGTACTAACGAAGGCGTTGTCGCGCAAGACTTCGCACGCGCCTTCTGCCAAGACTATGTCGGGAGGCCAGCACACGCGAAAAATCGCCTGTAAGCCAGGCATTGAAGTGTCAGTCTTTACGTCGAACATCTGCACTTCCGGCTCTGCGACATGGTTCAGAGTGATTGGCGGGGGCCATGGATAATTCATGGTTTTCCACGGCTTTCTCAAAAGGTGCTTGTCATTGGGGAGCGTTCCTGCGTCTGCGAGAATGTATCGGAGGACTTCTACCGTAATCGCCACCATATCCGCCACCGTGGAATCAAGCCATTCGATTGCAACGAAGAGGCTTTCTGCACTGACGATGGAATCGCGATGTGTTCCAGTGAAGCAGCGGGCGATGGAGAAAATCTTGTTCTTCCCGGTGAAGACCATTGCTCGGAGTAATTGCGTTCGGGGGGACGGTACGAGATAAGCTGGAGTTCCGAAACCAGGATAGTCTAATCTGAGGGGTCGCACACCATCTCCTTGCCAGCGCGAGGATATGGAGCGGGTTTCGAGGGCAAGAAAACCTGCTTTTTGCAAAAACTCAGTGGCACGTTCGCGGAAACGCGCGAGAAATAGCTGGTTTCCGATCTCTGCGATCTCATCGTCGAGCGCTGAGGCCTCTAAATTTGCAAGTTCAGAATCAAAGACATCGGGCGCTTGGGAAAGCACAACGGTTGGGACTGCTATGCTTTCACGATTAACGACGGGCGCATAAAGTCCTCGCGCATGAACGCGCATAAACCTTGATATTCTCTTGCATCCTTCGAATTCAGCGTCTGAGAATCTGTCTTTGTCAGCCTTAAGCTGGAGGGATCCGGTCGAATCGTGAATGGTAATGTAAACTGTGTTTTTCGTCTTTGCAACACGGGTGACAATGCCTCGAAGATCTGCGTATATAGTTGCGCCTGGCATTATTTCAGCGCAAGCGATGATATCCCGAACCCCCGTAAGGATCAGGTTGGGCAGGTCCGGTAATTCGATAGCAGAGGACGATTGATCGGAGATCATAAACTATCCTGCCTTTGAATTCGGATGACTAGCGGAGGGACTCCTGCTAATGCGTCATGAAGAGGTTTGCAAGTGCATGATCAACTCTGAACGGCGCCTTTTTCATTGATCTCCCTGTTGCCACCACGAGTATACCTCACCGGATTCCATTGATGAGGCACGGTTGTTCGCCGTAGTACCTCGCCAGACTTCAATCCGGGCGTGACAAGGACATGAGGCCTTCGAAGTCGTTTGAGGCTTCACGTACTGTAGTCAAGTTCTTAGCCGGAATCTCCTTTTTCGGCACCGGTTCCCTAAAATCATACCGTTCATAAGGCAAATTGCAAGGCCAAAAGAATGTTTGCCTCGAAGGAGCCGGCGTTTGCGGAAGAAAAGCCGGGCGATTCGCTGCCGTCCTTGCCTCGCCCCCCTCATCGAGAGCCCTCCAAGTCAATTTCTCCGACACTTGTCCCTCCTTCTTTGTCCTCAACGATTCGGTTTACCGGCATTGCGGTCAGTCGTTAGCTCGCCGCAATCGGCAACAGCGCAATCCTGTGCAACATCGCCGAGAACCGTGTTCTCGTCTGGTGGCCTTCGGCCAGCATCAGCCAGTAGTACCGCGCATGTTTGACCAGCCGCCCGCCCGTCTTCACCACCCGCTGCTGCAAACTGTAAGCGACCAGTCTGCCGTGCCTGTCGGCAGAGTCAACCGACGCCACAGGTTTCCCAGGTTGTAGGCCAGAATGCTGAGCCACAACCGGACTTCATTGCTCCGAAACCGGTGGCAGCTCAGCCGCGTCATCTTCACCGCCTGCTTGCCTCCTTAATCCACTGCTCCGCCCCGTTAGTCCAGTTCTCCTCCGCCCCTGACACTTGTAAGCGCCGACTCCCCAAAATCAATTTCAATTACCAGAGGGCCGTATAACTGGTCCATCGGTCCGCCATTCTCCAACCTTGGGGAGGTTATGATCTGAATTACATCGTATTCGCTCACGTCTTTGAACGGTCTGCTGGATTTGTCTCGCTTTACTAGTAAGCCTCGACCCAGCATACGAAAGAACTCAGGGTCTGATCGTATCGTGCTCAGGTTCGGCGTTCCTTTGGGGATCTCAGCTTCCTTAACATCGTTGAGGGCCTCTCTCAATTGTTGCTTGATCGCCGGAGACAGAAGCAGCCATTCCATCAAGTTGTTCTTCGCAGTTCGACCCACGAGGCAAACAGCCCTCTCGGAATCTACCGACGCTTCCGTCAGCAAAATCGCCCTTTCGGAAGAACTTCGCATGAAAATCCTAACAGCTGCACCATATCTCGTAGGTAGAACTGCTAAAGTCCCAACACGACTGAGATTTCCAATGAATGCTTGTTGAAGCTGGAGCGCAAACGGCATTCTCAACGTGCGAACGCGGCGTACGCCACCGTCGAGAATCTTCGGAAGCTCCTTCATCATCCAAGTCTCAGGACACACAGTATCCCAATCTATGGAAAAGGTGTCATTGTCCACCCTCATCACGGGCGTCCTCGTTGAAGAAGCTGGCTTATGCTCCTTCCAACTGTGGGTTTTGGCCTCGCCGCGAAGAAGCAACAAGCGATCTGTCTCGCCGTGTTGCAGGTCGCAGGCCTGAGACAAAACAACATATGCGTACCGCTTACCAACTTCAGTAGTCGGATCGGCAGAATCTTCCTTCCGTATCGGTGCGAGAAAGATCTCTCCTAGACGGGGCATCCGATTCCTGTCAGCTACAAGGTACGAGTCGGTTCTTACCTGATTATGGAAAAAGCAGCCATCGGTTATCGCCGTCAACGCCGGAGACGGCGTAAATTGCGCGGGAGGGTAGTTCTTCCAATTGATCGTAGTTATCCTCTGGGCTGCTGCAACAAGATCGGCCTCCCCTTCCAGCAGGCTGTGAAGGTGCAAGTCATACAAATCCAATGCATAATCGCCAAGCGGCTCACCCTCTGATTCAAGAACCAGGGCCTGGACATTCGCATAATCGGCAAGATCTAGTGAGCGGATGCTCCGCATAAACGCCTGTTTGCTTCGGTCCAAGGCAACACTCCAAGCAACCATAAACTGGCTGAGAACAACCGCATCGGGATGCGAGACCACGAGCTCATAAATGTTCTCAGCGACAGTTGCGACGTCATTCAGTTGGCTCTTACTCATGACTCGAAACTGGCAACCAAGGATTTCCGCATCATCACGAAGCCTTGGCGCAATCTCCAATAGTTGAGGACTCCGAGACATAAGAATTACACTTGGTGGCTGCGTTGGCGTTGACTTAATTAGCTCCCTTATCGTGCTCGCCGCGTTTTGCACGGCCTCCTCACGATCTGCAGATCCCAAAAAGAGATCTAGGAATATAACTTGAGCACCGAGTGGGCTGAGTGGGACGTCCCTCCCGACGGTATGGCATGTCATTTCCAGATCGTCCCTCAGAAGATTCTGTAGCGGATCCAGAGCCGCCCGCTTGCCAGCTTGATCAATCTCATATGACGCGAAGATTGAAGCAGCAGGTAGTATCTCAGCTCGCACATTCCACAATTTCGCGATGAAACCATTGTTCCTTATGAGTTCTGTGGTGTTAAACTCGTCATATTGAGAGCCGAACACACTTCGCAACTTTTGTTCCTCAACGCCGGATAGGTCATCAAAAAACGAATTCCACTGCGCAGCCGCAAGATCTTCAGCATACGGCGTTTCATCGTAGGCATCGTCAACAATGACTGCCACCGAAAAGTTCCTCTCTTTTAGGAGCGCCTTAACTTTGTCAATCACTTCGCCTCCTGCAGTTCGAGAATGAAGGTATTGAGGCGCCCGGCTTGGACATCACACTCCGGGGAGAGGTAGAGCGATGCGCCATTATGCTCCGCACAATCCCGTGCTATGTAAAGCCCTAAGCCCTGGCGTCTGGATTTTCCCTTTGTGGAGAAGAAAGCCTTAAATACCTCCTCTTGAAGAGAAGCTTGGACTCCCGGGCCATTGTCATGGAATTCCATAAGAGTCGGGAAAGGACCAAGACGAATCGTGATAGACGGCTTATAGTCGGCCTCATCAGCTCTCTTCAGCGCCATCCAATAGACGGAGTTTTGGACCAAGTTTTCTAGTATCTGGACATACATTCCTCTGACACCGGTCACCATCACCCTTGAGACACCAGATTGCAGCTTCACTGTTGCATGAACGTGATGACGCCGGAACTGCGCTGCATGACCGGCGAGCACCTCACCAACTAGTTCGCCAAAATCAAAAGTCTCTTTTCTCTGTCTACCGGATATGCTCAGTGGGTCAAGAACGCGCAGACGCTTATTCATTGTATTCATTTCATCGCGTAAGGTCCGGAAGACGGATGAGAGCTCCCCCGCTCCCGAACCGACAGGGGCGTTGTCTAAAATCTCAATTGTGTGTTCAGTTGATCTCGCTAGTTCATGGGCGACAATCTCCAGCATTAGACCTATTCCCGCGAGCTGTACCATTCGATCTCGTTCATCTTCGATTTGCTCTGCGCGCTCCTTTGCGGCCAGAAAGTAGTCATTCATTTCTTCGATGATTGTCGTTAATTGATGGAGCGTAGGACGCTCTTCGCTATGTCTCTGTTCTAAGGCTCGGATGGAGGTCAATGCGCGACCACGTAAGGTTTTCACATGGTGTTCGCTCATTTCGAAATCAACAGTTAAGGATTTATGATTTCGCTCCACTTCATCCAGGAAAAACCGCATCCTGTTTTGAATGACGAATTGCATCACCTCAAGAAGGACAGATTTCTCGTCACAATCCTTAAGTCCCTCTCGATTCGTCTGGTCAATCAACTGCGAATTGGCGATCCTGGAAATAGAGACTCTTCCGACGAATTGCGTCTTATTGAGCTTATAACCTCCAGAGGCAAATGCCCGTCTATCGAGGCCCAACCAATCATTGTCGTCATCGCCGTATGGAAAGACTCGATAGCCGTCACGGAACAGCATAATGCCGCACCATTGTTCGAGAAGGCGCAACAAGTGCTTCCTGTCTCCGATGGAGTCAACGCCTTTCATCAGGCGGCGGTTATACCAGTAGAGTTCAAATGAAAAGGGTCCGATCGTAGTCAATGCGCGATCGGATATTTCACTATCGGTGTCTTTAGTTATTGAACGCAAATCGATCTTTTCCAAATAGATACGCCGCTGCGCTGGAGGATTCCCCTTACCTAGGTCTCCACACCAAAGATTGATCTCCAAGGCGGGCTTTCCGTTCGCGATACTGTATGTGCCACTGGCCCTCGCCTGGCAAAGATCGAGCAGCGATTGCTCGAGTCGGGGAATTTCAACTCGTTCTCCATTGAAGATTATTGCGATTCTAAATCTTCTTTTGGAACGTGAGAAGGGGTCAGCAATTCGAGCGAGATCCCACGTTGCGACTTCCAAAATCGCGCGTTTAGACCAGCTCGCCGTCAGGTCCGAAATCCTGATCACAGTGCCGGAGTAGTCTGCTGGAATCTTCTTCGAGCCGGTTGTCGGGGAGATCGTGATATCCTCGATCATCTTATCGAGGTCTTCAAATTCACTCCAATCAACCTCCAGGTTATTGAAATATTTGTCTTGCTCTGTTGCTGTTCTGATTGAGAGTAACGACCCCAAACGCATTACTGAGAGACGCCCAACACCTTTCTCCCCTAAGTAAGTCGTCTTAACAGCAGTTCCATTCAATTCACGCTCAAGTGAATGGCGGCGGGAAGGAGTACCGATCACCAAGTATGAGTTGAGCAGGTCGTCCTTCGACATACCCAGGCCGGTGTCACGAATCTCAATCCAGTTGGTAGTCTTGTATAGTTCAGTTAACTGGCCGCGTAGAGCATTCAGCGTCGCTGCGCTATCAATCTTGTTTACTATGTCGCCGCGGACTTGCGCCGGACAGGACGCTTGAATCTGGCTTTTTATCTCAGCCTTGAGCTCAGCTAATGTCCTTGCTGTAGTTGAGGCTGGCCAGTGTTCTTCTTTACGAAGGTCGCACGCGTCACTTACGCGCGCAAGCAGATCGATGTAGTGGCTATGACGAAGCGAGATGGACAATTCAATTGTCACTCCATCTTTGGAACGGGCGTCGATGGCATTCTTTACGAGCTCATAGATGGCAATTGCGTCTGAACTGATAAGTTCAGATCCGAGTTCCAACACTGTCCTGGCGGCCACCTTGAACATTTGAATGAACCTTTCCGATGCAAGGCGGACGCCCTTCGGCCACCCTGGTGCAGCAAATCACTCAGAGCTGGCAGATCAGGCAGCCCTCTGGTTCCTCTTCGAAATCAGCGTTTGCAAGTATCTGGACGAGCTTCTGATTTGCAGCGCTTTCGCGTGCCTTTGTCCTCTTCGCTTCCCAATTGGACCGAATCTGTTCCATACGCTCCGGTCTTTCCAACTCCGCTAAGGATTCATTGCCATTCCAGAAGAAAGTATTCCCGTTAATAATGTTGGGAATCTCATATGCCTTGGCTTCCTCGTAAAGATCGGGATAATGCTCCTTGAGACGAACCCACTCGATCTTCTGCTGATAAAAGCAGAAAAAGCAGCCGGATCGGGTCCGTCCCCACTCGGTGTATCGCGGGAGACCCAAGCCAGACTCTTCAAGGATGCGGTGGACATCAGCAAAAACCAAACCGTCCTCTCTGAACGGATACACCGGGATGATGTTGGCCTTGTGACTGATATAACCGACTCTGTCTTCATCGGCCCTGAGCCCGATGTAGTTGTAAACATGATCGTCGCCAACATACTTCTCGAACGGCTTAAGCTTAAGCATCTTGGTGCACCAGCGTCGGTGATTCGAAGGGATCATTCCGCCATAGACCTTAAGCCAATTGTCAAAACTGCGATCTGAAGTAGTCTTGTTAATTTTCTTCCCCAGGATCGCTTCAAGACGATGAAGATACTCGCGCGTCTCTGGGAGTTCCTTGTCGGTATCGTGGAAGATGTACTCCATTTCGGGAACACGATCTCGCATATAGATCGCAAGGGCGGCGCTATCTTTTCCACCTGAAAGGCTAAGAATGTGCCTAACAGCTTTTGTCATGACGAACCGCCTTTCGTTGAAAACACCTGCCAAAATACTTGAGCCAATGCGACCTCTCCCGGGACATGGTCGTTTTCGAGAAGCTTCATGATTTTGGATTCAAGACGCTTTATAGCCAGACCATCACGGTCATCGAAAAAAACCACCCGCTCAAGTTCAAAGCCATCCTGCTTCGTAATTGCAACTCGAAATGCTCGCCCGCTCGCACTTTCCCTCGACTGGGAAAAGACGAGGCTTTCAAGGCGGAGAAAGCTGCCAGCAAGTTGACTCAGCTCGCGTTCGAAAAGTTGTTGATCCCTGTCAAGCCACTTCGATGCAGGCTTGGAACAGACAAGACTTGCCAGAGCCTCTAACCATTCCGCGTCTGCCAATTTCTCGTCGGCTAATTGCACGCAAAAAGCCTTAAGTCGAGGTTCGGCCGCTGATACCAGTAGGGATCGTGCTCTTGCAGACAACATACGGCGATCGCTCCTGGCACTCGTTGCATGGAGGTCTTTCCCGATTGATAGATCGATACGACCCAATAGATCGGAATAGCACAACCGGAGGCGTTCCAGAGAATCGCGAAGTCCCTGTACGAACTGTTCCATTCTTGTAGACACGGCCTCTTCTGCATCGAAGTTCAGTGCATGCGGAAGATTCTCAAAAAGCAGCGTAGCCGGCTCACGCGCATCTAACAACGCGCGCCGAACATTCAAGGTTCCCTCATCGAGATTCACAGTTCTTTGCGTGAAGAAGGGTAAATTGCTGACGAATTGACATAGAGGTCGAACGATATCGAGAAGTTCGACGTGACCGCGTTCGGCAACAGGGAGCTGCAGAACGGCGCTCAACCTCCTGTAAAGGTCGGACCTTACAGCGCTCATCTCATAAAATTGAACCTCAAATGACGCCGGTTCCTTCACAATTCGGAGAAAGTCCTCACCTCCGACTGTTTTCATGAAGGAACCGTTTTCGTAGAAAGCCAAATCCTGCTCGCGAATCTGCGCAAAGACTGCCAGGAGAAGAAAACTCAGACCATCTCGCAGCCCATACGGAGCTCGGCGAAGTTTCGCAATGACGTCAGATACGCGAATCCGACGCCCCCTACCCTCTTGAAGCATTTTCAGCAGATAGGTCATTGACGGTCTGATATTGCAAGGATCTGACATTGACCTAGGCTCTTGGAGAATCCACCTTCCCGCCTGGAATCTGTGCAAGCCTGATTCGACCAGGACCGAAAGGTACATAGACATCTCGGGCGGAGTTTTTCCTTCATCCATTCCGAGCCGAGCAACTTCAGAATGCGTAAAAATCCTCTCAATGAGTCGCATTCGTGCCGCTGCTGCTGCTGAACTAAGTTGCCGCCGATTAACAAGTTCGTTCTTGACGCATGGCGCGAACGGATACCCCTGATCGCAGATCGTGGACAACGATGCTAGCAATTCTTTTCCTTCTCTGATCTTCTGGGGTGCTCCTGCGCGGAACCAGCGGAGGTCCGTCGGGCGGTCAGCTTGCTGCAATCCAATGAATTCAAGAACCGCCTTTTTCAACATGAGTTGCGCAACTGCCACCTGACGTGAAACCTCGTTTGCTGCGTATCGGTCATGATTTAGCTCTGGCGTATTCGTCATGATCCACTGCCATCTTTGCACCTCCTGAATCATGCCAACCAAAACATTGAGCGGGCGTGGCACAGCCACCAGCGTGAGGTCTCCAGCCGACGCACCCACCTTGCTTATGGTCGCCAACGCTGAATGCCGATCTTGTTCCGTGTCACAAAGCGCGACGACGATTCTCCCATCGGATGAATCGTCCTCCCCCCCACGAAGAACACGTTCGAGACTTTCGGAGGGCACAAAGTCGACATCGAAATGCCGCAGATTACCGGTCTGGATATAGTGGCGACGTGCCACTATCGGACGATCCTCAATGTGGTCTCCCAAAAGGCTCGAAACTTTAAGCACCGTACCTGTCGCCGAACATGCATCCTCATAAGCTTTCTCGAGATTAACGCTCGTGTTAGGCCACAAGCAGTATCCCGCAGCTGGGCCGCGAAAGTAGAGAACTCGCTTCTGTCTTTGAAGCTTGTCAGCAATAGCCTCCCAGCGGGAGCTATTCCTCGAGACTCGGCTGGAAGCTCGCAGAATCTCAGCTGTCGGGGGCAGCGCATAGCTATCGACTAGGTTTAGGATGCCAACGGATTTTAAGATTTCCAATTCCTCAACATTCTCTAGAGGAAAGCTTTCTATGACCGAATCAATCTGGTTCCAGTGACTTCGATAGCTTTGCATTCCTAAGCGGTAGCCAAAGGATGCTCTCGTGTAGTCGAATAAATTATTCAGTCTGAACCACTCCCCCGAGCCCAGAGATCTCTCCGCAAATGCCTGCAGTCCAAACGGCTCATTAGACAGAAGGAAACTAAACAAAGACCGCTCATTTTGTCCAAATCGACTGAACAATCGAACAAGGACAGGTATGACTGTTGGGTGAATCGGATAGAGTCGTCTGGAAAGAGCCAGCATTAGTTTGGGATTAACCCTGGGTCCATACCAGCCCAACCCAAGAACACGCTCCATCTCCGCTTCCGCAGTGGACGCGATATTGATTGGAAGCTTGGAAGCCTTCACGCTGAGCGCCTCAGCAATCAAGTATGCCACTTGATCGAGAGGTTGGGAAAAAATTATCTCGTCGAATCGGCCCGCAACTTTTTCCCACTCCCTCTGCGCCGACTGCGAGAGACTTTCGGCGTAAGCATTGAATCCCTGATGAAGCAGACCCACGATGAAAATCGGGCGTTTGCCGCTTCGAGCTGCAATCTCCGCCAAAACCTGCAACAGAAACACATCTTGCTTTTCGGGATGCAACGCTGAGAATTCTAGTGACTTACCGAGTTCGTCCAATAGAATGAGCAGACCAGTGCATCTTCCTGTTCGACTTGCATAATCCGCAGCGGCTTCTACCGCCTCGGCTGCTTCGGTAGTTCGAAGCTCGCTCGCGCTTGCATTCTGTAGCAGTCGCTCTATTGTTCCAAGTACTTGAGGAGTTGGGCCACTCGTTCTTAGACTTTGAATGGCTTTGGCAAGCGCGCGCAACAGCGTCACCGCCAAAGGTTCACGAGATCCCGTAACCAACACTGGCAGGAGCTTAGCGCCTGACACGGAACGAAGCTCGGCCTTCAATTTTGGCGGAAGCCGATCAGCTCTGTCACCAAACAGGTTCGCCAAAAGCAGTGCAAACGAAGACTTTCCAGAACCATAGTCTCCGGTTATTCTCCATGCCCGTTGGGTTGAGCCTGGAACTAATCCAACCCTCAGGCGGTCAAGCATTCGCTTTATTTGAGGAGTGATGACATACCCCTCAAGCGATGAGGCGTCGAAGAAATCTCTTTCGAGGTTCAGTGACCGAACGAAGCGGTCCTGAATGTTAAATAACCCTGCAATGGTTTTCTCAGGCAAAAGCCACCTCCGTCTCGTAAACGAGAGACAAAGGATCGATCATGACCGAAGGATTCTTGACCAGCTGGGATACGGCTGGCGATTCGTGAAACGATAGAGCACCCTTTGAGTCCGATTGGATTGTCTCTAGCCGCTCTCGAATGTCAGCTTCCGGAAGCTTAAATATCTGTCCGACGCTTCCGACGTTGACTGCGACATCCCGAAATGAGAGAGTCTCTTCATTCGGAAACCGACTCTGCCAGTATTCGTTGACACAAAGAAGAAATAGTTCAGGAGTGATCGAGTGTTTTGACTCGCGATTGAAGGCGTAAACAGTTTCGCTCTTTCCTGATCTATCCAATTTTTTTGACCAACGCGACGGATCAAGTCCAATTCAACAAGGGGGCTGTCGAGATTGTCTTCGCGAACGTCGCCTTTTGAATTTTGTGTCGGTACGTACGTGTGCAAGAATGTGTCGAAGTGTTGCTCCAGCGTCACGGAGGATAGTTTCCGATCCAAGCGTCCCGCTTCCTGCATGAACGCAGTGATCACTTCAGTTCGCGTGATTTCGGGATGCTGCCATCGATTGAACAGAAACTCCCACGCAAAGAGAGGTTCGCGAGCGTTTGAGGCAATCTTCCAATGGATCAACCACAGTGTTCTGATGTCTTCCAGAAACGGATCAAAGCCGTCTTTCTCATTGAGGACCCGCCTTCCGAATTCCGTCGTCTCGAGACCTTCTTTCGTAGTGGTGGCGATCCCCGCAGCCTGAACCCAGAATCGGATGGACTTTACCATATTCCGCCCGACTCCGAGACGAACCATGGCGAACTCCTCATTAGCAAATAGATTCGGATCGCGTGTCAACTCCGAAAAAGCCTTCGGTAGCCAAGAGTAACGGCAGGCAAAAGTCTCGTGCCCCGAGAACCGATAGGCCGGCCCTGACGGCAGGTTCCCGCCTTGGACCTCGTCCTTGATCGCTGGTGGTGCCTGCTTTTTCATTTTTTCCGTCAGTTCATCATCGATCATACGAGGTCTACGGGTCAACAACGGATGTGCTCGATAGAGTATCACTCGAGGTATCCACTAACTCGTTCAACATCATTGAGGTACGAGTCGCGTCGCCTTTGCCCCATTGCCATTTTGACGATCTTTATCGGAGCAGCCTTCTCATCTCCACCAGATTCCAAAGAGCGAACTCCTTTCGTTGAAAGAGTTCGAGGCATCTCGTGGAATGTCCGCTTGTTGATCTTGGAGGCTTGCTCCGCTACAAATTCGTCTACAGTGGCTTTTTCAATCGGAATAAAACGGCTGTAAGTTATTGAAATATATGGTCGGGGAGAGAGGATTTGAACCTCCGACCCCCTGGTCCCGAACCAGGAAACTGCCCTATCGCGTAATCGCCTTGCAGTTGTCGACTAGACCAAAAGCAGAATTTAGCAGGGCGACGGCAGGCGGAGAGGCACGCGAATTCTCTGCGGAACTTCTTGTAGAAACCGGACCTCCGCTCGTCAGGTCGGAGAAAAGGTCTCTTCTCGGGCGGGATTCCGGTAGCAGGAGAAATTCTCTGGTGGAAGAAATTCTCGGAAAAGGCCCGAATTCCGGGGTCTTTCTCTGATGTAAGTTGACCAAAATAAACAACCTAGACTGCGTGGCGGAGCGAACAGAATTCGAACTTTCGATACCAAATTTCTCCGGTTCCGATTCGACTGAAATCGGAACTGCCAAAACTGCGATCAGAGAATTGGGCAGAAAATGGCGGGTAAAGCTCGGGCGGAGATAATTCTCCAGTTCCGGTTCGCGAGAAAATCTGTTATTTTGCGGGGAAAAGTACTGTCAGTTCGGATCTTTCCGCTAATTTATTGATATACAAGGACTTACTGGCGGAGGGAGAGGGATTCGAACCCCCGGTACCCTTTCAGGCACAACGGTTTTCAAGACCGCCGGTATCAACCGCTCACCCATCCCTCCGCGGGGCGTGGGGCTGTCTTCGATTGTACGGCCAAAAGGACATTTTCAGGCGAGGTTTGCGGGGAGCGGCTACGGTGGCGCCGATCGGCAGGCAGGGAGGATCGCGTCAACCAGGGCAGCGGCGGCATGTGTGGGGATGATCAGCCGGAAAATCGTTCGCCATTGAAATCACAGCGCATAAGGCGCGAAGGGTGTTACAACAGTTGTGCATGGCGAAGCGAACGAAATCCGATACAGGGCCGCAGCCGGGACAGCCCATCAGCCTGCGCACGCTGGGTGAGTATCTGAACCTGTCTTCGGCCACCATCTCTCTGGTGCTGAACAACGCCCCCGGCGTGCGTTCGATTCCGCAGGAAACCCGGGACCGAGTGATAGAGGCGGCAGCCAAGTTCGACTACCGGCCCAGCTTCTATGCGCGGTCGCTTCGCAAACGGCAGACTTTCTCAGTGGGCGTGCTGGTGCCGGACCTGAACGACCACTATTCCACGCAGGTGCTGACCGGCGTGGAGGAGTACCTCATCGAAGAAGGCTACTTCTACCTGACCGCCAGCCATCGCCGCAAGCCCGACCTGATTGAGGAGTACCCTCGCCTGCTGATGGACCGTTCCGTGGAAGGGTTCATCCTGATCGACACGGTGCTGGAGCACAGCTTGAAGCTGCCGGTGGTGGCGGTGGCCGGACATCGCAAGATCGAGGGGGTGACCAACGTGGTGCTGGATCAACGGCGGGCGGCGGAGTTGGCGCTGCGCCACCTGGTCCAGTTGGGGCACCGCAAGATCGCCTTCATGCGCGGCGGCAGCCACAGCTCCGACGCCGATGAACGCTGGGAGTGCCAGATGACGGTGGCCAGGGATTTGAAACTGGAAGTTCCGCCCGAGTTGACCGTGCAAATCCAGTTACGGGACTCCACGCCGCAGTTGGGTTTCGGGCTGGTCAATGAGCTGGTCGACCGCGGCGCCGACTTCACTGCCGTTGTGTGCTACAACGATGAGTCCGCGTTCGGAGCGATCCGGGCTCTGGTGGATCATGGCCTGCGCGTGCCGGAAGACGTTTCCGTGGTGGGTTTTGACGATATTCAGGGCGCGGCGTACCACAACCCCAGCCTGACCACCATCCGCCAACCGCTGCGGCAGATGGGAGTGGTGGCCGCTCGCATCCTGCTGCAACGGATTCGCGGGCAGGCTACGTTTCCGGATGCGGTGCCGATCCTGCCGGAACTGGTGATTCGCGAGTCGACCTGTCCGCCCGGACCCAGGCGCGCCCGCGGGAAGCGGAACTGAATCGATCCGACACGCGGAGGCGAACTTCGAGCGTTACCATGCTTTTGATATGCTGTGTTCTCGTGGTGTCGGGTGGTTTAGCACTCTAAAAGAGAAGAGATTGCTCTCCAAAGTTCCTCTGGGGCGTTTGGGCAAGGATGGAGAGGCGGCTCCGTTTGTGGCATTTCCGGCTTCTCTGGAGGCAAGCAGCATCACGGGACAAGTGATCGCTGCAGGCGGCGGGTTACTTCAATAGTTCCGGGACAGCGGAAAGGGACGGCAAGATGTCGGGTTGCTGGGCGATCGAGGATTATGCTTACCGTTCGTGTCCGCGGCCCGCGCGGGAATTCGACTTTGCGGTTTCACCGCACAACCACTCCGAGCACTCGGTTGAGAACCTGGCCTCTCTGAACGAGGTGGTGAAGCTCGGGTTCATGCGGCCTTTTCGGCACATCCTTCAGTCGGCATTCGGGCTAGCGAAGGTTGCCGGCTTGAATTATGCCGAGGTCTCCTACCGGCCTCCGCAGACGGCCGAGGACGTGTTTCTGGTGGAGTCCTCAAGCGTTGCGCCTTTAGGCTTCGATGGCGTCCATGTGGGGATTACCGACCATGACGAAATTGCCGGAAGTGTCGAGCTCCAGCGCGAGCGTCCCCAAGATGCGCACCGCAATCCTCTCGGCGAGGAGCTTTCGTTGCGCTTTCAGGACTATCTCTTCCACCTGGGAATCACGGGGTTGCCCGAGTCCGGCGTTCAAGAAACCCATGCCAGTCTTCAAGCGGCGGCCCGTGCGAACCGGCTGGACGATTTATTTGAAATCCTGCGCGCCAGCGGATGCCTGGTGGTGTTCAACCACCCTCTTGTTCCCTGGGGCAAGGACCGGGGCCGCAAGATTCCGGCCGAAGAGCTTCTGCGCCGGTACGGCTGGGCGATTCATGCCCTCGAATACAACGGAATGCGCAGCCGGAAGGAGAACGACCGCGTTCTCCAGTTGGCTCAGTCCGTTCACAAGCCGGTAGTTGGCGGCGGAGACAGCCATCTGCTGCTGGCCAGCTCGGTGCTCTCGGTATCGCAGGCGGGGAGCTTTGCGGATTTCGCGGCGGAAGTAAAAGAGGGCCGCGCCGTGCCCCTCATCACGCCGATGTACTTTGCACCCCTGGGCTGGAAGATCTTCCTGCGTGTGCTTTATTTCATGGCCCACTACCGGCAGATCGGCCATTTCCGGGGTCAGCCGGTGCGCGATTTGCTTGCTGCGAGAGCTGTGCTTCTGGATCCCATCGGATATGCTTCCCGCGGTTTCCTGGGTTTGACTTCGGCTCTTGGCCTGGTGCGCTAGGCCGGAATATGGTGCGATAAGCCTGAGTGCTATACTGCTGAAACGACCACTATGGCCACCGTTAAGGAACAACTAAAGACGATCATTATTCGCAGCCTGCGAATCAGGGACTTGACCCCGGAAGAACTGCGCGACGATCAACCGCTCCTTGGCGGCGATTTGGAGATCGACTCCATCGATATTCTCCAGCTCATTCTTGAGATCGAGCGGCATTTCGGCATCAAGCTGGTGGACGGCGAATTCGACGAGAGCGCGTGGAAGAGTATCGATCGTTTGGCCGCGACCGTCGAAGCGAAGATTGCGGCAAGGACTTAACATTTGCATTCCATGAGGATGTTTCCCCATGCCGACCTTCGATAGGAAGAAACCCGCCCGGGTTCTGCTGGTGGAAGCCAATAATATGAATAAGTGGGTGGGGACGACCATGCCCTACGAGATGCATGTCCCCCCTTTGGGCCTCATGTATCTCGCGTCCTACGCGCGCACGGCGCTGCCGGGGATCGAGTTCCGCATTGTCGAGTCCTCCCTGTCTTGCCCTGACGATGAACGATTCATCCGCATCCTGAACGAGTTTCAGCCGGATGTCGTGGGCGTCCGCTCCATCGCTTTCTTTCTGGAGGAACTTCAGCGAATCGCCGGTTTGGTGCGCGCCCACAGCGACGCTACCCTCATCGCGGGCGGCCCCATCGTCAAAGCGTACAAGCGCAGGCTCTTCGAGGAAGTGCCGGAACTGGAGATCGCCGTGAAAGGGGAAGGCGAGCAGGTCTTCGTCAACCTCCTTGGCGGAGAGCCGCTTGCTTCGATGGCCGGAGTCTTATACCGGACCGACGACGGGGTGGTGGAAAACGAAGACCAGCAGGAAGTGGCGAACATCGACAGTCTGCCCTTCCCCGCGTACGACTTGATCGACCTGAATGAGTACCAGCGTCAACTGAGTTACGCTTACAATCATCGCCGCCAGGGAGTGCTGCTCACCAGCCGCGGCTGTGTCTATCATTGCACCTATTGTTTCAGCCATTGGAAGCGCATCCGCTTGCGCAGCGCAGCCAACATCTTTGAGGAGATCACAGAGCTCCACGCCAAGCACGGGATACAGGACTTTTATGTCGTCGACGATATCTTCAATGTCAACTTGAAGCGCTCGATGGACCTGTTCGACATGATCGTGGCGGCGGGGCTCAAACTGCGGCTCTATTTCGTCAATGGCTTGCGTGCCGACATCACCAGCGAGGAGTTTGTGGATCGCGCGCTCAAAGCCGGCGCCGTCTGGTTTACCTACGCCGTCGAATCGGCCGCGGAAGAGATTCAGCGCCTGGTGCAAAAAAATCTCGACCTGGAAAAGGCCAGGCGCATCATCGCTTATACGCAGCGCCAGAACGTGACCGTGAACATATCGACCATGTATGGCTTCCCCACGGAGACCCGCGAGATGGCGCAACGCACCCTCGACTTTCTGGGCGAACTGCCCAAGCCGTCGTTGTTGCCCTATCATTTTTGCTTGCGCTTCTTTCCCGGCTGCGATATCAACCAGCAGGCCATCGAGGCCGGTTGGGATCCGGAACGAATGGGGATGACCAGCCGGTTCTCCTACAACGATATGCCGATGGGCACTCCAACATTGTCGAAGCATGAGATGACCGACATTCAGCTTGAGTATCACCGCCGCTTTGGAATGAGCAATCCCGCGGCCGTCGACGGCGCGATTCGCACTCTCCGCTCCATCGGATACAGCGACACGGAGATCCTTCATATGTACTCGGTGTTGAAGAGGAAAGTAATTCACGATGTGCGTGAGTTATTGACGGCTGGTGGCGATTGACGCGCTGGTACCGGCACCGTTTTCACAACGTCCCTGCTCTCCAGATTGTGTTTTGGATCATGCCGCGGCTGCCGCGCTTTGTCCATCCCCCCATGGCGGCGGTAACGGCGCTGATTTTTTTCTTCCTGTTGAAGCGGGAGCGCAAGGCAGTGGCCGGCAATCTGCGCCGGGTCTCGGGCAGGCGCGGGTTGGCCTTGTATTGGAAGGTTTATTGCGTCTTCTATTCGTTCTGCGATTTGATGGTTTCCTATTGCTACGTCCCCCAGGCCAGCCATGCGCAACTGCTCTCCATGCTGGCAGACAAGGACCGTGGCGCCGCCACGATCGACCGATGCCTCGAAGCGGGCAAAGGGCTTATTGTGTGGACGGCACACCTGGGGAATCCTGAATTCGCCTCACGCCTGCTTGAAATGCACGGCCGGCCGGTCAATGTGGCGCGCGTGGTCGAGGACAAACCGGCGGAGAAATTGCTGCGGGACAGGATGGCCACCGAGCGGCTCAGAATCGTGGACCTCAGAAACGGCGCGCGGGCCACAATCGAACTCTTGCAGGCTTTGCGCCGGAATGAAATCGTGGCCATCCAGGGGGACCGCGTCTACAACCCTCGTCATGGCGCCGAGGTTCCGTTTTTTTCCAAACCGGCCGCCTTTCCGCTGGGTCCATTTCTGCTTTCGCAGGTCTCGGGCGCTCCGGTGCTGCCCGGTTTCGTGATTCGCCGGGGTTGGCTGCGCTATCGCGTTCTGATGGGCGACCCAATCCTGCCTGCTGCTTCCGGCGACGGGGATGCCGGCCAGCGCGCCGGTTTACGCCAGGCTGTCCGGTTCCTTGAAACAACGTTGCCGGTTCATTATGATCAGTGGGTGAATTTCTTCGATTTCTGGCAGGTAAATTCCAGTGACTGATATGCAGGAAACCATTGTCGTTACTGGAGCCGGCGTTATCAGCCCCTATGGCATCGGGCTGGCCGCCTTGCAGGCGGGCATGTTATCGGGCAAGTGTTGCCTGGCGCCCGCCGGGGATATGTATCCAGATTTTGAAGGCACCACGGCCCAGGTTTGCGGACTGCCGTTTCTGGCGGAAGGCTCCAGCTCCCGCTACTCTCGCACGGATCGCCTTGCGGCGGTGGCTGCTCAAGACGCGGTAGCGGACCTGGATCGCGAGAGCCTTACCTTCCGGGAGAGCGGTGTCGTGATGGCCAGCACGGTCGCGGGCTTATCCGAGATCGATCCCGGAATTGCGCAGGATCCGATCGCCTGGTACCGGCACGGCGGCCTGGCGCGGGCCGCCTCCTACCCGGTGTCGCACGTTGCCGCCACGGTCGGTGAGCGCTTGGGGATTCACGGGCCGAACTGTGCCGTCTCCGTAGCTTGCGCTTCCGGGGCGATGGCGATTGCGCTTGCCGCCAACCTTCTTCTCGACGGAGCCGCGCCCATGATTCTGGCCGGAGGCAGTGACGCGCTGTGCCCGTTCACGTTGAGCGGGTTCAACTCCCTCCAGGCGTTGGATCCCGGCCCCTGCCGGCCCTTCGACCAGAATCGCAAGGGATTGAACCTGGGAGAAGGAGCCGCGGTTCTCGTGCTCGAAACGCTCGCCGGAGCTGCGGCGCGCCGCGCCAATATTCTGGCGGTATTGCGTGGATGGGCCATGACCAATGACGCATCGCATCCCACCGCGCCGCACAAAGACGGAATCGGCTTAGCGGATTGCATACGCCGCGCCATGGAAATGGCCGAGTGCGGCGCCGATGAGATCGGCTATGTGAATGCCCACGGCACAGGCACGCTCCTGAACGATAGTGCCGAGGCCAATGCCTATCAGTCCGCCTTCGCCGGACGCAGCCGTCCCGTTCCCGTATCCTCGACGAAGTCCTATTTCGGACACTGCCTGGGGGCAGCCGGCGCCCTGGAGGCAGCCATCACCATCACGGCCATTCGTTGCGGCGCGCTGTTCCCGACGCTGCGGCTGACGGACCCCATCGAGAGCGAAGGCATCGACTGGCTCCGCGGAGAAGTTCGACGCCAGCCGCTGCCGCTGGCAATCTCGGTTTCAGCCGGCTTTGGCGGCAGCAACGCGGCACTCATCTTCGGGAGCGGCCGCCCATGACTGCGAATTTGCCGGCCATTACCGGAATCGGTTCCGTCACTCCCTATGGTCCCTTGGCCGGACTCATCCCCGCCTGTTCCTTGCAACCCAGCGCCATCACCGCGTGGACAACCGCCGGGCCGCGGCGAGCGTTTCTCGTAGAGTCGTTTCGCCCCGCAAGCGTTGTGCCGGGCCTGAAGACCAGGCGTCTGGATCGTCTGTCGGCGTGGGCGCTGGTAGCTTCTTCGCTGGCCATTCAGGATGCAGAGATCGATTTCAGCAAGGTGGACCGGTCCAGGGTAGCCGTGGTCTTCGCCACCGGCTTCGGCTGTGTTGAACTCACGGAATCCTTCTACCAAAGCGCAGCCGTAAATGGTTGGTCCGGAACCGATCCCATCACCTTCCCTGAGACGCTCGCCAACGCTCCGGCCGCTCACGTGGCTTTGTTTCACGGCCTGCGCGGACCGAATATCACGGTCGACAGCAAGAGCTTTGCGGGCGAATGCGCGCTGATTCAAGCCGCATCCCTGATCCGCCACGGGCAGGCCGACCTGGCTATTGTCCTTGCGGGAGATACGCTCACCCAGGCTGTTTATGGATGGTACGAGGCGGCAGATCTGCTGTCGCCTGCCTGCTATAACTCGGAACCATTGCCGGAAGCAGCCGGCTTTGTGCCCAGCGAAGGCGTTGCCGCGTTGGTGCTGGAGCCGGTTGGCAGCCGGGAGGGGCGCTCTTATGCCAGTCTTCGCTCGGGCCGCTGGGCGACAGGCGGACAGCCTTTCAAGACCATCCGCCAGATGCTCGGCGGGTCCGTTCCAAATCTCACCATCAGTGCCGGAAATGGCGCGCCTTGCGCCACCAGCCCTTTAACTAGCCTGGCCCGCGAGATTGCCGGCCCCGATGCGGCCATCGTCCCGCCGCAGGCCGTTGCCGCGGGTTTGGCTGAAACTGGCGCTCTGCTCCACTTGATCCTGGCTTTGAGCAGCCGGCCACAGAGCGGTCAGGCTCTCCTTTTAGCAACATCGGGCGAAAGTGGTTTTGCCACGATTCATCTGGAGCTGCCTTGAATTTGAATGTGCGAATTGCATCCGCGGCGTATGCCGTCCCACCCGACTCTGAGACCGTGGAAGCGATCCTGGAGCGGGAACGAACTCGCGTGGAGACAACGCTGGCTCCGCTGAGCCCGCTGGCGAGACGAAAAGCTGTGGAAGGCCTCGGACTGAGCCGCGTCCGTGTCTGCGGCGTCAAGCAACCTTATGATTTGGCGCTGGAAGCCGCTTCAACGGCAATTGCGGAAGCCGGAATCGCGGCGCGAGATATCGATCTCATCCTGGATTACAGCACCTTCCCCGGAGATAACTTGCAGTGTCTTTCTTTCGCCCACAAACTCAGCGCTGAACTTGGGGCCGATAACTCGTTGAATCTGAGTTTCAAAGCCGGCGGCTGCGGAGCGCTGCACCTGGCCATCAAGACCGCTCTGGGCTGGATGAGCACAGATGACAACATTCAGACCGCGCTGCTGGTCACCGGCGATATGGCGCCCCTTGAGAACCGGTCCTTGCTTCCAATTACGGTACAGGGCGACGCCGCCAGTGCCGTCATCCTGCGCCGCCAAGGCACGGACGGTCCGTTGCTGCTCGGCGTGGAGGCGATGACCCTCGGCCATTTGTACAAAGCTATTGCCTTGACCCAGGCCGACGGCCGCATCCAGATTGAGGCCGATGCCGTGTGCATTGAACACAAAGTAATGCCGATCTACTATCTCAACCTGTTCCGCCTGGCAAACAAAGTCCTGGCGGCGTCTTCCCTGAGCTTGAACGATGTAGATCATTTCATCTATTCCAACATCAGCCATCGGGACCGCGATGGTTTCCGCAGAATGGTTGGACTTCCCGAAGGCGGGCTGCCGCCGACCCCCATGGCGGAGTATGGACACACCTTTGCCAGCGATCTGGTGATCAACTATGTTCACATGCGGCGCGATGGCCTGATTCGGCCTGGGCAATTGCTGCTGTTCGCATCCGCGGGTGTCGGATTCACATGGGGGGTGACGCTTGCCCGAAGCTGAAAGCGATCTGCTTCACGAATGGCTTAGGTGCACGGCAGCTCTTACGCCCGGCGCCCCGGCCATTGTTGAAGACGATCGGGTCACGTCCTTCGGGGAGTTATTCGAGCAGGCTGCGTCACTGGCATTGCGGTTCATCGAACACGGCATCCAGAAGCAGGATCGCATCGCCTTGGTGCTGCCCAAGACCACCGATGCGATCGTTTCTATCTTTGCCTCTCTTCTTGCCGGAGCTATCTATGTCCCCATCCATCCCCAGTGGCCGAAGGAACGAATTGAAGCCGTTCTGGAGGACTGCGCGGCCCGGTTGGTGATCGAAGGCGACAGTTACCCGCCGCGAGTTACCGATCGCCAAACCGGCGCGTGCATCCATTGGCAAGCACAGTCAACGGCTCCTGCAAGCCCAACGGATTTTGCAAGTATTGTCTCGCTGCCCAAGGCCGGCGCTCACGACCCGGCCCTCATTTTGTTTACCTCCGGCTCAACGGGCAGGCCCAAGGGAGTCGTCCTTTCTCACCGTGCCGTAGGCGCTTTTGTAAGATGGACGGCGCGCGAGTTTCAGATCTCTTCCCATGACCGCATCGCGTGCCCGTCGCCGCTGGGCTTCGATCTTTCCACCTTCGATGTTTTCAATATGGCCTTATGCGGCGCAACCTGTGTTCTTGTTCCCGGTGACATCGTGTGGATGCCGCGCTTCCTGGTCCAGTTCCTGCGCCAGACCCGCATCACCTGTTGGTATTCAGTGCCGTCGATCCTGGCCGGCATGTTCCAGGAGGGACGGTTCGCGGAGCATGAGTATCCCGACCTGCGCGTCATTCTCTTCGCCGGCGAGGTCTTTCCCGGCCCAGGCGTGGCACGTTTGCAGGCCGCGGTTCCACAGGCTATTTGCGCCAACCTGTACGGCCCGACCGAGACCAATGTGGTCACGTGGTGTCGCGTCCCGCCCGGTTTCGATGGATCGCAGCCGCTCCCGATCGGCCATCCCTGCCCCTACGCCACTTGCACGGTGGACGCTGAGAGCGGCGAACTGCTCGCGGGCGGCGAGTCTCTGATGAACGGTTACTGGAACCGTCCCGAAGATACACAGCGCTCCTTTGTATGGTTGAACGGCAAACAGTATTACCGCACCGGGGACCGCGTGTCGCTGGCGCCTGACGGCAGCTACTTATTCGTGGGAAGGCTCGACCGGCAAGTAAAGCGCCGCGGCTTCCGCATAGAACTGGGCGAAATTGAGGCTGCACTGGCTCGCCATGAAGATATACTGGAAGCGGCTGTGATTGCTGCCGAGGATGGGCGCAGAGGAACCATCATCGCTGCCTTTGTCCGGGTTCGCGCCGCAGGCGCCCTCACCTTGGTCGAAGCCAAGGCACACTGTGCGCGGACACTGCCTCCGTACATGGCGCCCGACCACATCCTGTTTGTGGATACCATTTCCAAGGGAAGCCGGGGCAAGATCGATTACCTGGCCCTGGGCAGAATTGCGGAAGGACTGAACCGTGGAAATCAAGACCGAAGTTAGGAATTACATCGCTGAGAACTTTCTGCCCAATGCGCCGGCTGCATCCATCGACGACGCCATGCCCCTCATCACCGGCGGTGTCATCGACTCGATCGGCATGATCGCTCTCGTGTCCTTTCTTGAAAGCCGCTTTGAAGTTGAGTTCATGCCCAGAGAAATCGATGTGCATTGCCTGGATACCGTGGAGCGGATCGAACAATTGATTGTCAAGAAACTTGCCGGCCGGGAACCAGGCGTGTCTGCGGGTAAAATACAATAAGTCCGGCGAGGCATCGCAGTGAGCGATCATTGGAAACTGCGCGGACTGGCAATGCTGCCGACCCTGCTTCTGGCAGCTTGCGGGCGAATGCACAAGGAACCGTTCGAGAAGGCCCCGCTCGCTTCCGGCCAGATCGTTCGGGTTCGCCTCCCGGAGTTCGCCAACCTTGTTGTGGAGCGCATTCGTTTCTGGTCCAATGAGATGAATGAGCCCCGCTTCTTCCTGGCTTTGGCGCCCAGAACGCAGGCTGCGCCCTCCGAAGTGCTCATCCTGAATCACGGCTGGTCGGACCGGCCAGAGTATCTGTTGCGCTATCTCAAAGTGGATCGGGTCTACGACGAGATGCTGGGCCGGGGCGAGGTTCGTCCCGCGATCCTGATCCTGCCCGATGTGCGCTTCAGTAGATTTTATCGGGAACACTCGCACCGCTTTCCCTTCCCGAATTACCTGACCCTGGTGGCGGAGGAGGTGGCGGGAACGGTAGCGCGGCTCTATGCCATACCTCTGGAACGCCAACGTTGGGCGATCGGTGGCTTCTCCTTTGGCGGCTATCTTTCCCTGGATGTTGGAAGGCGCTATCCCGGCCGGTTCGCCAGTGTCAGCGTTGTGAGCGGATTCGCCGATGAAGAGTGGAGTTACTGGCCATCGCAAGAGCCGCCGCCCGGGCCGCTGGATTCCCAGGGCAGGGGCAAGCATACAATCGTGGCCCCTGGGCCCGTCCCCAGGCTCTTCCTCGCCTGTGGGCAGGAGGATCGCCTTTTTGCTACAATGCTCGATATGCGCCAGAAGCTAATGGAACCTGGCCTCCCCCACGCATGGTCGACTGGACCGGGCGGGCATACATGGAAGTACTGGGCTTCCGTCCTCCCAGCGATGCTCAGGTTCCATCTTGCGCGTAAACAAAGTCAGGTTGAGGTCAAATGAGAGCATTGCTGGTTCAAAGCCCCGCAACATCCCCATGGGTTCCACGCAAGCAATGGGAGCCGCCAAGTGTCGCCATGGCCACGATTGCCGGCCAGATAGATAACCACGATGTCAGGGTGGTTGACGCTGTAGTTTGGCGCAAGCAGACTGTCCCGCGCCTCCTGAAGCTCTTGCGGGAGTTCAGGCCGGACGTCGTAGGCTTCACCTCGATGACTTTTCAATACGACACCACGGTCGGCCTGGCCTATTTGACCAAGCAGTTTGATAGCCGGATTCGCACCGTGCTCGGAGGCTATCATGCCACGTTGTTTTCTGAAAGCATCGCCGCCGGTCCCGATGCGGGCTGGTGGGACTACCTGATGCGGGGAGAAGGAGACTTCGCGTTTGGAGAGCTGCTGGATAGCATCGAGGCCGGCGGGAAGGGGATGGAAAACATCCTCGGGCTTTCTTACAAAGAGGAAGGATGTTTCCGCCACAATGCGGCGCGCCCGCTCGAAGACCTGGCCAGAATCCGGATACCTGCCCGCGATAAGCGTCTTGTCAAGGGATTTCACATGTATTTCCGCCGCGCCGATGCTATCGAGACCTCGCGCGGCTGCCTGCATCTGTGCAGCTTCTGCAGCATTCACGAAATGTACGGCCGCTCCTTCCGCCTCTTTCCCCTGGACCGCGTCCTGGCCGACATCGAAGACGCTTACAGTCGCGGCGCGCGCCACATTTTCTGCACCGACGACAATATCACCCTGGATATGGATCGCTTCGAGAAGTTATGCGACGGAGTGATTCGCCTGAAGTTGAAGAACGCGATGTTCACCACCCAGGCGAGCCCGATCGGTTTCGCCCACCGGCCAGACCTTGCCAAGAAAATGGTCGAGGCGGGGTTCGTTTCCGTCTTCCTGGGCATCGAGAATGCCTCCACCAAGAACCTGAGGACCATGAACAAGCCCAACACCCTGGATACGATTCAGCGCGGCGTGGCCGCCCTCAAGAAGGAAAACATTATGGTTATCGCCGGCATTATTAATGGGCTTCCGGATGATGACGCGGAGAGCATTCGCGAAAACTACCAGTTCATCAAGAACATGGGGGTTTCCAGTGTCATGGATCAGATCATGACGCCCTATCCCAAGACCCCCATGCGCGTAGAGATGATAGAGGACAAGCGCGTCGCCAATCTCGCCGATTTTCGCTGGTACGACGGCTATTTCAGCAATGTGCGCACCCGGCATCTAGCCCCGGAGGAACTCAACTTTGTGCGTTGGAAGATACGCCGCGAAGTCATCGGCATGTGGCGCGCCACCAAGGCGGACTGGAAGTTTTTCAAGGGATATGCCTGCTTTTGGGAGTTTGGCTTCCGCCATATCGTGTGGCTCAATGAAAGGCTGCTCGAGTTTCTGTTTGGCGTCGAAGGCCGCTACAAGCTGCAGATGCGTCAGTACCTGCAACTGAACGATTTTGGAATTAAGATACCGGGCCGCCAACGGGTCGAGACGTACCATCCGGTATACGGCAGCAATGCGGACCCTTATCAGGACACCAGATGGAGCCTGCTAAGAAAGCGGCTGCCTTTCCCCTGGCGCAAACGCTTGACTGATGACTCTGGTGGAGCGTAGTATCTGTGCGCTTACGAAAGCAGACTGAGAAGCCAAAGCTAGAGGATTACACAATCTCTATATAACCTGATTCGGCTTTGGCTCCTCTGGTCGTTTTTCTTCGGCAAAGTGAATTTTCCTCAGCCATCTCAGTCGCGATGCAAGTGGCTGAGTAGTCTACTTCTTTCCTTACCGCCCTCCCGTAACTTCCACTCGCAGCTTCGTTTCCACTTCCTTCAGTGCCTCATTCAGAAAACCCTCCACGCCCCAAGAGTTCCCGTAGTAAGGCCTCGCCGGAATCGATCCGATTTCGGCGCCTGTCTTGGGGTCGATGAAGTGTATAGAAAGAATCAGGTGATAGTCGTTGTAGTCGACAGTCACATCCGAGAACTTGATGTAGAGGTCGCAGCCCGCGGCGTTGGTGTCATCCTTGCTCTTGGCCGCGACAATGGTCCGACCGGGCAGGTATGACGACTGCAACTGACCTACAAAACCGTTGTTCAAGGAATTGATGACGGTGACCCATGCATCCTTCTGAGTGTATTTGAACGACACCCAATTCTCGGCGCCCAGATCGATCCAGCCAACAAAAACCTTGTTCATGTTCCTCATGTCAACGGTAGTTTCCTTGTTCTTGTATTCCTTGACACTGTGTCGGCTAGCCATCAGAGGGGCCGGAAGAGCAAAACAGATTAGCAGCAAAGCCGCTATCATACCCAGTCGTTTCATGAAAAATCCCCTTTCCTTGCTTCTTGCTCAAAACTGCGAGCCGGAAAATCCTTCTCAGCTCCGCAGCGATAAATTATACAGGCTGTGAGCATTGTGGTGTCAAGAACGAAGTAAAAGCAGACGAGCGAGCGGGCTGGAAGGCGTTGGCCAGGCGGGGAGATGGGATGGAACTGGTTTTTCGTGAAGTTCGCGGGTAGCTGCCAGGGGTTGGCAGGGCCGCCCAATCCTTGACAGCCCGCGCCGTCGCGGTGTTGGTTTATACTGTGTTCAATGGCCTTGCAGGATGCGCCTCCCCAATCGTCTTCGCCATCGTGCATGTCCGTGTCAGGCTCAAATGCGTTCTTCCAGGCTAAGTCGCTGGCCTCGAGTTATGATCGCATTCCGGCATAAAGAGGCTCTGAACAGATGAACTGCGTCCTACACTCCGCCGATTTGTCCCTTCCTCCAATCGAGGAAGAGATTGCCCGGTGCAAGGCCGCGGAAAGATTGCGGCTGATGCAGGCCGCGGGGCTCATCGAGAAACCGATCGAGCACTACCGCCGCCCTGTTGAGCGGTCCTTCACCGCCGAGGAACGCGACCGGGTGACCATTCTCTTCGGAGGCTTCACCTGGAAACACGAGCGCATGATCGAAGCCATTCTTTCAGGCTCCGGCTATCGCTGCCAGAAGTTGCCGACCCCGGACGTGGCCGCCTTTACGATAGGAAAGGAATATGGCAACAACGGCCAGTGCAATCCCACTTACTTTACCATCGGCAACCTCATCAAGTTTTTGCAGTCGCTGGAAGATCAGGGTTTATCGCGCCAGGAGATTGTTGACAGGTACATCTTCTTCACCGCGGGCTCCTGCGGGCCTTGCCGCTTCGGCATGTATGAGTCAGAGTATCGCCTGGCGCTGGACAATGCGGGCTTTGAAGACTTCCGGATCTTGCTTTATCTGGCTGACCAGGCAATCAGGACTGCTTCCGACAACCCCGGCCTGGAGTTTTCCTTGGATTTCAATCTGGGCGCGCTCAACATGCTGAACCTGGGAGATGTGATCAACGACATGGTGTACCGGATCCGTCCCTACGAAGTTACTCCGGGCACAACCGACCGGGCAATCGAAGAGGTCGTGGATCAACTGAGCGATTTTTTGAAGACCCGGAAGCGGTACGAAATCCTCAACCATACGCCCAGATGGATTTCAGAGCGCCTGACCCGTAACAGGAAGCTCAAAGACACCCTGAACACGCTGGGCAAGATTCTCAATCATCTCTACGGCGAGGACTTCGTAAGGAGTATGCACCTGGCGCGCAAGCGCCTGAGCGGGATAGAAGTGGACTTCACCCGCGTAAAGCCCGTGGTCAAGATTGTCGGCGAATTCTGGGCACAACTTACCGAAGGCGACGGTAACTTCAATATGTTTGCCTTTCTAGAACAGGAAGGCGCGCAGGCGCATGTAGAACCAATCAGCGGTTGGATCACCTATCTCCTGTATCAGGCCCGCGCCGGTTCGGAAGCAAAAAAAGGCATTGATGCTCCCTTTCCCGATGCCAGCAGGTGGGAATTGAAGAAGCAACTGGCCAACGAGTGGAAGTTTCGCAAGAAGTGGCTGCTGTTGCGGCTGAGCGAAGGCATCTGGAACCACCTGTATGCGCGCACCGCCCGCCATTTGGGCGGAATCACGCCCCATCTCGTTCCACAGAGCGAACTGGCCGGTGTGGCGCATCCCTTTTACCACTCACTGGCCCGCGGTGGCGAAGGACATCTCGAAGTAGCGAAAAACGTGTACTACACCACGCACGGCCTGTGTCACATGGTGTTGGCTATAAAGCCCTTTGGCTGCATGCCGTCTTCACAATCCGATGGCGTGCAGTCGGCGGTAGTGAACCGTTTCCAGGAAATGATTTTCCTGCCCATTGAGACTTCGGGCGAGGGAGAGATCAACGCGCACAGCCGCGTGCAGATGGCGCTGGGCGAGGCTAAAATCAAGGCCAAGGCGGAGTTCGAGCGGGCACTGGCTTCGACGGGCAAGAATCTCGATGAGATCAAGGCTTATGCCGCCCGGCATCGGCAATTGCGGAACCCGTTTTATCCGGTTCCGCGCCGCCGGGGGATCGCGGGGGTCGCCGCCAACTTTGTGTTGCACGTGAGCAACTTAATCGATGGCAAAGCACGCCTGGCCACGCTGCCGGACGAGATATAAGAAGGAGACTTTCTGGATACGACCGCACAACGCGCGCGCCTGACCGATGGCCAGTCAAAACTGCCAGCCGAGAAGCAGCGGACCGAAGCCGGCATCCGCTTTAGCGTGGGACTGGACGTGGGGTCTACCACAGTGAAGGCGCTGGTCATCGAAGCAGGGAGCGGGCGCATTCTCTGGCGCGACTACCAGCGGCATGAGACGCGTCAGGCGGAGAAACTCCTTGAATTCCTTCATCGCATGGAAGCCGAAGCGGGCGTTGCTCCCGGCAACTGCCGCATCTTCATCACCGGCTCCGGCGGCAATGCGCTCGGCAGTTTCATCGGCGCGAAGTTCGTGCAGGAGGTGAACGCTGTCGCACTCGCCGTGGAGAAGCTTCATCCCGAAGTGAACTCGGTGATCGAGTTAGGCGGTCAGGACGCCAAAGTCATCATCTTCAAAGAGGATGGCGACAGCGGCCGCAGGAAGAAGATCCCATCGATGAACGACAAGTGCGCGGGCGGCACCGGCGCGGTCATCGACAAGATCAACGCCAAGCTGAAGATTCCTTCCAACGAATTGTGCAATCAGGCCTACAAGGGGATCAAGGTGCATCCCGTCGCGGGCAAGTGCGGCGTTTTCGCCGAGACCGACATCAACGGTCTGCAGAAGCAGGGCATCCCGGTCGACGAACTGATGGCCTCGCTCTTCGACGCCATTGTTCTGCAGAACCTTACCGTTCTCACGCGCGGTCACACGCTGCGGCCCCACGTACTGCTGCTGGGCGGGCCGAACGCTTTTATTCGCGGCATGCGCGAGGCATGGCAGCACCACATCCCACTCCTGTGGAAAGAGCGGGGGATCGAACTGGCCACCGATCAGGCTCCCGAGGAGATGATCAAGACCCCGGAGAATGCCCTGTATTTCGCAGCCATTGGCGCAGTGGAATTTGGCAAGGGCGAGAACGCGGAGATTGGGCAGTACCTGGGGACAGAGCGCCTTGAGCACTATGTTCTTGAGGGGCGACGCCTGCAAAAAGCCTCTTCAGCCAGCCACGGGTTGAGTGTTTCAAAGCAGGAGTTAGAAGACTTCAAAGCTAAGTACTCGCGGCCGGAGTTTGTTCCGGCGGCCTTCTATCCCGGTGAGCGAGTCCAGGCTTTCATCGGCCTCGACGGCGGTTCCACTTCCACCAAGGCCGTACTCTTGTCGGAGCACGGCGACGTTCTCTCAAAAGCCTATCAACTCTCGAACGGCAATCCTATTCAGGACACAATTGAAATTTTCGGCAATCTGCGCCAGCAGGTGGAAGCCCAAGGCGCGACGCTGACAGTTCTCGGCGTGGGAACGACGGGCTACGCCAAGGACGTCCTGCAACGGGTGTTGCAAGCCGATGTGGCTTTGGTCGAAACCGTGGCGCACACCGAGTCGGCTATTCGTTTCTTCGCGGATCCGCAAGTGATCGTCGACGTTGGCGGGCAGGATATCAAGCTCATCATCCTCAGCAATGGCCGCGTCAAAGACTTCAAGCTCAACACGCAGTGCTCGGCGGGCAACGGCTATTTTCTGCAATCCACGGCCGAAGGATTCGGCATTCCGGTCGAGGACTACGCCGCCGTTGCCTTCAACGCCGATGCCATGCCTGTCTTCGGCTACGGATGCGCGGTGTTTCTGCAGACTGACATCGTCAACTTCCAGCGCCAGGGCTGGCGGGCTGAGGAAATCCTGGCCGGCCTGGCGACGGTGCTGCCCAGGAATGTCTTTCTGCATGTCGCCAAGGTGCCAAGCCTCGCCGCCCTGGGTACGCGGTTTATTCTGCAGGGCGGCACGCAGAACAATCTCGCAGCCGTGAAGGCGGAGGTGGACTTTCTGCGGTCGAGCTTCCGCTCCGTGGGGAAAGAGCCGGAGATTGTTGTCCATCCCCACTGCGGCGAATCGGGAGCGATCGGCGCTGCCATCGAAGCCATTCGGTTGTGGCGCAAAGGCCACTCAACCACCTTCATCGGCATGGACGCCGTCCGCAACATCAGCTACCGCACGACGCACAACGAAGAGACGCGCTGCCACTTTTGCAAGAATGCCTGCCAGCGGACTTTCCTCGATGTCCAGATCGGACTGGCGAATGACTATGTGCCGCCGTCTTTCCGCACCAACGTAGCGCTCGAACCGGGCGAGCAGCGCATCATCGTGGCTAACTGCGAGAAGGGCGCGGTGGAGGACGTTTCCGCCGTGCGCGGTATTCAAGCCAACCTTGACGCCACCAGGGCCGCCAACCCAAACCTGGTGGAGATGGCGGCACGCGAAGTGTGGCGCTCACGCCGGCCAGAGAGCGTCGCCGATCCAATTCCCTCTCGTGCCTGGACGGCCGCTGGCCGCAGCCGCATTTCGCTTATGAAAAAGCGCGCGCAGTTGCGCATCGGCATTCCTCGCGTCCTGAACATGTATGCCTACGCGCCGCTGTTCAGTTCCTATCTGGAAAGCCTGGGCGTGCCGGCGGAGAACATTGTCTATTCGGATTTCACCACCGGGGAGCTGTACCGCGCAGGATCGAGCCGTGGCGCGATCGATCCATGTTATCCCTCAAAGATCGCCATCGCGCACGTCCACAACCTTCTCTTCAAACAGCACCTGCGCAAGCCGCTGCACGCGATTTTCTTTCCCATGTTCGACGTGCTGCTCTCGCCGCTGGTGAACGTCAGGGCGAACAATGCATGTCCGACGGCCTCTATCACCCCGGAGACCGTGGAAGCAGCTTATACAAAAGAAACGGACCTCTTTGCCGAACGCGGCATCCAATACGTGCATCCGCTGGTCAACCTCTCGGAGCGAAAGCTCTTTGCGCGCCAGATGTTCCAGGCGTGGGCGCCCATTCTTGGCCTTTCGGAGGAAGAGAACCAACGCGCCATCGAGACCGGCTACCGGGAGTTGGGGAAGTTTGAATCCGGCATTCGCCGCCGTGCCCGCGAAGTCCTCGATCAACTCGAATCGCAGCATAAGTTAGGCATCGTCATGCTGGGACGGCCCTACCACCACGATCCCGGCATCAACCACGAAATCATGGAGCAGTTCCAAAAGCTGGGCTACTCAATCTTCTCGCAGAGTACCTTGCCGCTGGACGAAGATCTGCTTGAGCGGCTGTTCGGCGAGGAAGTACGCGCGGGTGTGATCAGCCACCCGCTTGATATCTCCGATGTATGGAAAACCGCCTTCTCCGCCAGTTCCAACCACAAGCTCTGGGCCGCCAAGTTCACGGCACGGCACCCCAACCTGGTGGCGCTGGAGATTTCCAGCTTCAAGTGTGGCCACGACGCGCCCATCTACAGTGTCATCGAGCAGATCGTCGAGAGCTCGGGCACGCCTTATTTCTCCTTCAAGGACCTGGACGAGAACCGGCCTGCCAATTCCATCAAACTTCGCGTTGAAACCATCGATTACTTCCTGAAGCGTTACCGGGAGGATCTGCTGCGCCGAAAGGAAAAAGAAGCTGAAATCGAACTGGAACTGGCGGAGTTTGAGCGCGGGCTGCGAGAGGAGGCTGCTGAGCCCGTCTAGCTCTCGCGTTCCGCACGGAGGAACCGCGCGGCCCGATCGCGTGCGGCCATGGCACCGCAAAGGCTCATATTCAGCCTTGTCCACAGCTCGTCAAAGGCGCTTCTGGTGGCAGCAGAGACGGGGAATTGTCCATCGTATCCGAGCAGCAGCGCTGCACAGGTTTGTGCCACCGAACCTGCGGCGCGAACCGACGCAATGGTACTCAGATCGAAGAAAAGAGACGATACGAAAGCAGTCGCCGCTCCTTGACGGCCGCTCTTCTCCAACTCCAACGCATCCAGGGTCAACGAGCGCGCCGCAAGCAGCCGGCACAGGGCGTCTGCCATAGGGAAAGTCGCGCCTTGACGGGCATCGCAAAAGAGCCGCGCCCCGCGCGAATCCGTTTGCCGCCGAAGCTGGAGCAAGGTCCAATGCCAAAGCCGCATTCCTGCAGTCAGGCCGCGAATACCCGAGTGTGGCAGGCTATGGGCAAGCTGATTCATCTCTTCAGTCCACGCTTCAAACTCCTTGAGAAACTCGCCGTCGATCATGGCCGCGGAGACCATACGGCGCTGAAGCGATTCTGGCCCCAGGTAGAGCGCCTCGATCTGCGCGTCCACCAGCTTGTCGTGCATGCAGCCTGGACCGCCGTTCATCGGCCCGCACCCCCCAAGCGCCGCCGCGCCCTGGAGCATAACCGTAGCGCTGCTCGTGCTGAAAAGCTTCGCCGCTGGACATAGAACGGCAGCTTCCCTCGTAAGTTCGCCCGGTGGATTTGCCCACTTGTCGAGTTCGTCGGAAAGGCGCGCCGCGGAAAAGCCCAAAGACGCCGCTGCCTCGCCTGTGGCCCATAGGTCCACCATCCGCTCCCAAAACTCCGGTTCGCCGGTTGTCTGGCAGGGCGGATTGACCAGAGGTTCCACGGTGGAGAGTAACTTGGAGGCCGTCATGAGGCTCAAAACGACGCGAGTCCTGCGAAATGCGGGCTCCAGCAGCCGGCGATGGTCAAAGTCAGGAACCACGACACCATCGACCATCGCGTAACCGCCAACGATGCGGGAGGCAGGCACCCTCAATCCAAAGACTGGGTTGGTTGTCGACGCTAACTGATGTCCCAGCTTACGCACTCGCGAACCCCGGTCGAATTCGCCCGCATCCCCCGGTTCGAGAATCACCAGGCAACTGCCCCGTGCGCGATCGCCGCATCCTTGCACGGCCGCCACGACAAAATCCGCGAAGTCCATGTGGCTGATGAAGCGCCCGCGCTTGTGAATCTCCAAAACGGGCTCGCTTCCCGCGGCCCAGCCGGCAACATGAAACCTGCCGCTGAGAAACATCGCGTCTGTGCCTGCTCCGGGGATTGGCTCTGTCAGGCACAGGGCGGCGTGGCGTCGATCGGCATTGCCCACGTACCGGTCGCGCTGCTGATTTGTGCCAAAGTCGCGGATGGGCATTTGAGCCAGGCTTCCAGAGAGGCTCAACGTCGCGGCTCCGCCATCCACCCAGGCTAACTCCCAGGCCGCCAACGCCAAAGGCGTGGCAATGCCCTGGCTCGCGGACGAAAGAATGGAAGTCAGGCCATTCGCATCCAAGGATGCGAGAATGCATGCCTTCTCCGAAGTCCATTCACAACTGGACCGCGCGCCCGCGGCCAGCTGCGGAGCAATGACCTCGCGCGCCACGTGCCGCGCCGAATGGATGACCGCAAGCAGATCGGGGTGATCCGCGACCCGCCACATGGCCCAATGGACTTCGTCCCACCAAGATGCGGCCATCGCCTGCCTTATTGCGAGTCCTTTGGAAGAGTGCACTCCGCAAGGTAAGCCCGCGGGTCCATCAACTGCTGAGCGCGAGCGAGGATTCTTGCCATGTGGCCGATGTGGCGCAGATCGACATTGCGCAACCACTGCCACCACTTCTTTCGCCCGCCGGCATTGAGCACGGTGCGCCGCCAGGTCTCGCAGTAGAGTTCAAAAAAACGTTCTACCGGCAGGCGAGGCTTCCAGAGCAGGTGATGCAGATCGTACTGGTTCCAGTCCAGCACTTCGAGTTGCGCCTTGCTCTGCTCGAAGTAGCGGGTGCCCGGCAGCGGCGTGAGGATGGTAAAGCCAGACCGGTAGAGTTTGTGAGTTTCAATAAACTCCCATAACTCGGCAAAGTCTTCCTCTGAGAAATCCGGATCCACGATGAAGTTTCCGGTTACGCCAAAACCGCACTCCCGCGCTACCCGGATGGCATCCAGTGTCTTCGATACGTCCGTGCCCTTGTGCAGGGAGTCGAGTCCTTTTCGCGTCGGCGATTCAAAGCCGAAGAATATGTCGAAGTTCCGCGCCAGCGGCCGCCACAGACGCAGCAGGTCGGCGCTCTCGCTGACCAGGTCCACGCGCGACTGCACCAGCATCCAGTTCTTGCGTTCGCCCGATGCGAGCAATTCACGGCACAGTTCCTCGCTGCGCGCAGGATTGCTCCAGAACAAATCGTCAATGACGAAGACATTCTTGCCGGTCTGCTCAAAATCCGCACGGACGTTCCGTGCGGCATGGTAGCGGCAGGATCCCTTATAAAACTGCCAGACCGAGCAAAACTTGCAGTGGTGCCGGCATCCGCGTGTTGTCTCCAGCGTCCAGACCGGCATGTAATTCAGACAGACGTAGTTCTTGCGGTACGCCTCCACCGCGGCACGATCCGGGCAGAGAGCGTGGTCCAGGTCCAGCCACTCCCGCGCCTTGCCGGTAGCGGCAAACCGCCCGTCGCCCGTGGGCAAAAGTAGAGATGGCACGTCCTCAACCGGGCGGCGCTGTGCCAGCGCGTCGCACAGGGCGGGCATTGTGCCCTCGCCCTCGCCGGTGCAAATCGCATCGATCCCACGGCTCTGCTCGAACGCTTTTGGGTAAGAAGCCGCGGCATGTCCCCCTACGGCGACGAAGATTGCAGGATCCATCCGCTTGATCTCGCCGGCAAGTTGCAGCGTCGCGGCCGCGTCCAGGATGTGAACGCATGAAATGCCCACCATCTCCGGCTGGAAAGACTTGATCAGGCGCGCCATGGTCCTGCGCTCGAAGGACATATCTACGATGCGGACCTGATGCCCGCTTGCGCCGAGCGCCGCCGAGATGTATTCAAGCCCCAGAGGCTCAGTCCGGAAGAATGGGGCGAGACCGAAGTGAGCTGCAGAGGAGCGCGGTTTGACGAGCAGAACTCTCAAATCGGAATCACCCCCTATGTTTTTGAAGAATCCGATTCAATTCTAGGTTGTGCTCGGACTCCTCGTAAAGCCCTTTCGCAAGAAAAGATCTCTACTCAATGCGGGAGTAGCCGGGGTCTGGTTTCTCGCGTCACAGAATTCCGGTGCTAGAATGTCGCTACGGTACTTGTGGGGCTTTTTGCCGGCTTGAAACGGCTTGAAATGATCGATATGATGAGATCTGCGATCTTCTGTTTGTTGTTTCTTGCGACCAACGCCGCATTGGCCCTGCTGTTTCCCTTTACCCTCTCCCGGTTCCTTCTCACGGGCTTCATTTTCACCGCCGGCGTGGCGGTCACGCTCTACCTGCTTCTTCATCCGCGCAACCAATGGCTGGTCGCCAACCGCTCGCGGGTGGAGAACGCGGATTGCGTGGCCCTGACCTTCGACGACGGTCCCAGCCCCGTAGACACGCCCAGGTTGCTTGATTTGCTGCGCGAGAAGAATGTGAAGGCGACGTTTTTTGTGATTGGAAAGCGCGCCGATCAGTATCCGGAGATCGTGCGTCGCGCCTGGGACGAAGGGCACCTGATAGCAAACCACACCTGGTCGCACCAACATTTGTTTTGTTTTCTCACGCCCAGGCGCCTGCGGGCCGAGATCGAGCTTGGCACGGAGAGCATTCGCCGCATTTGCGGTTTCCGGCCGCGCTGTTTCCGCTCACCGGTTGGCCTGCGCCATCCCCTCCTGAGGCTCTATCTCAAGCAGGCGGGTCTCGAGTATATCTCCTGGAGCATTCGCACGTTTGATACGTTGATCGAAAACTCCAGCATTCTTTCCCGCCGTATCTTGAAAAGAGTGACCGGCGGAGACATCATCCTGCTGCATGATCGTTTGCCCGCGGGCGCGGATGTCATGCTTGAGGCCTTGCCTGGAATCATTGATGAGCTGAGGGGGCGTGGATTAAAATTCGTTCTTGCGGGTTCCCGTGAGGATGCCGGCTGCACTACACTCGAATCCAGGCCATGCGAACCTGCGCACTCATTCCGGCGTTCAACGAAGCTCCCTATATCGCCAAGGTGATTGCGGGGTCGAGACCGTATGTTGAAAAGGTCGTTGTCATTGACGACGGTTCCGGCGACGGGACGGCGGAGGTTGCACGGGCCGCTGGAGCGATTTGTCTGGCATCGCAAACCAATTGCGGCAAAGGCTCGGCTCTGCGCATCGGCCTCTCTTTTGCGCGCGCCGAAAACTTCACTCACGCGATTACTCTGGATGGCGACGGTCAGCATCTGCCGGAAGATATTCCTGTCATGCTTCGCGTTGCCGAAGAGACGGGAGCGGACCTTGTTATCGGAGCGCGCTCCTTCGACCGCGCCCGCATGCCTCGCGCGCGCTATTACTCCAACACTGTGGGCAGCCGTTTGACCTCGGCCCTCGTCGGCCGCGAAATCAAGGACAGCCAGTGCGGATTCCGATTATTCCGGCTGGACAAACTTTGCGCAATCGAGCTGCGCAGCCTGCGCTACGAATTCGAAATGGAAGTCCTCATCAAGATGGCACGGTCCGGCTGCACCATCGCGCACGCGCCCATCCGCATGGTCTACGACAATGGCCACGCGCGCTCCAAAATGAAACCCGTGCGAGACACGGTGCGTATTTGCCTGTGGTCGCTGGCATTTCGCTTCATGGGAGCGTGACATGACCCTGCGCTTCAAGCCCTGTTGTCTCGTTGTGTTCTTGATTTTTCCCGGAGTGCTGGCTGCCCAAACCGACGATCTGTTGACGCGCATTTGGACAGGCGTTCAGCAAGCCCAGAAGAAATTCACGACAGGCTGCGGGACCGTCACCGAGACACGCACCTCTCGCCTGATGGTGAAGCCCATGGTGCTCCACGGCAGGTTTTGCGCCCAGGGCAACGCTCGATTCATGATCGAGTACTTTGCGCCCAACGCGCTGCGCATTCGCTTCAGCGAAAACTATCTCAATGTTACAATTGGCGACAATACGGATGTTATGGAAGTAGGCGGCAGCGTTCGCCACGCCCAGTCCTTCTTCAGCCGGGAAAATTCCATCGATAACCTGAAGAGGGATTTTACCATCTCAGTGCGGGAGGAGAGCCGGGATTATGAAATGAGGCTCGTTCCCCGGACGGACGCTTTTCGCCGCAGGTTGAACTATATGGTGGTGAAGCTGAGCAAACGGGATTTTCTGCCCCAATCGCTGGAGGTGGACGGCAAGAACGGCGTAAACAGCGTGTTCGCCATCGATGTTACATCGATGAACGCGAAGATACCGGCGGAGACCTTCGAGGTAATCAAACCAAGGTGATCGAGCGAAGCGAAATCGAGACGATGATTCCTCATCGCCCTCCGTTCCTGTGGATCGACCGGGTCGAAGAGCTGGAGCCGGGGTGTCGCTGTGTTGCCGTGAAGTTCGTCGACCCGGAAGACCCGATCTTTGCCGGACATTTCCCCGCCAAGCCCATTCTGCCCGGCGTTCTTATCATTGAAGCCGTGGCGCAGACGGCCGGAGTGATGCTGGGGTCGTCCGCTCCGCAAGGAGCCGCGGGGGTTGCCCTGCTTGCGGCCGTAAACCGCTTCAAGTTTTTCAAGCCAGTGACTCCAGGACAGCAACTGCGCATTGAAACCACGAAGCTGACCGGCGCCGGGCAGATGGCCTACATCAGCGGGACGGTGTTTGTGGACGGGGAAATCGTAGCCAGCGGCGAATTATCGGTGGTGTCAGCTTAAGGAAAGGGTCCAGGTGGCGCTAAAATCCAAGACTCGCGCGCGGCAGTTTATTGCCGCCATGCTGACCGAGCGGCTTGATCCTGGCCAGGCGGCCGCTGCCGTGTTTTTAGGGATATTCATTGGCATTGTTCCCATCTACGGGTTTCAGACCCTGGCGGCAGTGGGTCTGGCGTTGCTCTTCAGGCTGAACAAGCCGCTGACCCTGGCCAGTACGTTCATCAACAATCCGCTGTTTCTGCCCCTGATTGTCGTGTCCTCCGTGGAACTCGGCAGCTTTCTCCGCAGCGGCTCATTTCAGCCCTGGAATCTTGCCGCCTTGACCCGAGCGCATATGAAAGAGGAATTTTTGTCCTTTGTGGTGGGTAGCCTTGTGCTCGGCGTGCTGGTCGGCGGCGTTGGCGCGGCTATTACCGCATTGATCGTTCATCTGAGGGCGCCCGGCAATCCTGGACTGCGGGAGCGCATTCGCTTCGTGAATCGGACCTTTGCCCAAAGCGCGCGGTTCGACCGTGGATTCGTCCGGTGGAAGCTGAGGCTGGATCGAATATTCGGCTTGCTTGCCGCCGAAGACCTGGGATCGGGAACGGTCGTGGATCTCGGCTGCGGCTACGGCATGGCTCTCTGTTTTGCGGCTTTCGGTGACCGCAGCCGGCGTCTCTCCGGTTGCGACTTGAATACGCATCGGATCGCAGTCGCTCGCCGGGCTCTCAGCACCCTGAACGCAGACGTGAGCGTTGCGGACGTGCGCCATTTCAAACTTCCGCCGGCAGGTTTGATTCTTATTCTGGATGTCTTGCAGTATCTCTCCGCGGAGGAGCAACTGGCCTTGTTGCAACGATGCTGTTCGGCGCTCACGCCCCAGGGAAGACTGATCTTCCGCGTCCATGATTGCGAGCGCGGTTTGTGGTCCGCAATCACCATGGCTTTCGACCGCCTGCTGTTCTCCTGCGAGCGTGCGGGCACACGGCCCTTGATGCTCTCTGCCGAGCAGTATAAAAATGTCCTGGAGGGCGCGGGCATGCAGGTTGAATCGCGCCGCTTCAGAAACCGCCTGCCTCTGGCTCATATTCTGTTCATTGCGAAAAGACCCTTGGCGGAGATCGCGTCATGATGGTCCGCTTCATGCGCCTGGTGGGCCGCCTGGTGATTGGTCATCCGGGGATGGTGACGGGCCTTGCACTGGTTCTGACGTTGTTTCTCTATGCCAACATTCACAACCTGCGCACCGGCACCGACCTGACAGACCTGTTTGGCAGTAGCGACCCGCAATGGCAGGCCGCGAGCCAGATCGGCAAAGAGCTGGGCTATGGCAATCAACTCTTCGTGCTGGTCGAGGCCCCGGAGGGCGGAGCGGACACAACCGGCGAGATGGAGGAGATGGCCGACCGTCTCACCGCCGAGATGCAGGCCAGCGGGCTGTTCAAGCAGGCGCGCTGCGGCTTGAAGGACGAAGAACTGCTCAACATCGTGCGGTTCTTTACCTGGAACTTTCCGTCATTCTCCCTGCCCGATCAAACCGAAGAGTTCAAACGGCGGCTGGACCCCAAACAGATTCATCAAAACATTCGCCGCTCCGCCACCGAGCTGGTTACGCCATTCTCCACTCTGGGAGCCGGCTACTTTGTTGCGGATCCACTTGGCCTCATGGGAGTGGCGGCGCAGAACAGCCAGGGATTCTCGCAGTTCGCCAGTTTCGACCTGGCATGGGGAAGCGGGAACCGATTCTTCAGCAAGGACCACAAGGCGCTGCTGATCATTGCCGAGCCTCGCCAGTCGGCCGTGGACTTCAAATTCGCCGGGCAAACAGTGCAATGGACGCGCGAGCACATCCAGTCGATTGCCGCGGAGCCCGCCTTCCGCGATTCCGGCATGCGGGCCATTCCGGCTGGCGCTTACGTTTACGCGGAGCAGGACCACAAGTTCATTGAAAAAAATATTCGCCTGGTTTCCCTGGTCTCGATCATCGGCAATCTAACGTTGTGCCTGCTGGTCTATCCCCGCATTCCGATGCTGCTCTTGTCGCTACTGCCCACCAGCCTGGGCATTCTATGGACCACGGGCGTGGCGAGTTTCTATCCGGGGGAAGTCAACCTTATCAGCCTGTCCTTCATTGCCATCCTGGCGGGACTGGGAGACGACCAGGTCGTGCATTTCTTCAACCGCGCGCCGCAGGAATGGGCAAAGGGCGGGACACTGAACGCCGCCGTGCTTCGCACCTATGAAACCACCGGGGTTAGCATTGTCCTCTGCATTGTGACGGCAGCAACGGCCACCGCGGCATTGGCCACCTCCGGATTCAAGGCGCTGGCGGAGTTCGGGTTCATCCTCACGGTCGGAATGTTCATGATGATGTTCCACACCCTGCTGACCGTTCCCGCCCTGATGCAGTTATGGTGGAGGTTTTCCAGGCCGCGCGCACCAGAGACCATCACTTTCCGGCTCCTTCCCTTGTTGGCGCGAAAATCCGTCGACTTTGTGGGCCGCCACGCGCGCCTCGCCGTCGCCTTTTCACTGGGAGTTTTCCTGCTGTCGTTACTGATGCTCCCGACGATCCATCTTGGCGGCAGCTTCGCGATCGCAGGCGGCGCCGACAACCCGGCCGGTGATGCGCAGAATCGCCTTTCCGCCAGATTTGGCATTGGGGGCAGCCCGAATGTGCTGTTGATCGCCGGTGGCCAGCAGGATGTCCTGCGCAGGGCTGAAGAGCTGACGGCCGGTCTGGAAGCGTATCGGCAGCGCGGCGTCCTCAAATCCATCTTCTCCCCCACAAACCTGCTTCCCTCTGCCGCCACACAGAGGCAACGGGCCGCCTCGCTGGCAAGCATCGATCTGGCTGCGTCCGCCCGTGCTTTGGAGGATTCGCTTCGCGAAAACGGCTTTCAGACAGAGCCGCACAAGCCCTTTATCGAGCGGCTGCGAAAGCTGGGCCAGGATGCGCAACCTGTCACCCTGGAAACGGCCGCCGAGTTCCTGCCGTCAGGGCTGCTCGACGACAGCATTCGCAAGACCGGGGACGGCCACTACGTCGCGGCGGTCGCCTATTATGCCACCAATCCCAATGACACCCAGGCGATTCCTGACGCCGTGCTGGACTCGTGGCGGAATCAATTTGGCCCGTTCGTGGATTTCTCCTTCGAGAAGATCAACCGCGACATGCAGAGCCGGGTCCTTCACGATAGCCGCAGGGCATTGGTTTGGACGGCGGCTGCCATCGTCCTGATCGTCTATCTCAGTTTCCGGAACCTCCGGGTGTCGCTGGTCGTATTGATGCCGATCGTATTCGCCATCATCGTAACTTTCGGGCTGTTGCGCCTGGCAGGACACCACTTCAGCTTCATGTCCATTACCGCGATTCCACTCATTATCGGCATTGGAATAGATAACAGCATTCATTTGGTCCGCCGCTATTTGGAGGACGATCGCAACAGCATTCTCGCCATCGCAAAGGCTTCAGGCGCGGCGCTGATTCAGTCCAATCTGACGACGATCGTCGGCTTTGGCGCGCTCATGGCCTCAAGTTTCGCGCCCCTCGCCGAGATGGGACTCGTGACTTCCCTGGGAGTCGCCCTGGCTCTGGCTGGAGGCCTCTGGATCGTTCCCGCCGTCATTTTTTTGGGGGAAGGAAAAAGAGACCGGAGAGCCACGGCCCAATAAGCCTTCTGCCGGGGCCGCACCCCGGCGGAAGGGGCCGGTTTGGAGCAGGCTGTACGAGCATCCTGCCAACCGCTCGCTCATCTGCCTCGCCATTTCGTGTAAAAGCATGATTCATAAGAAGTTAATACCTTCGCAGCCACCCCAGCAGTGTGAACAGGCCCTAATTCACTTCCGCTTGAGCTTCCTTCGCTCGGATTCACGAGATTTTCATCAGATTCGTGCCTTGGCCAGCGAGGCCGCTATCGGCGACGACCGCGAATGCCGAAGACGTCCACCCCCCAAAAATCGGCTATTTCTTCCGATTCCCGCGAAATGCAGCATCATGGACCAAAGTGGTAGGGCCCCTGGTAGACATTCATGTATACTTTTCTTTGCCAAAACCCTATAATCAGGACCTCCGATGAAAGCGCCCACCAGCGATACCGCCATTGACACCGTCTCCTCTCTGTGCCCCGAGTGCGGCAAGCCGGCCCTTTCAGAAATCATCGATCGAGACGGCAAGGTCTATCAGCGGTCCCAGTGTCCCTGCCATGAATCCACCGAATCCCTGATCTTCTCCGACTCGGCTTTGTACAGGAAACTGGATGAATGGAACAAGCTGATCTTTCCGGATGCCCAGCAGCCGGCAGTATTGCCTGCCCAGGCGTGTTGCGACACTGGCAGCAACAACGAGCCAAGCCTGGCTGTCATCGACATCACGAATCGCTGCAATTTCAAGTGTCCCGTGTGTTTTGCCGAGGCCACCGGCGCGGGGAACCACTATTTCCTCGATACGGAACTGGTTACCAGGATGCTCCAGTCGCTCCTGGACCGGCCAGTGCCGTGCCGGAGCATCCAGTTCTCCGGCGGAGAGCCCACCCTGCACCCGGAGTTTCCGAAGATCCTTCGGATCGCCCGCGATCTTGGGTTCACGCATATCCAGGTGGCCACCAACGGAAGCAAGTTCGTCGACCCCGACTACGCAAAACTCTGCGAGGATTCGGGCCTGCACACGCTTTACCTGCAGTTCGATGGCATGAGCGACGATGTTTACCTCAAAATGCGCGGCCAGCGGTTATTGGATAAGAAGATTGCGGCCGTCAAGAACGTAGAAAAGACGAACATGCGGCTGGTCCTGGTGCCGACCATCATGAGCGGCGTCAACGTCGACCAACTGGGGCCCATCTTCCGGTTCGCTCTCGAGCACAGCAAGTTCGTCACCGGCATCAGCATACAGCCGGCAGCGCACGTGGGCAGAATCGAAGTCGCAAATGGAGTCGCCGAGCCCTTTAACCTGGCCGCCATGGCCCGCGAGTTTGGTGAACAGACTGGACTGACCCGCTTCCCCGACGACTGGTTCCCCCTGAGTTCGCTATCCCTGCTCTGCCGTGCCATCGACCGCGCCCGCCAGGAAACATCGCATCCCCCCGCCAGCGATGCCCACTGTTCCGTCGGCACCTTCTTCTACGTTGACGACGACAACAAGCCCTTCTGCCTGAGCAGTTTCTTCGATCTCGGCCGCTTTCTCCGCGGCGCGGCTGAGCTAACCCCATACGCCGAACAGGGCTTCATCGAGCGGAAGATTTCCAGGATTCGCCAATTCGGGCAGTTCTCGCAATGTCTTGATATGCGAAAGGCTCCCCCCGGACTCACGTTCCAGCGCCTGTTGCGCGGCCTGGATGCCTGGGAGGACAAGAACGAGGGAAGGTCCGAGGGCTGGACTCACCGGGGCTTTAATGGCATCTTCGTCGCGGGAATGCACTTCATGGACGCTCACAGTTATAATCTGCGCCGCCTGAGCCGTTGTATCATCCAGTATGTCGCTACCGATGGACAACTGATTCCTTTCTGCAGTTACAACGCCGGCGCCAGGCTCCGCGAAGCCGAGGAATTGATTCGAATCGAAAACAAAGCGCCGGCATAACCGTCAAGCCGGTTGTCCGGCGGGTGCAGGTGAACCTTCAATATAAGTCAACTCGCTTTGCCCGATTCAAGGGCTATCGGACTCAAACTATGGTGAAATCGTCGTTTGTCGCGGCAACGCAGTCCTTTCTTTGCTCGGAAGGCTTGAGGCGGGTTGCCGCTTTTCTGCTGTTTCCCGGTTTCATGCTCTTGCCGGCAAGGGCGCAAGTCGGTCTGCCCAGGGCTGCCGTTTCGATTCCTACAGACCGGAACCTCGCGGAAAGCCTGGAGGCGGCCAGGCAGTGCCAATCTCCAGGCAAGTTGATCGTGCTACCGCCGGTGCATTTTCAACTCGCCGGTGACGAAAGCTCCGGCGGCCTGTTCGAACAGCAGGCGCAAGCTGTCTTGAGCCTGCCCCAGGAATCCGAGGTCTGGCTGCATATAGTCGTGGGAGCCGGATCTCTTACTGGCAAGGAAACCGAGAAGCAGCTTACCGGCCGGGTTGAGGCGTTCCTGAAGCCGGCGCCACTCTCGGCCTCCGCTGTGCGCGGAGTTATCGTGGAAGTCAGTGAGCCGCTGACGGCTCACGATCTATTCGAGACCAATTTATTCGAGTTTGGGCTGTTGCGCCTCGCGGTGACCGCTAAGTCCAGCAACGCCGCCCTGCGGCTCGCGTATGTTTTTGGCCCTGGATTTATCGGCCAGCATGGCGATATAGTGAAGCGGCTTGCCACATATTCCGATCTGTTGGGCACGACCTACTCTCAAGGCTGGCGCGCGGATGCCGCGTGGATTGCCGAACAGGCGCTGAATAAACCCCTTGTCCTCAAGCTGGACTCAGAAACCTCAGCGGCAGCGGCTCCGTATCTTGCGGCGGCGCTCGCGGCCTCCGGCGCTTCCGTCGAAATCCTCTGGTCGGAACCCCCGGATGCCAAGGCAGCCGGCCAGGTGTGCGCGGTGAACGGCTTTTTGACGCATTCCATTACCGCCAACATGCTTCGGCTGGACCCCGCGGCCCTGCCGTTCACTCTCGCGGTGGATGGCGTGGGAAGCAGTGAGTCCCAGTGGTTTGGCAGCGGGCAGTCGCCGGACCTTGTGATTGTGGCGCATGTGAAGGGGAGCCCAGGCCAGCCGAAGACGGTCAGGCTCCAAGGCGCTGCCGCAACGCAATTCGAGGCACAATGGTACGACCCGGAGACCGGCGTCCGGCTTCCGGCAGGCGAACCGGCCAAGACTGAAAAGGGATTGGCGCAAACATGCGCCTGCGCCAGCGAGTATGCCCTGATTTCCATCCATAAACTCAACGGAGCCGATACCACGAGTTATAGCACGGTGGAAGTGAAAAGCGGAGTGAATCTCACTGTCGACGAGATCATTGCCCGCTGGCAACAGTACCGCGAAGCGCAGAATCGGAAACTGGAAAACTATCAGTCCTCCAGTTTCATGAATCTGCACTTTGAGGGCACCTCCATGGCTTCCGAGTTCGACATCTCCATGCAGCTCAAGCAGTTTTATGACCGCGCCGGACCGATGGAATTCGCCCAGACGCAGTTTTACGTCAACGGCGTGAAGTTCAACAGCAAAAACGAGTTTCCGCTGCCGCAACTCGAGCCGGAAAAGGTTCTCACGCAACCTCTCGAGTTGAAGCTCAACGAGCGTTACGAATACAAGCTCCTGGGGACGGAACAAGTCGACGGAGTCCAGTGCTATGTGGTTGGAGTTGAGCCTAAAGTACACGACGAGACTCTTTATAGCGGGAAAATCTGGATCGACGGCGCGACTTTCCGCGAGGTGAAGCAGTCCCTCAGCCAACGCGGCCTCAAGAGCAACATCGTGGTCAATGTCGAGACCCAGAATTTCGAGTTGGTTTCCGACGGCAAGGGAAATCAGTTCAACCTGCTGCGCTCGATCTCCGCTCAGCAGACGCTGAACGCCGCTGGACGCGATTTTGCGCTTCAACGAACCGTTCAGTATTCCGAGTACGTCATCAACGCGCCGCAATTCAGCGATGCCCTTGCGGCCGAGCATAACTCTCAAAACCCGATGTACCGCGATACCGACAACGGATTGCGGGAACTGAGAAAGCATGGCAGCGAGCGCGTCTTGGCGGAAAACAGCCAGAAGCGCATCAAGGCCGCCGTGATTGGGGCGATGTACCAAGGCACATTCAACTTTCCCATTCCGATCGCGGGCATCAGCATCGCCGACTTCGATTACCGGCACACGGGCGCGCAGCTTTCGACGTTCTTTGCCGGACCCATCCTGGCGACCGACCTCTCAAAGCAGTACAGATCCAAGTACCGTCTGGCAGCGGATTTGGCGCTCTCCGCGCTTCCCGGCGAGAGCCGCATCTACTGTTTCGCGATACCGTCAACAGACTGCATCAACAAGACCCAAAACACGGAAGAAACGGATCAGGAGCTATGGACCTGGCAGCAGGCTGCTGGAGTGCGAGCCTCCTGGCAGGCCACCACGCATCTCAGCCTGACAGCTTCAGGGTATTTGGTATATGACATCTTTCGCAGAACCAGCGCTACCTCCAACAAATACGTGCTGCCGCGCAACGGCGTAGCTCTGCTTCCAGGCGTTGAGGTGAAGTTCAACGACAAGGGCTATCTGTTCAGCGCCGGGGGGACCAGGGGCGAACGCATCGCCTGGAAACAGTACGGATATACTCCGCCGTCCCAGCCGCTGGAAAGCGCCTACACCCTCTACCACGCCGACTTGAACAAGGATTACTACTTCAGGAAATTCACCAAGGGAGGGTTTGATCTCGGCTACTATGGCGGAGACCAGTTGGATCGCTTCTCCCGTTACTCTCCCTCCTTCTTTTCCGAGCCGCGCCTGCACGGCATCCCCGGCGGCACGGACACTTTTGACGCCATCGCCACGGCAAACGGACATTTTGGCTTCAACATGATGGACGTCATCAAGTTCGAGGGGATGTACAGTTATGCGCGCGCGCGCAACCTGTCCGAGTCCAGCCAATTCCGCAAGTTTGACGGTGTGGAGACGAACTTCAATGTTGCCGGTCCCATGGGCACCTTGATACAAGGCACGGTGTCCTATGCGCTGGACGGCAACATAGCAAGATACAACTCGCGCTGGGGATTTCTCGTCATGATCTTCAAGCCGTTGCACTGATCGAGCTTATGACTGAAATGAAGACCGCATTGGTGACGGGCGCCTCGGGGATACTGGGCGCTGCCATTGCACTGGCGCTGGGGCGCGCGGGATTCCGCGTCGCCGCGCACTATCATGGCCACAAAGAGTCCGCCGAGAAGGTAGTGGAGAGCGTGATCGCCGCTGGCGGAGAGGCGCTGGCCGTGGAAGCCGATCTATCCCGGCGTGAGAGCGTGGCGCCGATGTTCGATCGCATCGAGCAACAGTTCGGCTCGGTCGACTGCCTGGTGAACAACGCGGGAATCAACCGCGATGTTCTGTTGGCCTTCATGTCTGAGGAGCAGTGGGACGAAGTGATCGACACCAATCTCCGCGGCACGTATTTGTGTTCGCGGTTGGCCTTGCTGGGGATGATGCGCCGCCAAAGCGGAACCATCTGCAATATCGTGTCGCCCAGTGGAGTCCGCGGTCAGGCCGGCCAGTGCAACTACGCAGCCTCCAAGGGAGGCATGATCGCGTTTACCAAGTCGCTCTCCCGTGAAGTGGGGCGATTCGGTATCCGAGTGAATGCCGTCTGCCCGGGCGTGATCCCAAGTCCCATGTCCGCCAAGTACATCGAGAAAGAGGAGAAGCGACTGCTCTCCGAAATCCCCTTGGGGCGTTTTGGCAAGCCCGAAGAGGTCGCTTCGCTGGTGGCGTTTCTGGCGTCTCCCAAGGCAAGCTACATCACCGGACAAGTGATCGCGGTAGATGGCGGGTTGCAATAAGCCCTGCCAACCTATAGAAGCGACCTGGTTGGGCGCGTAATCATCGTACAACTATAGGAAAACCAAAATCTCATTTCAGAGGCAGGTCAAGGCAATGGGAGCCCTGCGGAGCATTGGAGCCGCGGTAGGCTGCTGTGTGTGGGTGCATCGCGGCTCAACGCAGCGCGAAGGGGACCAGGAGCGGGCATTGTTCGATGCGGCGCTGCCGCGGGAAGCGGAACTGATAACCAGGTGAGAATTTGACCACCAGGGGAGCCTCAAGCTGCTCCCCTGATGTTGGTGGGAAGGCGAAATGTGTTACTTCTTGCCTTCGAGTTCATCGGCCAGGGCGCCGGCGCCGTAGAGCTTGCGCAGGCCTTCGATCATGCCGGCCGAGTGCACCGCAACCGCGCGGTTCTTGGTGCCGTCATAGACAAAATCGCCGGCCATCGACTCGATGTTGCCGTCGAAGATGAGTCCGACGAGTTCGCCGTCGCGGTTGACGACCGGCGAGCCGGAGTTGCCGCCGATGATGTCGCCGGTTGCGACGAAGTCAAGGGGCGTGGAGAGGTCGAGTTTATCGCGGCCGGCCGCTTCCTTGGGCGTCAGGTCGAAGGGCGGCTTGTTGCTGAAGCTGGCCGCGCGGTCATAGAGCCCGTAGAAAGTGGTGAAAGGCGGGGCAATGGTGCCGTTGTAGGGATAGCCATCCACCGTGCCGTAACTCATGCGCAGGGTGAAGGTGGCGTCGGGATAGGCGTCCTTTCCATAGACCAGGAAGCGCGCCTTGCCGAGCTTTTCGCCGGCCGGAGTCAGCACGCTGGAGATAGTGTCGCGCATGCGGCGGGTGGTCTCGCGGACGATCGGGTCCACGCGCCGCGCGGCCACGATCATGGGATCGGTGGAAGCCGCCACGGCTGCCTCGCCGCCATCGAGCAGCGACTTGCGGACGGCCGGGTCGGCCAGCTTGGTCCCGTCCACCAGCGCATTCACGGTCGCGTCCACGTCGCCGCCCTGCAGGATGGCCTGCACATAGGCGTCGTCTTTGCCCAGCTTTTCTTGGCCCAGCTTGAGCGCGGCGGCCATGTACAGCTTTTCCGTTGCGGGAAAGACCGGAGCCGGCGACAGCATCCGGTACTTGAGCGATTCCAGGCCGGCTTCGTGGAACTGCGGCAGCCGCTCGCCATCGGGCTTCTTAATCTCCGCCACGTACTGCACGATCTGCAGGGCCAGGGTGAAAAGCTGGCTGTCGGTGCGGCGGAAGAGCTGGCCCTTAATCTCCGGCTTTACCTTCTCTTCAGCGCGGGCTATGGTGTCCCAGGCGTCGCCATAATCCTTTTGCCACTCAGGATTGGCGACCACTTTCCGGCGGAAGTCAGCCTCCTCGGCCTCCTTCTTGGCCAGGATGGCCGGGTCGGCCAGCGCCTCGGCGCGGCCAATGTAGACCTTGAGGCTGTTTTGCAGGCCAAAGATCATGCTGCCCACCAGCCGCGCCTGCTCCGGTCCCTGCGCGGCAAAGGCCTGGGCCGTGACGATGCGGCGCTGCAGGTACTCCGTTACTGCCGGCCCGATCAGGTCGCGCTGCACCAGCAACTGCGCAACCGTGTCATCGCGCTCGGTGGAGCCGGGATGGCCGGAGATGAAGATGAGCTCACCCGGCGCGGCGCCCCTGGCGCTCCACTTGAGGAAGTTATCGGTATGCAGCGGCTTGCCGTTCTCGTAGACGCGGAACAGGGCCATGTCCAGGTCGTAGCGCGGATAGGTGAAGTTATCCGGATCGCCGCCGTAGAAGGCTGCCTGCTGCTCGGGCGCGAAGACCAGCCGCACATCGGTATAAGCCTTGTACTGGTAGAGCCAGTACTCACCGCCCTGGTAGAACGAGACCACGTCGGAGCGCAGGCCGGTCTTCTCCTTGCTCTCTTTTTCGATGGCCGCGCGCTCGGCATCGCGAGCCTTCAGCGCCTTGGCCTGATCGGCTTGCCCCAAGGCCGCGCCCTGCACCCGCGCGGTCACATCCTGCATGGCGACCAGCACGTTGACTTCCAGGTCAGGAGACTTCATCTCCTGGCCCGGGGTGGCGGCATAGAAGCCGTTGAGGAGATAGTCGTGATCGGCTGAGGAGTTCTTTTGCAACTGGCCGCGCGCCACGTGATGATTGGTCAGCAGCAGGCCGTTGGGGCTGACGAACGAGCCCGAGCCGCCGTCGTTGAGCCGGACGCTGGAAAGCCGGAGGTGGTCGAGCCAGGCCTGCGTGGGTGTAAAGCCGTATTTGGCCTTGAGCAGTTTCAATGGCGGGTTGTCAAAGGTCCACATGCCTTCTTCGGCGTGAATCACAGGCGCCGCGGCCAGCAGAAGCGCGGCCGGGAGCAGAAAAGCGGAGCGAAGGGTGCGATCGAACATGGGATTCCTCATTGGGTGACGGTATAGCTGAGTGCGCTTGATGTGCTCGCCGCATAGGTCGAGTCGCCGCTATAGGCAGCCGTCAGCGAATATGTTCCGGCTGTCGGAAACGAAGTGGAAAGCGTGGCGGTCCCAGAGCTCAAGGTTCCGGTCCCGAGCGAGGTTGTTCCCTGGTAGTAGGTCACTGTGCCAGTGGCGGAAGAGGACACGACCGTGGCCGTCAAGGTAACGGTGCTGCTTGTGGTGGGCGCGGCAGGGGATGCCGTGAGCGTAGTGGTGGTGGCCGTAAGGGTGGCGACAGTGATCGAGACCGCGCTCGAAGTGCTCGTGGCATAGGTGCTGTCTCCGCTGTAGGCCGCAGTGATCGAGTACGTTCCGGTGGTGCTGAACGAGGTCGACAGGGTCGCCGTTCCCGAAGTCAGCGTTCCGGTTCCGAGCGAGGTTGTGCCGCTATAAAACGTGACAGTTCCCGTGCCCGCGGGGGGAGAAACTGTAGCCGTCAGAGTGACGCTCGCGCCCACCGCCGGCGTGGTCGTGGATGCCGTGAGCGTGGTGGTGGAAGCGGTCGTGCCGGTAGACCCCGGCGCCTGCCAGAAGTCGCCGCAACCAGCCAGGAGCGGCGCCACTGCAAGCGTCAGCAGCATAAGAGCCATTCCGGTGCAATCGGGTTTGTTATTCATCGAGTCTCCTCTTTGTTGTGTCAAAAATATGGATGAGAGAAAGTATTGCCAGGAGCGGCGCCCAATGGATTGACGCCAACCGCGCCAGCTCCGCTCAAGCTACAGTTTCGGCATCACCAGCACTTCCACGCCGCTGGCCGCGTCTTTCTGGCGGAACAACTGCTCGGTGGCTTTCTGAAAATCCTCCGGTTTGGCATTGGGAATGTCGGTGAAGGTCTGCGGGTTGCGGTCGGTGAGCGGGAACCAGGAGCTCTGCACCTGGACCATGATACGGTGGCCGCGGCGGAAGGTGTGGAACAGGTCGGGCATCGTGAAGTCGATGTCGGCCTCTTTGCCTGGCGTCAGCGGCTCGGGCTTCTCCCAACTGTTGCGGAACTTGGCGCGGAAGGGTTCGCCGCGCAGAAGTTGCTGGTAGCCGCCCATGTGCAGCGGCGGCGCATCCAGGATGCGCTTGTTGCCGTGCGAGGCGTCTTCCGGGTCGGGGTAGTCCTCCGGATAGACGTCGAT
>CABDXY010000107.1_pt1 | contig 73663 bp, 65 predicted proteins | sample 3131871 | NCBI WGS metagenome assembly CABDXY01 (sample SAMEA5534336, study PRJEB31848) | metagenome | biome: tundra; feature: field; material: soil | place: USA | collected 2013-05 | depth 0.15 m
CGTTTGCGGTTGCTGGCCAGCGCACGGTGAGGCGCACGCCGCCAGCGACCGGAGCCTGCGCATCGTCGGCGTCGGTGACGACTTCAAGGCTGGAAACGCGGAGGTCGATACGCTGGGAGGGTTGCTGCTGGGGTACCGTGGCGGCGGGCTCGGCGGGATCGTTGTCGGGCAGATTTTGCTCGATCTCGCCGCGTACCGGGCCTGCATCCACGATGGTTCCTTCCACAGTGCGCAGCAGGTCGTCGGAGAGCGCGGCGAGCTCGGGCGCAGGGGCAGGGTGAGGCTGCATCCAAGCGCACCACGCGCCCAGCAGGAGCCACAGAACCGCCAGCGGCAGCCACGCGATGCGTTGCGCGCGCAGCGCCGCCAGGCCGCAGAGCGCGGCAACCAACGCCAGCGCGACCAGCACCAGGCTGGGCCGCAGCCAAAGCCAATGGGTGGCCGCGATCCCGGCTGCAAACAGCCACGCGGCATGGAAGAGGGGTACGGCGCTCAGGCCGGCGGAGGCGGGACTGTCGAGGGTCTGTCCGGAGGTGGGGGAGTCGGACTGCATTGCGCCTGAAAAATGAAAAGCTGTTCTGGGGGTCAAGCCTATCAGGAGCGGCGCAACTGGACCACTGTCTCCAAATGGAAAGTCTGGGGAAAGAGGTCGGCGAGGGTGAGGTTTTGTATCGCGTAGCCCGTGGCGAGCAACGCGCGCAGATCGCGGGCCAGGGTAGCCGGGTCGCAGGAGACGTAAACCAGAGCGGGGGCCGCGATCTCGGCGAGCAGCGTGGTAATCTCCGCGCCGAGGCCGGTGCGCGGCGGGTCAACAACAATCAGATCGGGGCGAGTCGAATCGGGATGCGCTGGCTTGCGGCTGCGGCGGAGAAAATCGATGGTCGCGGACCGGACCGCGGTTCCGGCTGTGCCTTTGAGGTTTTCTTCGAGTGCTTTCACCGCTGACGGCGCGGACTCGACGGCGACTGCGCGGGCAAAGCTCGCCGTGAGCTGGCGGGCGAAGAGGCCTACGCCGGCAAAAAGGTCCCAGGCTAGCGAGCCCGAGTGGCCGGCGGTGACACGCTCGACGAGTGCGTCGGCCAGCCAGCGGTTCACCTGGAAAAAAGCTCCATGGTCAACGCGATAGTCGAAGCCGGCGGCGCGGTAGGCGAGGGAGATTGCGCCCCATGCGGCTATGGTTCGCGGGGACTGGGCTTGGATCTGTTCTCCGGGTCGGCCTTCGGCCACAAGCTCCGCGCCTTTGAGCGCGGGAATACGCTCGTGCAGCGCCTGAGCTAACTCGTCGAAGCGAATCCTGGCGCGATTGGCGCTGAAAATGGTGACCAGCAGCGCGGATTCGGCGGCGTCGCAGAAGAGTGAGATTTCAGTGGGCCGCAGGGCGGGCGCAAAGTTGCGCAAGACGGAAGCGGCGGACTGCGCAGCCTCGACCAGCAGCGGCGCTGCGATGGGGCACTCGCGGATGGGAATGATCGCATGCCACCCCAGCGACGAAGACCTGCCGCTGGGGACCCCGGCGTGGGATTGACGGCCGCGGTAACCGGGGTTTCCTTCAAGGTCAAAGGCGAGCCGGATGCGATTCCGATAATGCCAGGGGTCGGCGGAGAGTACAGCAATTTCATCGGGGACTTGAACGCCGCCGCGCTCCAGCGTTTCGCGGAGGATGGCCTGCTTAAACTTGAGTTGTGTCTCGTAGTTTGTGTGCTGATAGTGGCAGCCGCCGCATGCGCCGAAGTGAGGACAGGCGGGGGCAATGCGCTCCGCTGCGGCTGAGATGATTTCATCGGGATCGGCGGTGTCGTAGCCGCGCTTGTTCTGCGTGATGCGTACTCGCACCTGCTCGCCGGGCAGCGTGAGCGGCACAAAGACGGCCTTGCCCTCCATGCGAGCAAGGAAAGCGCCGCCATAAATTGGTTTTTCGATTTGCACAATTTGGGAGACGGCGAGCGAGGGCTGCGAGGACCGGGGCTCGGCATGCTGCTTCCGTGGGCGTTGAGGCTTGGGCGGCTTCATTGCTGGCTCATGTAGAAGAGGCTGAGGCGCGGCAGGCGCAAGTGAACCAGCAGTTGCTTCTGCACAAACTGGCGTTCCACCTGGCGCAGCTGTACGGCGCCCATGCGGCTGCGATAGGGAGCCAGCTCGCGCGCCGCGTGCTCTTTGAGGCCCACGAGCAAATCTTCGGGAGCCGCGGCGGTCAGCGCGACAAACAGTTTTTCTTCGAGCACGGTGAGGGTGCGTTCGAGGGCTTCCAGATCGTGGGCCGGGGCGTTATCCGAGGTGGTGCGTACTTCGGCGGCCAGTTGGCGCAGGCGGACGGCGGTTGCACTGCACGCTTCGGGAGCTACGGCAGCGGCATCCAGAGCTGCCGCGGCAGATTCAAGATGAGCGGCAACGCGCTCCCGCTCAAAGCCCGACTCGCGGCTCTGGGTCGGCGTGGTGGCTGTGCCGGCGGCGGCTTCGCGCAGATCTTCGGCTGCCTCCACCACCGCCTGCGCGCACCACGCCAGGCCGTTGATGCGCCGCATCCTGCCGCGCTTTTGCCGGGCTTCGTACTTGTCGAATGCGGCATCGATGCCGCGCAGGACCGCATCCAGCGGAATGCCGGCCTCGCGCCAGGTTTCGATCAGCGCCCAATCCAGCGTCGAGAGCAACAGAAGTGCCCCGCGCCGCTGCTGGAAGCGCTCTTCGATCTCGGTGAAGTAGTTGAAGTAGTTGAGCACGGCCGCGCCTCAGTGTGCCCGGCTGCGTGGCCGCGGCGTGCGGTTGCGCTCGAAGAGGATGAGCAGGCCATCGAGGGTGAGCATGTCGTCGATCTCGGAGATGAAGCGCGAGTCCTCGGAGATTTGCCGCGCGAGGCCTCCCGTGGCGATGACCCGCGCTGGCGCGCCCAGCTCGGCGACGATGCGCTCCAGGATGCCATCCACGAGGCCGATGTAGCCGTAGTAGAGGCCGCTCTGCAGGTGGGTGACGGTATTGGTGCCGATGACCTTGGCGGGGCGCTTGATGTCCACGCGGCTCAGTCGCGCGGCGTGCGAGAAGAGCGCATCGGCGCTGATGCCCAGGCCCGGCGCAATCGCCCCACCCAGGTACTCGCCGCGGGCCGAAATGACGTCGAACGTGGTGGCCGTGCCGAAGTCCACCACGATGCAGGGGCCGCCGTAGCGCTCGAAGGCGGCGATGGCGTTCACCAGCCGGTCCGCGCCCAGCTCCGAGGGGTTGTCCACCAGCACCGGCATGCCGGTCTTGATGCCCGGCTCAACAAACAGTGGCTGGACGTGGAAGTAGGTTTCGCAGACCTGGCGCAGCGTGGTCTCGATTGGCGGCACCACCGAGGAGATGATGATGTGGTGCACCTGGCTGGGGGCCATGCCATTCATCTCGAAGAGATTGACGAAGAGCACGCCGTATTCGTCGGCGGTCTGGTTTCGGTGCGTGGTGACGCGCCAGTGCGCTGCCAGTTCGGGCTTCTCACCACCCCCGCGACGAAGACCTGTCGCGGGGGACCCCGGTTTTTCCGCATCCAGCCGGTAAAGGCCAAGCACCGTATTCGTATTGCCGACATCGATGGCAAGCAGCATGGTTATTCGTCCATTTCGTCAGTGCGAATGCCGCCGGTCTGCACCGTTACCAATCCGGCAGCGGTGCGCACCAGCAGGAATCCGTGCTCGTCCAACCCGGCTGTAACGCCCGTGCAGGCTTGCGGGCCACGCACCTCGACCCTTCGGCCGCGCACCCAAGTCGAAGCCTGTTCCACGCGCAAGGGAATCGTCTTACCCGTCGCCGGATCGAGCAACGCGCGCGTCTCACGCTCCAGCGATTTTAGCAGGGAGACGAGCAAATCCTGGCGATCAATGCGGCAGCCGGCTTCCAAATCCAGCGAAGTCGCGGGCGTGGCCAACCCAGAATCAAAGCCGCGCTGGTGGACGTTGATGCCGACGCCCACCACAGCATAATCAACCGAGCCGCCCGAAGTCTTCGCTTCGACCAGAATGCCGCCTGCCTTGCGCGGGCCGATGAGCAGATCGTTGGGCCAGCGCAGGTCCACGATGAGCCCGGGAGCGAGGCCTGCGACGGCGCGAATCGCATCGGCGGTGGCGAGCCCGGCGGCCAGCGGCAACAGCGGCAGACGGGCGGCGGGAATCTGCGGACGCAGCAGGACGCTTACGTACAGTCCTTCACCGGCGGCGGAGTGCCAGACGCGATCGCCGCGCCCGCGTCCGGCCAGTTGCTCATCGGCAAAGTAGACCGAGCCGTGCGGCGCGGCACTGCGTGCGGCAGCCAATGCGTCTGTGTTAGTGGAATCGGTGACCGGATAAAAGTGGAGCTTGCCGGCAAAGATGGTGTCCGCTAGCGCGGCGTCCAGTTCCGGAAGATCGAACATTGCCTAGCTCGGCTCCGCGGCGATGCTCATCGAGATGTCCGCTGCCCTGGCCGAGTGGGTCAGAGCGCCCACGCTGATGAAGTCCACACCGGTTTCGGCATAAGCGCGGATGTTGTCGAGCACGATGCCGCCCGAGGCTTCGGTGGGAATCCAGCGCGCCTGTTGCTCGACGTTGGGCTGGCCGTGCGCCTGCTGTCCCGGCGCTACTTCCTTGATGCGTTCCACGGATCGCTTCACTTCTTTCGGAGTCATGTTGTCGAGGAGAATCGCTTCCGCGCCGAATTCGAGCGCCTCCTCAAGCTCCCGCGGCGAGCGCACTTCCACCTCCACGCGCTGGCCTTTCCTGCGCAGCTCCAGAGCCTGTGTCAGCACTTTGGGCAGGCCGCCGCCGAGAGAAATGTGGTTGTTCTTGATGAGAATGCCACTGGCCAGATCGATGCGGTGATTGGTGCCTCCGCCGCACTGCACGGCGTATTTTTCGAGAACTCTGAGGCCGGGAACCGTCTTGCGCGTATCCAGCACATGGGCGTGGGTTCCGTGAATGGCGTCTACATATTTCCGCGTCAGCGTGGCGATGCCGCTGAGGTGCTGCATCAGGTTGAGCATCACGCGCTCGCAACTGAGCAACACGCGGGCATTGTGGCGAATGACGGCCAGCACCTCACCATTGCGGACGCGCACGCCGTCGAAGATCTCGGGGCTGCTGATGACCTCGAAGCGGGTCTGCGACTGCGGACGGCGGTCCAATCGGGCAAAGATTTCAAGAAAACGTGGCACCGCGCCCAGGCCGGCTACCACCAACTCCTGGCGGGCTATGATCGAGGCCGTGGCGCGCAGGTCGGGGTCGATGGTGAGGTTGGTGGTGGCGTCGCCGGCGGCCTTGTCTTCCAGCAAGGCCTGCTCCAGCAATGCGTCGATGCGGCTGCTCTTCCAGTCCATGGTTCCTTTTTCGCCCGCTTAGGGACGAGTTTGGGGTTTCTGGCGCATGAGAAAGTCATAAATAACCGTCTTGACGCTATCATCTGCCTGACCCGAGATTGAGTAAAAATGAGTCCCGTTGCTCCGATCGATCTGAAGCACGTAATTCGACGAGCTGCCGGAGCCCCCCCCCACGAATTTCTGCCATGGACTTAGTTTGCCGTGCCTGCGCTGGTCGATGAGATTGATCTCCCCAAGGTCGGTATACCAGAGGACAGAGATGATGTTAACGGAATCGCGCACCATGATCCCACGAGTAGCCAGAAGAAGGAACTGAGAGTAGGTGCCGGTGTGCGACCGGGTTCCGGCCAGATCAATGATAGCCAGGGCCATGCCGAGCTTTCCCAGGTGACCGGCGATCATCTCTTCGACCTGCGGGGTAAATTGCTGCGCGGTCAGGCAGCCGGGCGCGTCGCCAAACGAGATGGACGGCGTCGCCTCACGTGGTTGAATGACGACGCTCTCCACCGTCAATTCCTCCGAAACCGTGTTGTGCTCCTTCAGTTCCCGGTAAGCAACCTGAATCTGCTTGAAGTGTTCTTCCGCATCCGCCCGCAAGCTGGCGTAACTCTCATAGAGATCAGGATGCCATTGTTTGACCGCTTCCTGATACGCCTCTTGAATGGCGGATTCAGAAGGGATACCGTACGCGATTCCAAGGGTTCTGTAGTGCTGCCGGCATTGAACGCAGTCGCAAGACATGGCTAATTTCCCTTCTTCAGGTTCTCCAGCGCGGCGCGGGCCTTTTCAAGCAGCAAGCGCGTCTCGGATTCCTGCTTTTTTAACCCCTCGACCACATGCGCCGGCGCCTTGGCCAGAAAGCCCTCGTTGCCCAACTGGCGTTCCGCGGATGCCATACCTTTCTCATACTTCGCGATGTCCTTTGTCAAACGGTCGCGCTCCATGGCGACATCGATCGTCTTTTCATATTCAACAACGATATCGGTAGGTCCAACTGAATACCATGCAAGGGCTGAGTACTTCCCAGATGAATCGCGATGAGCAAATTCCACCCATTCAACTGATGAGACCTGTGCGAGCTTCTTTACAGTCTCGATGTTTCGCGCAATTGTTTCGTACCCGTCGTGCGCGCCCTCCCACATCAGAATCTTTAGTGACGTTGGCTGCTTCTCGGGTACCGCAAGTTCCTTCCTACGCGCGCGAATACCTGTGATGATGAATTGCAACCCAAGCATTGCCTCTGGTGCATGGGAACCGAGAATCGCCTGATCCGCCTGCGGATACCGCGTTAATGCGATCGACTTAGTGGGAGGGTTGCCATCGTAGAGCACGTGCCAAATCTCCTCGGTGATAAAAGGCATAAACGGCGAGAGCAACCGCAGAGCCGCTTCAAAGACCGAAACGAGCGTTGTTAATGCGGTCTTTGTCTGTGCTTTGTCTGCTGTTTCAGAGAAGTCGAGCCGTAACTTAACGATCTCCAGGTACCAATCGCAGAAACTGCCCCAGAAGAACTGATAGATGGTGTTGGCCGCATCGTCGTAGCGATAGTTCTCCAGCGACTGGTTGACCTTGGCCGCGGTCGCGTGTAACTCAGCGACGATCCAGCGGGCTTCGAGCGGGGCATCGGCGGCGGCTGTGGGCATGGAGCCGAGAGCGGAGGGATCGACGGCGATGCCGATTTCGGCGGCGCGGTCCACGTTCATGAACAGGAAGCGTGCGGCGTTCCAAATCTTGTTCGCGAAGGCGCGATAGCCCTCGGTGCGGGCTACGTTGAAGGCGATGTCGGTGCCGGGCGAGGCCATGGAGGCCAGCGTGAAGCGGACCGCATCGGTCCCGTACTGCTTGACGATCTCGATGGGGTCGAGGACGTTGCCCTTGGTCTTGGACATCTTCTCGCGGTTGGCGTCGCGCACCAGGGCGTGGATGTAAACCTCGCGGAACGGAACGGATTCGGCAAGCGGGCGCGGGCTGCCGTCGGGGAGCGGAACGTCGGCGGCGAACCAGCAGCCGAACATGATCATGCGGGCTACCCAGAAGAAGAGAATGTCGAAGCCGGTGACCAGCAGGCTGGTGGGATAAAAGGCGTCGAAATCCGCCCGATTTTCCGCAGCGATATTCGGCCAGCCAAAGACGGAGACAGGCAGGAGGCCCGCGGAGAACCAGGTGTCGAGTACGTCGGTTTCCTGCGTGATCTGGGCCGAGCCGCAGTGGGCGCAGGCGGTGGGGTCCGGACTCGCGTTGGGGCGGGCGACGGTGATCTTGTGGCACGTGGAACAATGCCACGCCGGGATTCGATGGCCCCACCAGAGCTGGCGCGAGATGCACCAGTCGTGAATGTTGCGCATCCACTCGAAGTAGGTTTTCCCGTACTGCTCGGGAGTGAAGCGGATGTAGCCCTTTTCGACGGCCTCGATGGCGCGGTCGGCAAGCGGCTGAATCTTGACGAACCATTGCGTCGAAAGGCGCGGCTCGACGACGGTTTTGCAGCGGTCGCAGTGGCCTACGTTGTTGGTGTAGTCCTTCACGGCTCCGAGGAGCTTCCGCTCTTCCAGGTCTTGGACGATTTTCTTGCGCGCCGCGTAGCGGTCGAGACCGGCGTACGCGCCGCCTTCGGCGTTGATGTGGCCGGTCGAGTCCATCACGTTGATGGAGGGTAGGTTGTGGCGCTGGCCCAGGGCAAAGTCGTTGGGATCGTGGGCCGGGGTCACCTTCACCGCGCCGGTGCCGAAGTCGCGGCTGACCCACTCGTCGAGGATGATGGGAATCTCGCGGCCGACAAGCGGCAGGCGGAGCTTCTTGCCGTGGAAATGGAGGTAGCGCTCGTCTTCGGGATGGATGGCTACGGCTACGTCGCCGAGCATGGTCTCGGGGCGCGTGGTGGCGATGGTGAGAAATTCGCCGGTCGGCGTGTTGTCCGCGTCAACGACCGGGGTCCCCGCGTCCGCCTCGGCGGATTCGTCCGTGGGGTCAACGACCGGGTAGCGAATCTCCCACAGATGGCCCTTCTGCTCGACATGGACGACTTCGAGGTCGCTGATGGCGGTTTGGCAGCGCGGGCACCAGTTGACGATGTACGCGCCGCGATAGATGAGCCCTTGCTCGTGAAGGCGGACGAAGGCCTCGCGCACCGCGGCGGAGAGATTCTCGTCCATGGTGAAGTACTCGCGCTGCCAATCGACGGATGCGCCCAGGCGCTTCATCTGGTCGAGGATGGCGCCGCCGTAGTGGCGCTTCCACTGCCATACGCGCTCGACGAAGGCCTCGCGGCCAAGCTGCTGGCGGGACGTGCCTTCCGTGGCGAGTTGCCGCTCGACCATCATCTGCGTGGCGATGCCGGCGTGGTCGGTGCCGGGGAGCCACAGGGCGCGGCGGCCGGTCATGCGCCGCCAGCGGGTGAGGATGTCGATCTCCGTCTGGTTGAGCATGTGGCCCATGTGCAGGCGGCCAGTGACGTTGGGCGGCGGCAGGAGGATGGTGAAGGGGGCGGCCTGCGGCGCGGCGGCAGATCCGGATGCATCGGCGGCGGGCGTGGGCTGGGCGAAGAGGTTCTCGCGCACCCAGTACTCGGCCCAGTGATCTTCAATGGCGGTGGGGTCGTAGGCTTTGGGCAGGTCGTGAGGCATGGGAGTTCGGAACGAGCCCCCGCGGGTCTGACCCTTGTTAATAAGGGACTTCCGAGCGAGGGGACCACCCTCACTTTAGCAGATGCGGGGCAAAGAGCAATCAGACGCAAACCTGGGAAACGCACGATGCAGCAAAGGGAAAAGGCCGCACCGGATGGGGAGCGGCCTTTTGTTGTTGAATCGGTTGTCAGATTAGAACGGGTTCAGCTTGGTCAGCCCCTTCTTCTTTTTCTTCTTGCTGGAAGATTCGTCGCTGGAGTCGACTTTGGGCTTCTTCTTGTTGGCGTCGGCAGTGGACTGAGCCGGTGTGGAGCCGGGCTTGACCTCATTCACCTGGTCGGGGGCCTCGGCCGGCTTTTCAGTGGCGGGCAGCGCGGTGTTGGTGGGCCCCACCGGCTTGATCACGGCGTTGGGGTCTGCCACGGCAGCACCGGAGGGTGCGCTCAGGACCTGGGCGCTCACGCCGGTGCCGCCCTCCGGCGGTTGAAGCTGCAAGGGCGCCGTGGAGGGTTGGTCGCTGCGCGGAGGCTCGTTGGCGCCAGTGGGCGGGACTGCGCCGATGGGCGAGGGAGCAGGTTTGCCGGCGTTGACGGCGGCGTTGAACAGCGCAATGTTCTGCTTGGTAATATCCGGCGCGAGGGTGCGCTTGGGGTCGTCCAGGCTTGGCTCGCCCACATGCACGGCCTCCACCACCGTAGGCCCATGCTTGATGATGTCGAAGGTCTTGTCGGTAAAGTGCAGAGGCTGGCGGCTGCGCTCTTCGGCGTCGTTCTCGGCAACCGCTTCCTGGGTAGGCTCGGGAACGGGGCGGTTCATGGCGACCAGCCTGTCGCGGGCATCCTCCACGTGGGGCGCCATGGGATAGCGAGTGATGACCTTGGCGTAGGCAGCGGCGGCCCGGTCCTGGTAGACCGCGCGCATCCGTTCCTTGATCGCGCCGGGAAAGTTGGGCGCCATCTGGATAGAGTGGGCCTCGCCGGCATAGGCATCGCCGATGCCCAGCAGCGCCTGGTCGCTCTTGGAGTAAAGCGGGTAGGTATCGACCACGGTCTCCAGCCGGGCGATGGCGGCGGCAAAGTTCTCGCGGCTCTCATAGTAGAGGCCGATCCCGGTCTCCCGCTCGGCCAGAACCTCCTGCACGTCGCGCAGCTTCTGCTTGGCGCGGGGCACCAGCGTGGAGTCAGGGAACTGGTTGATCATGTTCCGGTACTCCTGCTCGGCGCGCTGAACGTTGATGTAGTCGCGGTCGGGCTTCTCCATCTGCGCGTAGAAGATGTCGGCCACCTTCATCTGCGCCTCGGCTGCTTCGGGGGCGTTGGGGAAGAAGGTAATGAAATCCTTGTACTCGGCCTCGGCCTGGGTATAGGCTGCTGTGCCGCCCTCCTTGAACCAACTGTCGCCCACGGCCAGCTTGGCGCGCATCCGATACTCGGACTCGGGATAGGTGTTGAGCATGGTCTGCAGGTCAAGCCGGGACACGTCAAAGTGATCTTTTTTCATGGCCAGAATAGCCTTGTCGTAGAGCTCCTTGTCGGGTTGCTTGGAGTTCACGCCGGCCAGCGGGTTGACGCTCAGGTCCTGGTTCTTCTTTTTCTTGGGCTTCTTCTCCTTGGCTTGGGCAGAAACTGCGCCCAGGACCAGAATGGCCAGAGCCACCGCGGCAATCTTCTTGGACAACCGGTTCATACCACCTCATTGCGGCAGCGCCCTCAAGCACAGGCCATCCGCCTTTTAGGAATATTCCTGAATCTTACGCGCAACCTTGTCTTATTCGCTTACTCGTTTGCGGCCTTGCGGGCCGCCGCCAGCAGGGAACGCGCGTCCTGCTCCGTGCAGCCTGCGCCGAACACGGCATTACCCGCCACCAGCAGATCCGCACCTGCTTGGACGACCCGGGCCACCGTGTCGTGAGCCACGCCGCCGTCCACTTCGATTCTAAATGCCAGCCCCAGCTCCTGGCGCAATTCGGCGAGCCGGCGGATCTTATCCAGCGAAAAAGGGATGAATTCCTGCCCCCCGAAGCCCGGATTCACGCTCATGATCAGCACGTGGTGGACCATGGGCAGAATGTCCAGGATCAACTCGACGCGGGTAGCCGGATTCAGCACCACGCCTGGCTTCATGCCGTGGTGGGCAATCAGCTGCAGCGAGCGGTGCAGGTGTGGGCAGGCCTCGTAGTGGACGCTCACCCAGTTGGCGCCGGCCTCTGCAAAGGCGGGAATGAACTCGTTCGGGTTCTCGATCATCAGATGGCAGTCGAGCGGCAGGCTGGTGACCTTGCGCAGGCACTTCACCACCGGCGGCCCAATCGTGATGTTAGGCACAAAATGGCCGTCCATCATGTCCACGTGGATGGCCGTGCCGCCGCCGCGCTCGGCCGCGGCAACCTCGTCGGCCAGGTGGGCAAAATCCGCCGATAAGATGGATGGAAGCAGCTCAACCATGGGGTTTCCCGGTGCGTCTCCTTGCAGGGTCAGTGTATCAGCGACGGCAGGCCAGAGTCTCCAACACGCTATGAGCTGGGGCCCGGAGGCTTGATCCTGCTGCCAAACACCCGCCCCACCCCGCGCAGCATGGCCTTTACCGGCCAGCGGCCTTCGGAGTCGGGGAAGAAGATTTCTCCGGCGCGGCGGGCTTCGGGGCGGTAGTACCAGCGCTTGAGCAGCGCCAGATGGCCATGGCGGAGGGTGGACGATGGGGCCGCGGAGGATTCTTCCAGTGCGGCCAGTGCCGCCTCCATGCGGGCTTCGAGCACGCCGCGCGGAATCTTTGCGGGGACGTTGCTCGAAGAACTTCCCTCAGGGGCTAAAGCCCCAGCTGATACTTCTGGATTGATGTACGAACTGAAGTCCGTACCCTTCAATGAAGCGAGTTCTTCCTCAGCCAGCTGAGGCATTGGGGCCTCGGGGATGGGTTCGATAGCCATCGGATGCGCGAAGAGCGAAGTGGACCCCGACTGCTCGTTCTGGATTCTCATGCCCAGGGTTGAGAATCCAGCGGGGCCGCGCAGGCGGGCATTCTCAAAGAGAAAGACGGCCACTTCGTCCGGATTAGCTGAAGCTTGCAGAATGACCGCCCGCAATTGGCTGAGCGGGCGGACCAGCTCGGCGGCGAGCGCGCGCACGCTCTCTACCCGCTGGACTTGCGCATGAATCGCCGCGGCGGATTCGAATTCGAGGTTGGCGGAGGCTTGTTCGCGTTCGGCGCGGAGGGTGACGAGCCGGCTGTCGCCGCGCGTGGCCAGAAAGCTCTCGACCGCCGCGGCCTCCTCGCCGTAGCGCTCATCGGTGCAGCCCTGGTAGCAGGGCGCCAGGCACATCTTCATCTCGGAATAGACGCAGCCGGGGTGGCTGGGGTTGGGGTCCAGCTCGTCGGTGCAGCGGCGCAGCAGAAACAGCTTGAGCGCCTCGTCGGCGTAGCGCTCCGCCGCCGCCCGCGAGGAGAACGGGCCGTAGGACCAATCGGCCTCGCGCTGGCTGGGCCGGTGAGTCACCGTGATGCGCGGATACGGGTTGCCGCCCAGGAAGCGCACAAAAGCCGGAGCCGCGAGGTGCATGCGTTCGAGAGCCTTGAGGCCGTAAATTTCTTCCAGGAGGGAGAACTGTGCGAGCAGGGACTCGAACTCCGAGCCGGTGAGCCGCCAGGCGATGCGACGCACACGTCCGGCCAATTGCAAGCGGCGGGGATGCCTGGGCGAGGGCTGGAGCAGACGTTCCAGGCGCCCGCGCAGGTTGGGCGTGCGGCCTATATAAGGCTCGGCGTAGGCCTCTGCGCCCCGTCCCACGGACGAAAGCCTGTCCCTCCACCCCAGCGAGCCAAAATCGCTCGCCGGGGACCCCGAATCCGTGGGGACCCCGGTAAAGTAGAGGGCGAAGACCGCCGGGGTTTGGGGCAGTTGGGCCAGCGCGGCCCTGGGGTTGGCCGGGTCGAAGGGCAGCGACTGTGAAAGAGATTCGCTTTGCATGGCCACTCCGCTCAGGCTCCCGCGATGGTCATGCCGTCCACGCGCAGGGTGGGTGAGGCGACCGAGCCGCGGAAGACAAGGTCATTGCCGATGGCGGTCACGTTCAAGAGCATCTCGGCGAGGTTGCCGGCGATGGTCACCTCTTCCACGGCGTGGGTGAGCTGACCGTTCTCGATCCACAGGCCGGTTGCGCCGCGAGAGTAGTCGCCGGTGACCACGTTGACGCCAAAGCCCATCAGGCTGGTGACGTAGAGGCCGGCGTGAACATCTCCGATGATTTGATCTTGGGAGAGTGTGCCCGGCTCCAAATAGAGGTTGCCGCAGCCGATGCCGGGCGTGCCGGCCAGGCCGCGCGCTGCGTTGTGGGTGGACTGTAGCCCCAACTTGCGGGCGGTGTAAGTGTTCAAAAGGTAGCTGCGCAGGACGCCATTTTCGACCACAATGGTGCGCTTTGAGGGTAGTCCTTCGCCATCGAAGGGCGAGCTGCCGAAGCCGCCTGCGCCGGTGGGCAGCAGCATGGTGTTGTCGTCGATGAGGTGCAGGCTGGAGGCAGCGATCTGGCTGCCCAAGCGGCCAGCGAGGAAGGACGCGCTGCGCCAGATCGCGTCGCCTGAAGCCGCTTCGAAGACCGCTCCGATCAGCGACTGCGCCACTTCCGGGGCAAAGACGATGGGAACCCGCTGGGTGGGGACGCGGCGTGCGCCGAGACGGCGAAGGGTACGCCGCGCCGCTTCCTGGCCGATGGACTCGGGCGATTCGAGATCGGCGAGGCGCCGCGCGCCGCTCCACCAGCCGTCGCGCTGCATTTGGCCGTTGGCGTCCATGGCCAGAGGAGCCGCGGAGACGCCGGCATAGCTGGTCCGGTAGCCGCCCACAAAGCCGCGCGAGTTAGCCAGCACCTTGCGCCCGGTGGCTGCGTCAAAGCTGCCGCCGTCGGAGTTGGTGATGCGCGGGTCGGCGGCCAGCGCCGCCGCCTCGGCCCGCCGCGCCCACTCGATGCGCTCCGCGCCGGGCAGCGAGTAGACATCGTCGTAGTAGAGGTGCAGATCGCCAGGAATGGAGCCAAACTCGGCCGTTTCGGGCAAGCCGGTGAAGGGGTCTTCCTCGGTGACTCTGGCCAGCGCCAGCGCGCCTTCGACAAGCTGGCGAATGCCGTCCGGGGTCAGGTCGCTGGTGGAGGCTGAGGCGGACTTTGTGCCCAGAAACACTCGCAGCCCCAATCCCCGCGAGCCGGATTCCTTGAGCGTCTCCACTTCGCCCATGCGCACGTTGACGCTGAACTCGTCGCCCTCGCGGACCACCGCTTCGGCGTCGCTGGCTCCGGCTTTCATTGCCAGAGCCACCACATCGGCGGCCAGGGATTCGAGGTCGAGCACGGTTGGGTCGGCGGCGGGTACGGCTTGGGGCATGGATTCAAGCTATCAGAACCCGGGCAGCGTGCCATTCGCAACGGGGAGTCTACGAACTGTTCCGGGTTGGCGGCAGACGGTTGACAGTCTCTGGACAGATTCTTAGCGTATTGAGCCACCCTGGGAGATGGGCAACCTGCCACCAGGCCGTTGCTCCTTGCACTTTATATACCGTCCCCTACCCCCACCCCGTCTCTGTAAGGAAATTACTTATTTTCAATGGGTTACGGTGTGGCTCTCGCGGTAAATTTTAGATTCTAAACGGGTTGTTTGCAGAAATTAGATTCCAAAGGGGTTAGCGCGCCTTTCAGGCGGGTTTGGGATGTTTTTGTGGTGCATCCCATGATTCATTGGTGAAGGCTTTTCGATGCCGGGCATTGCTGCACAGAGATTCCAGTGACCGGCCCGGGCTGCGGAAGGCGCTGGAATGTCGATGCTGCCTCCATTATGGCGCGCGGATACAAAATAATCTGCAATCGGCTGCGGGATTTCTGGGGAGTTTTTTCAAGGTCCGTTTTGGCGGGGTGCTTCACGCGGTTTTCGATCGATGTGTGGATGCGGGAAGTGGCGGAGGTGCGTGAACCGGTAGGGCTTCGCGCGGCACGCACCGCAGATTGCGTTTCTCGACTAACCCGGAAGTATCCCAGGTCCTCCGCCACGGCGGACGGACCTGGGGCACCCGGCCGGCCCTCTGGATATGACGTGTCCGGAGACGTCGGGAGGCCGCTCGTTGCGGCTCGTTAGCCAAAGGATTCGGACGCAGCCGAAATCAGTTCCGGCCGGGGCCAAATCTTCTTCGCTACATCGAACAGCGTTGCAGATCGCACCTCGATCGAGTTCTCGTCCCACGCCTGCACGTCCTGAAACGGACGGTTTAGGTTCAGCGCACTATGTTTGAGAATCTCATCCCTTTTCTTTAGCCAGCCGCCGTTAGAGACGGACGGATTCAACTCCTTTGTTAGAAGAGTAAGGTTTCCGATCCTGTGCACAAGCTCATTCCTTCTATCGCCCATCTTCTCTGCATCGTAGCTCGTACCACTTTCGAGAATGATCGGCCAGTGCTTTTCCCACGAAATTGGCATCAGGTGTTCGATCGTTAGCCCGTGATCGAACTGTTGCTTCTCAGTCTTTCCTGTGTACAAGGCTGATTCAATAGCCTCCAAGATCATCCTCACTTTTGACCGCTTGAGAGACTTGTAGAATCGAAGCCCCAACCAACTTGTACGGAATTCCTCATCGTTGGGCCAACGAGCAGTATCGGCGGTCTGGTCCAATAGGAAGGTCCGGATTGCCGCTGCAGAAAACTCGTTCTTGTTCCTCAGGCCCTTGATGATGCGCACAACAAGATCGTTATAGTTCTTAGTGGTCAATTCGCAGACAGCTCGCCGGACGAGAAAGGATTCAATATCGAGTAAAATTGTCTCGAATTCTTCATGCTTCTCTGTGTTTCGGAATCTCTTGAATACTTCTAAGAGGAGAGGAAAGAAGGTGGTGGTGTCAAGTTGGTCTAGACGATAGATGAACATTCCTTCCCGCGTGTTCTGCTCTAGTTCGTCCATGGTCCGGTACACGTCGGCATAATGACGAAAAGATGCCATCTGTCCTGCTGCATCGGCAGCACTATTCTCAACGTAATCACGAAAGGCCGTGAACAGCTTCATCGCATTGACATCTTCTCCCAACATCAATGTCAAGTAATTATGTAGAAATAGGTCAAGGCGAGGGCGATTCAGCCGACCTTGGCGAACTTCCTTGCGCCAATAAGACTTATTCACGTCGAAGCTTGACCAATACTGCTCGTATAGCTTCTTTGTCGGCAGCAATTGTGCTTCCGCTGTTCTAAAGAGATAGTTCTTAACTAGGTCTGCTGCCTGAAGAGGAGTGCCGAGAGCATTGAGCGTCTCGAATATCTCCTGCGCGTCATCGTCCTTATCAAGATCGATGACGACAAGGTGTAATTCATCTCGGAGCGTGTTGTAGAGTGCGTCTAGGCGCTGCAGGCGGGTAGGCTCCGAGGCAGGACCCAACCATTCACGAAATGTCTGTGCGAAGAATTGGTATGCCTTGGGAATTAGATCGTCACCCGCATCAAGCTTCTTCATGAGATCATCAACCACAGGCGGCGTATTTGCACGCATGACATCGCTAAACACTCTACGGTCGGCGTTGGTTGGCCAGACTTTGAACACTTCGTCTGGATCCTCACTGAGTGGGACGTCATTATCTGTCAGTTTTCGAAATGCGAGGGCGTACTTGTGTTCTTCAATCTCTTCTGCGAGGTCGCGGGCTGCGGCGAGTGCGAGTTGGAGCGTCGTAAGGCGCTGTTGACCGTCAATGATTTGCCGGGCTGGTACTTTGGCCATGACCGTGTGAAGTTGGTCCATGACAATCGCGCCAAGAAAGTGGGGTCGAAAGGCTTCCCCAACTATTCTCCGGTTAGCCACTTCTCGGATGGATTCCCAAAGGGGGACCCAATTGCGCTCTTCGTTCCAAACATACGGCCTTTGAAATAGAGGGGCTTCGAGTCGCTCTGTCCGGTCGAACACCCTTACAAGTGTCAACTTGTCAACCTTCATTCAATTGCCTCGCAGTGTGATGCTGAAATCGTATCAGCAATCAGGAAGCATTTCAAAGGACCTTCCTACCCGTACCCCCGACGGTCATTTTGTCCAGCTTGATCGTCGGCATGCCGACGCCTACGGGGACGGATTGGCCGTTTTTGCCGCAGGTGCCGATGCCTTCGTCGAGCTTGAGGTCGTGGCCGACCATGGAGACGTATTTGAGGGCTTCAGGGCCGTTGCCGATCAGCGTGGCGTCGCGCACCGGGGCGGTGATCTTGCCGTCTTCGATGAGGTAGGCTTCTGAGGCGGAGAAGACGAATTTTCCGTTGGTGATGTCCACCTGGCCGCCGCCGAAGTTGACCGCGTAGAGGCCGCGCTTGACGCTGCGCAGAATGTCCTCGGGGGCATCGTCGCCGGCTAGCATGTAGGTGTTGGTCATGCGGGGCATGGGGATGCACTGATAGCTCTCGCGGCGGCCGGAGCCGGTGTTGGCCGCGCCAGTGAGACGGGCGGAGAGCTTGTCAGCGAGGTAGCCGCGCAGCACGCCGCCCTCGATGAGCACCGTTTCCTGGGTCGCGGAACCCTCGTCGTCCACATTGAGCGAGCCGCGGCGCCCGGCCATGGTTCCGTTGTCGACTACGGTGACCTTCGGGCTGGCCACCTTCTGGCCGATGAGCCCGGCAAACGCCGAGGTCTTCTTGCGGTTGAAGTCGGCTTCCAGGCCGTGGCCCACCGCTTCGTGGAGCAGGATACCGGGCCAGCCGGGACCAAGGACCACTTGCATCTCGCCGGCCGGAGCGGGGACGGCGCCGAGCTGCAGGATGGCTCCGCGCGCGGCCTCGCGGGCGAGGCCCTCCGGGCTTTTAGATCCCGTAAATTGTTCAAGACCCGACCTCCCGCCGCCGCCTGCCACGCCTTTGGTGGTGTTTGCGCCCTCCCTGGCGATGACGAAGACATTGAGCCGGCAGAGGGGCTGGGTGTCGCTGGCGAAGGCGCCGTCGGAGGCGGCGATGAGGATGCGGCGCAACTCCTCAGAGTAGCCGGCGCGGACCTGGACGATGCGCGGATCGAAGGCGCGGGCGGCGCGATCGGCGCGCAGGATCAGCTCGAGGCGGGCGGCCAGGTCCAGATCGAAGCCGCCGAGGGGAACGGGATAGAGGTTGGCGTTGGGCGCTTCGGTGAATCCCTGCACGAGCTGCCTGGCCGGCCCGGAGGCGATGAGCGCGGCGGTGCGGGCGGCATGGAGCAGGCGGTCGGGGTTGAGATTGTCAGTGTAGGCGTAGCCGGTGCGCTCGCCGGAGAGCACGCGGATGCCGCAGCCGGCGCTGGTTCCCTGGCTGGCGGATTTGACGATCTGCTCGTCGACGCCCAGCGATGTGGCCGTGACCGACTCGAAGTAGAGGTCGGCATAGTCGCCGCCGGCCGCGAGGGCCTCGCCCAGGCAGCGCTCCAGGAGGCGCTCGGTGATTCCGAATTTTTCAAAGAAGTAGCGTTTGTGGCCAGGATGCGGGGAAGCAGCCGGATTGGTCATCGTAGCTTCAGTTTACGCTGCTTTGCGTACCGGCGAGGGACAGCATCGCACCCATTTCCTTTGTAGATGCGGAGCCATCGACCCGCTACCATCCGGGGCCGGATTTGTGTTACATTCATGCCATGAAAAAGATTCTTGCATCTGTCCTGCTTCTGATGGTGTTTGCCAGCCCGGCGTTCGCTGCTCAGGAGCACCATCATCACCACCACCACCATCACCACCACCATCACGCCTAACAACGGACCCCGGCCCAAGGCAGCGTCAGAGCCGGGGCCGGACCGGCGCAGCCCGGTTCTATTTGCAGGCCAGCCGGCAGGTACTGAGCAAGAAAGCATGGTAAGGTTCGTGCCATGAAAGATTTGGACGACCTTCGTTACCCGATCGGCCGCTTCAGCCCACCCGCGAGCAGCCTAGCCGGCGTGCGCGCAGCGCAGATCGAAACGCTGCGCCAGCTACCGGTGCGCCTGCGCTCGGCCGTGAGCGGCCTTAGCGATGCTCAGCTCGACACGCCCTACCGCGAAGGCGGCTGGACCGTGCGCCAGGTGGTGCACCACGTGGCCGACAGCCACGCCACCGCCTACGTTCGCTGCAAGCTGGCGCTCACCGAGGATTGGCCCACCATCAATGCCTACGACGAGGCCGCCTGGGCCAACCTGGCCGATAGCCGCCGGCTGCCCATCGATGTTTCGCTGGCGCTGATCGAGGGGCTGCACGGGCGCTGGGCGGCGCTGTTTGAGGCGCTATCCGAAGAGGACTTCCAGAAGGGCTACAACCACCCCGAGACGGGCCGCCAGAACCTGGCCAAGGCGCTGGCCATATACGACTGGCACTCGCGCCACCACACCGCACACATCACTAGCTTGCGCGCGCGCATGGGCTGGTAGGGATCGCATGGCCACTGCCGTCGACGCTGCAACTCTGGAACGGCTGTCCCAAAGCATCGAAGAGTATCTGGCGGACCACCCGGCGGCAGCGCTGCTGGAGGATGGCCGCGTCCTCTTCGACATGCGCACCGCCCACTACGCGGTGACCGAGTCGCATGGCCGCTGCTTGTTGCAACTGTGGAGCGATGAGCGGAATTTAATGCGCACGGTGGTGGATGTGCAGGAGCGCGCGCAGTGCCTGCGCCTCACGACCCGGCGCATGGGCGCAGCCAAGCCGCAGGCCCTGGAATTAGTGCCTACCAGCGACCGCCGTACGCCGACCGCCCGCGAGGCTGCGAGGAGAAATTACCAGAGGGTGTTAGAGCGTGCCCTGGCGCGGAGCTTCATTGGGTCCAAGGTGGACGGAATGCGGTCGGCGATGGACCTGGAGCACAGCTTTGGGCCGGCGTATGTGCGCGGGCGATTGCTGCGCGGGACAGCGGCGGATGCGGTGATCGGAGTGGGCGAGGCTGAGTCCGGATCAATCGTGGACGGCATTCTGACGCTGGGGATTCTTTGGCTGGATCATTGCCGGCAAAAGGGCGATGGGCGGCGGCACTTTGGCGGCCTGAAGGTGATTGTGCCGGCGGGGGCGTGGCGGACTACGGCGGAGCGGATGGCCTGGCTGAACCACGCCGCCGCCGATTTTCAGCTTTTTACGCTCGACGAGCGCAGCGAAGAGCTTACGGCGGTGGACTTTCGCGACACAGGGAACCTGGAGTCGCGGCTGGTTCATGCGTTTTCCGCCGCGGCGGCCATCGAACGCTGCCAGGCCGGGATCGACCGGCTGCTGGCGCTGGTTCCGCAGGCGGCGAGGGAGCGGGTGGAGGTTCGGGCGGCTTCCGCTACCGAGGTGGGGCTGCTGCTGCATGGCCTGGAATTTGCGCGGGTGCGGCACGGCGTGGCGGCCCACTCGTTTGCCCGCGAGGACGAGATCAGCTTTGGCGCGGGAGCCAACGAGACGCCGCTTACGCAAGAAAACGAAGGACTTTGCCGCGATCTCTGCGCGCGGCTGTTTTTGAGCCGGCACGCCGACGGGGCGCACACCGACCCGCTCTTCCGGCTGCAACCGGAGCGCTGGCTGGAGGCCCGGCTGCGGGGCGGAATTGCCGAGCTATTGCCGGGGCTGCGCGGCGATCTGCTGTACACGCAGGTTCCGGCGCTCTCGGTTGGGGACCGGGGTTTGCTGGACCTGTTGACGCTGGACCGCAACGGGCGGCTGGCGGTGATCGAGCTCAAGGCCGACGAGGACCTGCACCTGCCCTTGCAGGCGCTGGACTACTGGATTCGCGTGCGGGCGCTGAACGACGACCGGCAGCCGGGGGCGGGCGGCGGGAGGCCGCTGTCGGCCTTCGAGCGGCAGGGGTACTTTCCGGGCGCGGAGGTTTCGCCGCTTGCGCCGCGGCTGCTGCTGGCCGGGCCTGCGCTGCGGATTCATCCGGCCAACGAGCCGGTGCTGCGCTACTTCTCGCCGCAGGTGGAGTGGGAGCTGATCGCGCTCAGCGAGCATTGGCGGCGGGAGTTGAAGGTGGTCTTCCGGAAGCGGAGCGGGGACGCGCGAAACTAGCAAGGCATCCCAAAAGCGAGAGCTGGGCGTCCCGCGTGGGGCTTGATGAGGAGCCGAAGATGTCGGCTTGTAGGCCGACAAAAATGCCGGCTTGCAGGCGGACGAAAGCCCCAAATCCTTTCCAAAATCAGGGAAAGTGGGTTTGCATGTGGACGGAAAAGGACGAAAGTCGGCCTACAGGCCTGCGGAATTTGCAAAAACTATGCGAAAACAGCTCGTTTTGAGTGTTTTTTGGCGCGATTTTTGAGGCAGAAACGGACCTAACATGCTGCGGAAAAGGGGGAACGGCAAGCGAAGTTCCAGAAAAGCCTCCCTCAGGGGCTAAAGCCCTGTCTACTCCTGCCTTTGATATACGGGCTAAAGCCCGTACCCTTCACCGGATCGAGTTTTTCCGCGCCTGGAAAGCCCGTACCCTTCGCTCAAAACCAAGTTTCTGAAAACAGATTCTCAGGCTCAGCCGATCAGATGGAGCGCCTTTGACCCGTTGACAACGGCATCCGCGACCAGATGGCGGTCGAAGGTGGCCAACTGCCCGCCGTGAGCTGCGGCAAGGGTCAGTAGGTAGGTATCGGTGACCTGGCCCGAGTCGAGCAGGCGTGCGCTGTCGATGCGCTGGCTGTCGAAGAGGGTGACGTCGTCCGGCCAGAACTCATGGCCGCCGAGAGAGCGCAGGATGGCAACCAACTCCGCAACCGCGGCCGGTGTTCCGGGCGAGTTCGGGTAGCGGGCATTCCCAACGATGCGGAGAACTCCGTTCTCGGTCAGCGGGCAGGTAGCCCATGCCTGTTGGCCCTGGGCGGCGAACCAATCGTGCGCCCGGTCATGCTGCACGTGCGCCGGATCGATGAGGGCGATCAGGACATTCACGTCCAGCAGGAACCGGGGCAATTGGATCACGGCAACTCTTCCTGGAGTTGGCGGACCAGCTCCGAGGTTACACGCGGCGCGCCCGGACGCACGGGGAGCAGAGGCACGCCGTTGCGGGTGGCGCGGCTGGAGGGGATGGGCCGCAACGCAGTCCGGGCCAGCGTGGAGATCACCTCTCCCACGCTTTTCCGTTTGGTGGCGGCCATTTCCTTCGCGGCGGCCAGAACGTCATCGTCGATGGCAAGGGTGGTGCGCATTCCGGCTCCTTTGGGCAAAACATCACGCATCAATCATCATACACCAACCGGAAGGGACACACGAATCTGGGTCTCAAAATCGAAGCTAAGGGCACCCCGCCCTAGCAAAGCGCCCAAATAGCAGAAGGGCTCCTTACGGAGCCCTTCTGCCGAACAGATAATCGGACCTCTTGGGTATCCCCACACTTGGGTGGAGGCCATTGCTGGCGGGATCAGCGCACGGCTTTCGCCGTCCCGTTCATACGCTGACAAATCAGGGTATACACCTTACCGCCAAAAAATCAAGACAGAAGATGTTCGGCCCCAAGGGAAATCCAACCGCCGCGAACTTGTTCAATGTCATCGCTTGCTTGCAGGAGCAGGAAGGGGTGCGGCTTCAGGTGGTGACGTAAGGTAGCGAGCGCTCCTTCAGGTCCTTGATTCTTTCCACTTCAGGATCGTTGTCCATCCCTTCGGCTACTGATGCGCAAGTAGCAGCCTCAGTGGCCAGCCAGAGAACGACTGTTAGGACGGTTGCTAGGTTCTTGCGGAGGACTGGCTCGCTGTATGGCTGAACCGTTCGACGCTGTCCGAGATTGAAATCGAACAGATGTTTCATTGACTCGGGTCCGACTGACAGATGCGACGCATGAGCATTGAGGTGGTCCCGCAGCTTCTGGAGATTTCCCTGAATTCTCTTGCCTATCTCGCCTGCCTTTGGAAGCCGTCCGTCAAGCACCTCCGTGACTCTCTTGGGGTCTTCCCGAAGATATTGCAGAAGTTCCAAGGCCTCGATCAGGACTCGAAATATGGCTCCCGACTCTTGTGCGTGTGCATCAAGTGAGAGACTATAGCAGGCCACGGACAAATTTTCCGCTTTGATTACCACGAGCGCACAGATACGCCCGAACGGCGTATCTACCAGCTCCAGACGGCCGACGCTTCTGTCGACTGATTCGAAGCATTGATTGAGCAGATCGCGGAAAGGGCTCAATGATTGATTAAGGGCCTGCTCGGCGAGCTTGCGTGTCTCCCACAAAGCGTAGTTACTCCCTATTCAAGGTAAGGACAAAAACAGTGCGGTTCACTGCTTTCTGCGAAACTTACTTATTTGGAACACTACAACCAATTTGCGCAACAGCTTCCTGCGGAGTCAGAAACCCAATCTCTCCCCATTGCGCAAATCTTTGCGGATCGTAGACATTATACGCGAGCTGCCAAGTATCGTCCGTTTTCTTCCGATGCATAAAAGTGACCATGACTCGCTGCTGTTCGTAGATCCAGACGAGTTCACCGGTGGGCGTATTTCTAAAATGGTCCGGATGCCCGCACATCTTTGAAAAAATAAACGGATCGCCCTCAACCCCCCCGTGGAGTTGAGCCAGAACCGCGCCCGTTGCCGCTGTCTTCGCTCTCGCGGCCTGAGCGGCGGAATCGCTGGCTAGTTTCTCATTATGAGAGACAAGCAATACAACGGCAACAAAAACGAGCAACGCGATCACTATTGTTTTCATGGCGCAAGCCATCCACGTGAAAGATTGTACGCCTTTGGGGGCTGTGTCAACGGTCACTTTGATTGACCAGAGGCTCGATGGTCTCAAAATCGGGACCTGGAGCACCCACACCCGCTGCTGTGGTGATTCATGCTGTTCTTCGCTGCTTACTTCTTCAGCGGCTTGCGGGCGAAGTAGTAGAGGGAGAAGGCCAGGGCGGCGAAGGCCAGGACGGAAACCCAGTCATGGTAGAGGAAGGTGTGCGGGATGGCGATGGGGTCTTCTTTGCCGAAGGTGGTTTCGTAGAGCTTGAGGGCTACGCCGAGGAGGCCGATGATGCCGCCGGCGGCGATGAGGCCGGAGGCATACAACGAACCGGGCGACACGTCGCCTTCCGATTCCGCGCCGCCGGCTTTTTTGAGGGCTGCATCGACCATCCAGCGGACCACGCCGCCGGTGAAGATGGCCAGGGTGGTTCCGATGGAGAGGTACGCGCCCACCGCGAAGGAGAGCGAACGGATTCCGAGCAACTCGACGCCGATGACCAGGAAGACGCCGAGCAGCACCAGTCCCCAGGGCAGTTTGCGGCTGAGGATGCCGCTGATGACGGTGGCCATGAGGCGGGCCTGGGGCGCTGCGGCCTTCTCGCTGCCGATGCCGGAGATCCACTGGACTTCGATCTGTCCGGTGGCGGGCGAATAGAGGTATTTGCCGTCGGCCAGCTCCGGCGAGCCGAGCGCGTTCAGGACCACATACTCGCTCTTGTGATGGATGGTCGTGGTCTTGTTCGCGCCGATAACCGGAAACTGCTGGTTGAGGCTGGTCGTATCCTGCTGCTGGTTGACGCCGGGGTGGGGCGCGGTGAGGTTCCATGCCTGCGGGGCTGCGTGGAACTCCGTCAGGCCTTCGTTCATGAGCCGGAGGGTGAAACCGATGGCGACGGTGGAGACGACGATGCCGATGAGGAAGGCGAATCGCTGGAGGCGGGGCGTGGCGCCGACGAGAAAGCCGGTCTTGAGGTCCTGGGAGGTGTCGCCGGCCTCGGCCGAGGCGATACAAACCACGCCGCCGATGGTGATGGCGAGAGCGCCGAAGGCCGGGGCGGTCCATCCCTTGACCAGGAAGATGGCGGAGGTGGCCATGAGCGTGGCGATGGTCATGCCGGAGATGGGGTTGGCCGAGGAGCCGATGAGGCCCACGATGCGCGAACTGACAGTGACGAAGAGGAAACCGAAGAAGACGATCAGCACCGAGGCGGCCAGGTTGGCCCACACGCCCACGAAGGCTCCGGGCACCGGCTTGAACTCCAGGAAGAAGAACATGAGGATGATGAGCAGGATGGAGCCAATGATGGCCGTGCTCATGGAGAAGTCCCGCTCGGTGCGGATGGGTTCGGCTTTGGCCGCCTTGCCGCCGCGCATGTTCCTGAAGCCGGAGCTGAGCGCGCTGACGATGGTGGGCATGGTCTTGATGAGGGTGATGAGTCCGGCGGCGGCCACGGCTCCGGCGCCCATGGGGCGGATGTAGGTCTTCCACAGGTCGCTGGGGCCCATGTCGGCGATGGGCACGGTGCCGGGATAGACGGGATGGCCGAGCTCCTTGCCGAAGAAGTAGATGAGCGGCATGAGCACCAGCCAGGAGAAGACGCCGCCGGCAAAGATGATGCCGGCTGTCTTGGGGCCGATGATGTAGCCCACGCCTAAATATTCCGGAGTGGCGTCGGCCTTGATGGACGCACCTTTGAGCACGTGCTGGGGGCCGAAGTCGGGCTGGAACTCGGGCGTGCCGGGCCATGCGCCGAAGAGGTTCTCGTTCTGGAAGAAGGTGTAGAGCGCGCCCAGGCCGAGTCCGAAGAAGACGCGGCTGGCAAACGAGCCGCCCTTCTCGCCGGCAATGAGCACGTCGGCGCAGGCCGTGCCCTCAGGGAACTTCAGGGTGGCGTGCTCCTCGACGATGAGCGGGCGGCGGAGGGGAACCATGAACAGCACGCCGAGAAAGCCGCCGATCAGGGCCAGCATGAAGATGCGTGAATACTCGAGGTCGAAGCCGAGGAAGATGAGCGCGGGGAGGGTGAAGATGACGCCCGCGGCGATGGACTGGCCGGCGTTGCCGGTGGTCTGGACGATGACGTTCTCAAGGATGGAGGAGCGGCCGAAGGCGCGCAGGATACTGATGGAGAGCACCGCGATGGGGATGGAGGCGGCCACCGTGAGGCCGGCGCGCAGGCCCACATAGACCGTGACGGCGCCAAACATGATGCCGAAGAACGAGCCGAGCAGAACGGCGCGGAGGGTGAACTCGGGGCGGTTCTCGCCGGGAGAAACAAAAGGTTGAAAGACGGGGGGTTGAACGTCGGGCACGGATAGCCTCCATGTGAGCGCAAGCGGTCTTGCTGGAATTCTCTGAAAGGGAGTGTAGCAGTGAAGGGGGCTGAGGCGACAAGCTTGGCGGGCGGGGTTGGCGAAACAGGCTCCGAGCGCGTAGGGTATGGGGCGACGCCGCAATCGGCACAACCGGAGAACGGAACCGCCATGACCAACCCAGACATTGCTCCCACGCCCGTGCAGCGGCTGCTCTCGCTGGACGTGCTGCGCGGCATCACCATCGCCTTCATGATCATGGTGAACAACAACGGCGGGCCCGGCTCGTGGGGCTTTATGAACCACGCCGCGTGGAATGGGCTGACGCCGACCGACGTGGTGTTTCCCACGTTTGTGTTTGTGGCGGGGGCGTCGATCGTGTTTGCGTTTGAGGCGCGGCTGGCTCGCGGGGCGACGCGGGCGGAGTTGGCCTGGCACACGGCGCGGCGGGCGGGAATCCTGTTTCTGCTGGGGATTGTGGTGAACGGGTTTCCGTTCTTCGAGCTCGACCACCTGCGCATCTACGGTGTCTTGCAGCGGATTGCGGTCTGCTACCTGGCGGTGGGTCTGTTTTATCTGTGGGACAAGCGGGTGTGGACCAAGGTGGCGGCGCTGGCGGCGGCGCTGGTGGGCTACTGGGTTCTGCTGCGCTGGGTTCCGGTGCCGGGAGCCGGCGTGCCGGGGCGCGATATTCCCTTCATGGATCAGAATTTGAACCTGGCGTCCTGGCTCGACCGGCTTCTCATGCCCCATCACCTCTATCTGGACTGGTCAGGCCCCGGCCTGCACAACGCGCGCGATCCCGAGGGGCTGCTCAGCGACATTCCCGCCGTGGGCACGGCGCTGCTGGGCCTGCTCGCCGGGCTGTGGCTGCGGGGGCGCAGGGCGGTCAAGGCCAAGGCGCTGGGACTGGCCGCGGCCAGCATGGGTTGCCTGGCCTCCGGCTACCTGTGGTCTCTCTGGTTTCCGCTCAACAAGAACCTGTGGACCAGTTCGTATGTGCTGGTGGCGGCGGGATGGTCGCTGGCCGTGCTGACCGTGGCGTATTGGGCCGTGGAGCAGCGCGGCTGGGGCAAGGGCCGGGGAAAAGGATGGATGTGGCCGTGGCTGGTCTTCGGGTCGAACGCCATTGTGGCCTACATGTTCAGCGAGTTGCTGCCCGGCGCGTTGGGGCTCATTCGATTCAGCGCGGGCGGGCGGCGGACGGACGTGCTGGCCTGGGTGTTCGTCCACATCTTCGCGCACATCCCCGATCCGGGCTGGGCCGCGTTTGCTTTCTCGGTCTCGTTCACCGCGGTTTGCTTTGTACCGGCGTGGGTGCTCTATCACAAGCGGATTTTTGTGAAGGTGTGAGGGGTGGCGGCGAAGGAATCGACCAGAAAAAAGATCGAACTGAGCGCCAGCACCGGGAAGCGCACCAGGGGCGCGGCGCTCAACTCGTTCAACGCCATCTTGGCTGAATGGGTCCAGATGACCTCTTGAGGCTGGAACATTTCCGGCAAGCCGCTGGCCGTGTGGCTTACCCTGATCGATGCTTACGTCTTCTTTCTACGTAGGAGGCGGGGTGGCCGGTTTTGCGGATCGCAGCGCAATCGCTCCCAGCAGCGCGATCACAACGGCCAATGCTACCCATAACAAAGCAGGATGCTTCTCCGTAAAGGGGCGCTCGTCGGGGCGGGGTTGGTATGTAGGATTCGGCTGTTCCGGTCCGGCTGCGATCTGGGAGGCATTGGCCTGGGGCGTGAATAGCGTGGCGTAGTCGTAGTGCGGAGCTGCCAGCGCCGGGTCGCCATAAACGAGCAAATAGCTGCCATTGCCGTCCGCTTCAAAGCAGAGGTTTCGCTCCAGCATCTGAAGTCGAACGGATTCCAACCTCAACGGCGCGTCATCTCCGTTCTCGATGGTGATCGTCCACTTCGTCGGCGTACCGGAATCCACCCACGGAGCGTCGATGGCCAGACGCTCTTCGTCAATTTGGTGGCCGTTCTGCAGGCTGTGAACACGGAGAAGATTTCCATAGGAGTTTACCGGCTGCGGAGATTGGGCCGCGTCGGCTGCCTGCGAAGCAGAGACAGGAGCGACCGCGATGTTCACATCGCGACTGAACTGGGCAGGGGATGCGCTGGGAGTGAAGGCGATCCGGTCTACGGGAACATGGGCGGACACGATGAATGCGAAGATCGAAGAACGGCCCTTCTGTTCGAAGTGCGAGGTCTCCGCGACCGCATCATACTTCGGCTGGCTTGCCGGCAGCCGCCCCACCGAGAGCCCGGTAACGCTCTGGGGCGGAAGCGGGCCTTTGATGCGGAAATGCAGGTACCGAAAATCCGATTCCGGCAGATGGAGGACGGTGCTGCGGCCCAGCTTTTGGCTTGTCAGATCGAAGATGGTATACGACCCAATTTTGGTTTCGGCGCTTCCGGTCTCTGTCTGGCTGCCAGTGACCGTGACCGTGGCGATAAAGTTCTGCCCCGTTACAGCAATCTGAAGATCGCTGTAATGTCCGTCGGGCAGACTGGCGTCGAAGACGGTTTGACCGCCGCGGCTGCCAACGTTCAGCGGGGCTATGGACTTCTCCCCGGTTTCTGCAGAAGCGGCCACACGGACCACGAAAGGGGCTTCCGTACCATCGCGGTAGAGGCGAAGGTCGGCAAGCTGTGGCGCGGCGTGGGCAAAGATTCCGGGATCGAGCACGAGGCAGCTCTGTCCCGATGATCTTTGGATGGGGCGCTCATACCGGAAATACCGTAACTCCGGAGATGCAGCAACCGCGGCGAGCAGAAGAATACCGGCGCTAAACTTCATCTTTCCCACCGTCCCCCGTACGCAGTTTGAGCCAGTCGCGCTGATAGACGAAACTGATCGCCAGAAGCAATGCGCCAAGCCCCAGGAAGCTGAGAATCCGGTATCCCTGGCTGAGTTCGCTCATGTCGAAGAGAAAGACTTTTATGATCGTCACCGCCAACAGCAGCAGCGCCTGCCAACGCAGGAATGGCGAGCGCCGCCAGAACCCCACGCCCAGCAGAATCGCGCCGAAGACCATGAACCATGCCGAGTACGTGAACTGCGCGTACATCTCATAGTTGGCCCACTGATTCCCGTCCCCACCCCAGCGCAACACCCACCAATAGCTGTGAATCTCCCACCCAATCGCGAGCAGGATCAGCGCATTCACGGTAAGCATCGCCCCCGCGGCAATCGCCGGCCAGGTGCCAGAGTATTCCGTCTCCCCTTCAGCCTTCGCCTTGATCGCTACCCAAGCGGCAAAGGCGAAGACCGCTATTCCGGCGCAGTAGCTCCCAAACCGCTCGTTGAAAATCGGCGTGGTCGATGCTGAGGGATTCACAGTCAGCAACGCAATCAATCCAAGTGCAAGGCACAGCAACGCCAACACGCGCAGCAGCCGCATCCGTAGGCGGCTCGCCACCCACAACAGCGTCGCGCCCTCCGCCAGCCAGCCGATCGTCAGCCATCGCCCTTGCGCCTTGAGCGGAATCGCAATCGTCAAAAACACGACCGCTGCGGTAAGGTGCAAGGCCGAGAGCAAGGCTGGGCTTGCCTGCAATCTTCCCCACGCGGGCAAACGGAGCAGTAATAAGTAGAAGGCGGCAAAGCCGACCGCCAGCCATGCTCCGGTCCATTCGCTTTTGAACGAATCGAACAAGGCATAATAGGCGATGAATCCGAGGGCTGCATTGGCAACCGGCAACACAACCAGCGCCAGACTGTCCCAGCCGGAGTGCGGCGCGCCGTCTTCCAAATCCACCCGGACCAGCCGCGGCGCAAAGGCCAAGATCAGGAAGAAACAGGTCAGGAAGAATGCCGTCCACCCAAACTGTGCGTCCGTATAATATTCGGACCACCAAGCGACAAAGAGAAGCACAGTACCGACAAAAGCCCCAAACAGCAGCCGCGACCAGGGACGCAGCGCAACCAGGACAAGCGCCGCAATATTCAGAATCAGCAGATAACTGAATAGGGTAATTTCGTGGTTCTCTCCCGTCGAGACCAGTAGGGGCGTACTCAGAGCGCCGGCAATGGCATAGAGTCCTAGCAGCTCAGCATCCTGTGCCCAGGCCATGAATCCGATGAACCCGGTCACCAGAACCATCGCCGCAAAAGCCACGGGCGGCGGAATGAGATGGTAGAGCGAGAACGCTGCCCAGAGCGAAAGATAAAGCGTGCCGCTGCCCACCGCCTTAAGCGAATAGGAGAAGACTACATATCCGCGCATGCGAAAGCGTTCTGACCACGCAATGAATCCCGCGCCTGCGCACAGCCCGATCAGCACCCGTCCAGACGGGCCAATCCAGCGGCCGATCCAATGATTGTCGACGGCCAGCTTGAGAAACCACGCCATGGCGATCAGCACCGCCAGAATGCCGATGCGGTTGAACCACTGCGAGCCGATCCGGTTCTCCAGCGAGCGCTCGTCTTCCGCTGCAGCCATGGAGTAAGAACCAAAGCTCGGCGCTGCAATCGGCAAAGCCGCTGTCCACGGCGCCGCTGCTTGTTCAATCCCAGGCGGCGGGGGTGGCGGCGCGCTCGCCTGAGTTGCACTGGCGTGCTTTGTTGGAGGCTGAAGCGCGAATTCTTGCGAAAGGATGCCTTGACGGGTGAGCGCCTCTTCCAGCCGACGCACTCGCGAACGCAGTTCACCGACCTGCTCTTCAAGACTGCCAGAATGGTTTGAGTTCATCGCGTCTACTCTACAGCACAGATGCCAGAGTTTTCAACGAAATGCTTATCAACATTCCCGCTCGGGATCGTTAAGCCGTCAATCCTATCTGACAGACAACAATCCGAAATCTCCCGTTTCATCCAACGCAAGAAAACCCCTTAATCAACCTTTCCCCGTCGCCGCTCTACAATCATCTCTTGCTGCCTGTAGCCCAACGCGACCGGCTCGACGTGGTGCTTGTCTCGCCGCGCAACCCGCTGAATATCGGAACGGCGGCGCAGGCCTGTTTCTCCTTTCTTGCGTTGTCAGGAACAGCAGCCCGAAAATGTGGTACACTTGTGTACACAACGGAGGTCTCCATGGGCACACAAAGCGTCGGTATCCGCGAATTTCGGGACAAGCTGGCCACTTACCTGCTCGATTCCGATGGGCCGCTGGCCATCACCCGCCACGGCGACACCATCGGCTACTACCTGCCGACACGGCGCAAGCGCAGCGATGCCGAGAAGAAAGCGCTTGACGAAGCCCACGCCCGGATGCAGGAGGCGATGGCCGCAGCCGACGTAACCGAGGACGAGATCATTGAGGATTTCAAGCGGCTGCGTGAAGAGGCGCGCCTCGAGAAAGAGCGCAAATGAGTTCCCTCAAGAAGCTGGTGCTCGATGCGAACATTCTGGTGAGAGCGGTCTTCGGAGAGCGAGTCTACAACCTGTTGAAGGAATACGAAGACGTGGCGGAGTTCTATTCGCCCGATCTTTGCATCGAAGAGGCGCGCAAGCATCTGCCCGCGATTGCGGCGCGCCGGCGGGTCGCTTCCGCGCTCGCTGAATCGACTCTGAATCAAATCGTCGGCGACTTGATTTCTGTCGTGGATCGCAGTCTCTACGAAGAATTTGAGGATCGCGCCCGCGCACGGATTTCCTCGCGCGATGCCGGCGATTGGCCCGTGGTTGCAACCGCTCTGCTTATCGATGCACCGATCTGGACCGAAGACCAGGACTTCTTTGGGAGTGGCATAGCTACCTGGACGAGCAACAAGATCGAGTTGTATCTGCGGGACGCGTAGTACGGGATAGGGGCGGCTAGCTTAACCCGCCGAACGCTCCTCGCTTCCAACCAGACAGCCGACTGCCCGCGCTCTACAATCATCTCTTGCTCACTGAAGACCAACGCGACCGCATCGACGTGGTGCTTGTCTCGCCGCGCAACCCGCTCAATATAGGAGCGGCGGCGCGGGCGATGGCCAACTTCGGCTTTGCGCGGCTGGCGGTCGTCGCCCCCTACGAGGCGCATTGGCGCGAGGCTCGCTCGGCCGTGGGCGCGCCGGAGCTGCTCCAAAACGCGGTCGAGGCAACATCTCTGGCCGAGGCTGTGGCCGGCTGCACGCTGGTGGTGGGCACGGGAACCGTCACCTATCGCAAGCCGGAGCAGACGGTGGTTTCGTTGCCGGAGTTTGCGCCGCTGGTACGGCGGGAACTGGGGCGCGGCGGACGAGTGGCCGTGATCTTTGGGCCGGAAAATCACGGGCTTACGCGAGAGGATCTTTCATATTGTCATTTATTGGTTGAGATCCCCACCGATCCGCACCAGCCTTCGATGAACCTTGGCCAGGCCGTGGCTGTTTGCCTCTATGAGCTGGCGGTGCGCGTTTTCCTGCCCCAGGCATCTGCGCCTGAGATGGGGACCGCGCAGGCTGCGGACAAGGAAGAGGAGCGCAGCCCCGCCGCGCCCTCCGGCGACCTGGAGCTTCTGGCCGGGGTGGTGGAAGAGGCCATGCTGGCCGCGGACTACTCCCCGCGCTCGATGCAGGCGGTAAACCGGCATGACCTGCGCCTGCTGCTGCGCAGGCTGGCTCCCACGAAGCGCGACACGCGGCGCATTCTGGGGCTGTTCCGGCGAATTCTGTGGCGATTGAAGCATTGAACCGGGCCAGAAAGGAGACTGAGCGGACGTCGAAGCCGCACGCGGGAGCGCGAAGACGATTCTTTTTGCACCGCGGGAACAAAGCTCCTGTTAAAGTCAAGCTCAAAGGTTTCCCGATGTTTCTCCCTATGATTTGCCCACGCAAAACGTCTTCCGTTGCGGCAACGGCCCGGTTTGGCGCCTTGGCCTTTTGCGGCGCGCTGGGCCTGGCGCTCGTTCTGGCGTTGAGTCTGGCTACATTCGCGCAACAGCCGCCGCCGGCACAGCAGCCCAGCACGGCCAAGCCGCCTGACGCAACCCCGCCGCCTGCTACGCCGGCTGCGACACAGGCGCCCAATTCCGCTCCCGACGCGGCCCAGCAACCGGCAGCCGCGCCGGAGACGCAGCAGACAGCGCCAGCCCAAGTGCCGGCCGCCGCTCCGCAGGAGAATCAGCCAGCCACGGCCCCGGCGGAGCAAGCCCCCGCAAGCGCACCCGCTCCAGCCGCGACACCCGCTCCAGCCGCGACACCCGCTCCAGCCGCCAAGCCCGCGGCAGCGCAAGCCTCCAAACCCGAGCCCCCGCAGGAGGCCGGCATCATGGAGGAGGAGCTGAAGCAAATGCTGGTAGGCAAGGCGCTTTACCTGCGCGGCGGGTACCTGGACAATACCCTCAGCTTCAGCGAGCGCGGCACGCTGATCGGCCACTCGCCGCAGGGCTCGTACACGCTCAGCGCCATCCAGATCGACAGAGTGCACCTGAGCAAGCACAAGGTGGAGCTGGAAGGGGCGCGCTACGGTTTGCACTTTCTGGGCGCTCTGCCCTATGAGGACCCCACCAAGGCCTTGGACCGGGTGAAAATCACGCCCAAGAAGAAAGTGGTCAGAATCACCATCGACCGCGAGCTGGTGGTGACGCCCAAGAAGAAGAAAGAACCCAAGGCCGACAAGGATAAGAAAGCCAAGCCCGCGGCCCCGGCAGCACCAGGAACTCCGGCTGCGCAGGGAGCCGCGGCCGCGCCAGCCGCCTCAACACCAGCCTCCGCGGCAGCGCCAGATTCAGCGTCAGCCGCAACCCCGGCAGCGCCTGCCGCTCAGCCAACCGCCGAGCCTGCCGAGTTGAGCGAGGCCGACCAGTTGAAGGCCTCCATCGCCGCCGCTCCGCCGGAGGAGCGGCCAGCCGATCCGGGCAGCATAACCACCACCACCTCGCCGGCGCACGCTACAAAACTCCTCAAGGATGCGCTCGACCGGATCTTCGCCCAGGGACTTGACGAACGCATGATCGCCGCCATGCCCGACTTCTGGAAGCTCTACTACCAGGCGGTGGCGGCCAAAACCGATTACCGGCCCAAGGATCCCACCGTGCTGCGGCAGAGCACCGTGGACAAGAAAGCAGTACTCGTGACCAGGTTCGAGCCGGAGTCGAACGACTTTGCGCAGGCCAGCGGAGTGGCCGGCATGGCCCTCTATCACACGGTGATCGGCGCCGACGGCAAGCCGGCAGAGATCGCGGTGGCCCGGCCCATCGGTTTCGGGCTGGACGAGAACGCAGTAGAGGCGATTCGCAAGGCCACCTTCGAGCCGGCCCTCCTGGACGGCAAGCCGGTCCCGGTTCTGCTGGACCTGGTGGTGCAGTTCCGCATTTACTCGAAGAGAACCGCGGTGGCCGGCAAGCCGGAGGCGGCAGACAAGTCGACCGAGCCGCAACTGCCCGGACCCTACAGCGTGCAACGTCCGTAGATCAGAGCGAAATCAGAGTCAACGTGCCCCATGGTCCGAGGCCGCAGCCAAAACTACTCCTCCTGCCGGATGATCTCTTCGAGTTTGGGCTTGTGCTTGACGTCGCGGCCGGTGCGCGGCTCGGTCGAGATCACGCGCGCGGGCCTGGGCTGGCCGACGCGCTCGCGAGCGTTGGCCTTGACCGCCTTGGTGGCCGAAAACCGGGCTGGCTTGCGTTTCGTCATGGCAAGGATGAGTATGGAATAAATTCCGCCGGAGCGGAAGAGCCCGGGGGCCGGAGAGCGATGGAAGAGCGAGATTTTTTCAACGAGACGACGGAACAGCGGACGCATACCCTCACCTGCCCCAAGTGCGGGCAGGCGGGCGAGTACAAGGTCACCTGGGTGGTGCGGCGCAAGCGGGCGCAACTGCCCCGCAACGCCGACGAGCGCGACCGCGCCCGCTTCGCCAAGGCGCAGTCGTATATGGTGCGCCGCGACGACAAGCTGGCCTGCGTCAACATCCGCTGCCGCAAGCCCTTCGAGATCAGCTCGCTGCAGTCGGTGGCGTTCTTGTCCGATTGAGCGGGATTGCGCGCGCCGGCGCTTTGTCCCGGTAGTAGAATCGTTCCTTCCCCATCCAGCACACCCTCGGAGGCAGGGGTGCGCACCGCATCCTTCGAGGAGGAACCATGCACATTCCAGCCCGTTTCCCGGTCAGACGCCCGGCCGCTCTGCTTGCCCTGATGGCTTCGCTGTGGGCAGTGCCCGCCCTCTGCCAACAAGCACCCATCCAGTTGCCCCAGCCGCAGATCGCCGCCGGCATGCCACTGATGCAGGTCCTTGCCCAGCGGCAGACCACGCGCGCCTTCCGTGACCAGCCGCTCCCCCTGCAGACGCTCTCCAACCTGCTGTGGGCGGCCTTTGGCGTCAACCGGCCGCGCGAGGTGAAGCCGGGGCTGGGCCGCACCGCGCCCTCGGCCATGAACAGCCAGGACATCGAACTCGACGTGGTTCTGGCGGATGGAGTCTACGTCTACGAGGCCGAAGCGAACCGCCTGCGCCCGACTGTGGCCGGCGACGTGCGTGGCAAAATCAGCCCACCGGCCGCAACCCACGCGGCCGTGACCATTGTTTATGTGGCCGCCGCCAAGGACGACTCCGCCCAGGTCGATACCGGATTCATCGCCCAGAATGTGTATCTGTTTGCGGCCTCGGAGGGGCTGAACGCCTGGTTCTATACGTTCCATGGGCTGGATGTGGCCACGGCTTTGAAACTGCCCGCCGAAAAGAAGGCGCTCTACGCGCAATCGGTCGGGTATCCGCCAAAGTAGCGCGATTCTCGGTGGCGGGTCAGTTTCCGGATGGCCGAGGAACCACCCGGAACAGGTTTCCCACCAGTTATTGGACCATTCGCATGGCTGTTCTTATTTCTTGCCCTCGGCTACGTGGCCGCGCCCATCACGCACTTCATTTCCTTTGAAGTGGGCAACCTTATCGGTACGCTTTGACGGCTCGGGTTTCTCGCCACGTTGTGGCTTTGGGCCGTTATAGCCGTGTTCGGGATGAAGACGGTTATTTACGTGGCCCTGGAAGTTGTCATGGCCATGAAACCACGGGCCAGTGCCAATGAAGATACCGCCTGTAAACCATTCCGGGCCGTAGTAGCCGTATGGAGCACAGTCATAAGGCGCGGCGTCATAGTAGCCGTAGGGACAATCGGGTGCAACTCCAATTTCCACAGCAATCTGAGCCGCTGCTTTCGGAGCGGTTGCCATCATAAAGCATCCAGCAACAGCCGCCAGTACAACAAGCCTGAATCCGGTCATAAGCCCTCCTCACTAGTGTGGGGCCGTCATCGAACGCCCCTAGCCTAGGCACCATAACGGGCCGGATCGTCATCGTCTGAGCAAAATGGACCACATGCGATATGTGCAATATGGGATCAACGCAAAAATCGGAATCATCAGTACGTTTGCTGGATTACCGGCAAACCCGAAACTGAACCACGGGCCGATTTTCAAGCCGTTTGACTTTACCGGCGCGGCGCAGTTCTGCGTGAGCAAGGCGGCAGAACAGGCGGAGCGTGTACCCGTGCCGTTCCACTGGCGCAGCCCACTGTGTATGTGATTGAATCGAGGGTGTGAGCGGCGAGGCCCGGAGGCCACCAGCACGGCCCGCCAGGAGAGACAAGATGGCAAATTTACTGCTTCCCCCGGAAGAGCGCAACCTGACCCCCGACCAGGTGGAGGCGCTGGACAAGCGGCGCGACCTGGGCCACGCCTTCCTGGTCATCGCCGGCCAGTTTGCGGTGATCGCCACCATTCTGCTGCTCTGGGTTGGCCAGGACCTGACCTACTCGCCGGGCTGGGCGCATCCCATCGCCTATTACTTCGCCATCGCCGTGGGGATCATCATGGTCTTAGGCATCGCAGGGATTGTGCTGCGCAGGGGGACGCCGCGGATCGACTAAGGCCGCTTCGAGGGCCTGACTGGGGAGCCTCCGATTAAGTTCGAACGCATGCGCGAGCATTCCCTCGGGGGCTAAAGCCCGTGGGCGTTTTGCCGTATTTGCGGCACGGCTAAAGCCGTGCCCTTTCAAAGCAACGAATTTTTCAGCAACCCGTAAAGCCGTGCCCTTTCAAAACCGCGAGTTTTTCCGCGGCCTGTAAAGCCCGCGTCCTTTCAGAACAGCGACTTGTATGAGATGCCCTGGGCCACGCGGAGGCATGGAGCCGCAAATCGTCATGCATGACCGCCCCCAAACGGTATAGCCTTGAGGTTGCCGATGGCCGCTGTTTCCCCAAACCCTTCCCCCACGCCGACTCCCAACTCACGGCTGACCGACAGCCTGGGCCGAGTCATTCACGATGAAGGCGTGAGCGCGTTTCCCTGTTGCACATTCAGTCGGGTGTGTCAGAATGCTCTTGAGACTCCCCCAATGGGTCCCAAGTGACACACGAGACGGAAAACCGCATCCCGCTCGCAGATCTGCTTGTCTTCCACCAGTTGGCGCGCTCGCTCACATCGAGCTTCGACCTGGACACCATCCTGCGCACAATTCTCGAGCACATGGAGCGGATTATCGAGGCGGAGTTGTGGACGCTGCTGATGCTCGACGAAGCCAGCCAGGAGCTTTACTACGCGCTCGCCGCGGGCGGAGAACAGGAGGCGCTGAGCGGCCTGCGGGTGAAGGTGGGCGAGGGCGTGGCCGGCTGGGTGGCGCAGCACGGCGAGACGCTGATCGTTCCCGAGTCGGAGGACGATCCGCGGCTGACGAAGGAACATGCCGTCGTGCCGCAAAAAGTGCGCTCGGTGATTGCCATGCCGTTGCGGGGGCGCAAAGGCACGCATGGCGTGATCGAGATCTTCAACCCGCGCGCCGACCAGATGACCGACTACACCATCGCGTTTCTGCACATCCTGGCCGACCACGCGGCCATCGCAATCGAGAATGCGCGCGACGTGACCCGCATCCAGCAGTTGAGCATCACCGACGACTGCACCGGCCTCTACAACGCGCGCCATCTCTACGATGTGCTGGGCCGGGAGCTGGAGCGCTGCGGCCGGCTGGGGCTGCCGGTGAGCCTGGCCTTTCTTGACCTCGACTGCTTCAAGCTGGTCAACGACGCGCACGGCCACCTGGTGGGCAGCGAGTTGCTGGCTCGCACCGGCCACCGGCTCCGGGAGTTGAGCCGCAAGCAGGACTGGTGCTTCCGCTACGGCGGTGACGAGTTCGTCATCCTGATGCCGGAAACCGGCGCCGAGGCCGCCCTGGCCCAGGCCGCTGAACTGCTCCGCGCACTGATGGAAACACAATTCCGGATGAAGAGCGGGCTCACCCTGAGCGTGAGCGCCAGCGTGGGAGTGGCAACGAGTCCCGCCGATGGCGCCACCGTCCACGCCATCATCGGCTTGGCCGACACGCGCATGTACGCGGTGAAGAGCGATGGCCCCGGGCAGGTGCGCGGCGCGTAGGGCTCCTCCGCCCTGCCCGCAAGGCACATTCAGCGCCAAACCCTGCAAAGACTCAAGAAATTGAGCAAATTGTTACATTCCGTTGCAGAGCGAGCCCGTAGACTGGCTTTCGTGGCTTCCCAGGAAGTTCCGGAGCGTCCCGCCATGAACACGACGGCCAACCTACTCAAACACTTCCGCGTACGGACGATGACCCTTGACGATATCCCAGCGGTCATCGATCTGCAGGTACGTGCCTTTCCCGGCAAGCCGCCCTGGGGGGCCGCGCAGTTGGCCCGTCATCTGGAGATCTTCCCCGAGGGCCAACTTGTAGCCGAGGACGAGACCGGCCGCGTCCTGGGTTCAGCCAGTTCGCTGATTATCGACTGGGACGATTACGCCGAGTCGGCCAACTGGTCGGCGATCACCGGGCGGGGAACATTCGATACTCACAACCCGCTTGGCAAGACCCTTTATGGCGCCGATATGGGCGTCGCCCCCGAGGCGCGCAAACAGGGCATCGGCGCTCTGCTCTACGAGGCGCGCAAGGACCTGATCCGGGAGCGCGGGCTCAAGCGGCTGCTCACCGGCGGCCGCATCGCCGGCTACGACGAAGTCGGGGAACAATTGACACCGAAAGAATTCGTGGCCGAGGTGGTCGCCGGCAAACGATGGGACCCCGCGCTCACCTTCCAGCTCGAAAACGGACTGGTGGTCCTGGATGTGGTTCCGGAATACATGCACGATATCGAATCGCGCGGCTTCGCCACGGTGCTGGAATGGCTGAACCCGGAGTACACCTCCTCGGTCGGCCTGCAGGCGAGCCTACAGCACGCAGCCCTGGAACAGGCCGCCGCCGAAGCCATGCGCGGCACTCCGCGCCCACGCCGCGTCCGCATCGCCGCCGTCCAGTACCTGCTCCGGCCCATCGCCTGCTTTGACGACTTCGTCAAACAGGTGGAGTTCTTCGTTCACAGCGCCAAGGAGTACCACGCCCATTTCGTTCTATTCCCCGAATACTTCTCCATGCAGTTGCTCAGCTACATCAATGAGCCTGCCCCGGCGCTGGCGGTGCGCCGCCTGGCCCGCCTGACGCCCGAATACGAGGCGCTGTTCATGCGGCTGGCCAAGGAAACGGGCATCTACATCATCGGTGGAACCCACCCCGTCTTCCAGAGGGGCAAGATCTTCAACGCCGCGCATCTGTTCACGCCCAACGGGCAGGTCTTCCGCCAGAAAAAAGTCCACCTGACCTCCACCGAGAGCGGCCCCTATCAGCTCAGCCGCGGCCACGGCCTCTACATCTACCACACCGACTTCGGCAACATCGCCATCCTGGTCTGTTACGACGTCGAGTTTCCCGAGGTGGCCAGGGTGATGGCCGAGGCCGGTGCCGAGATTCTCTTCGTTCCCTCCTGCACCGACGGCCGCGAGGGCTTCTGCCGCGTCCGCTACTGCGCCCAGGCCCGTGCCATCGAGAACCAGATATACGTCGCCATGACCGGCACTGTGGGCAATCTCCCCCTGGTCCCCTACATGGCCACCAACTACGGCCAGGCCGCCATTCTCACCCCCTCGGATTACTTCTTCGCCCGGGACGGAATCGCCGCCGAGGGCACCATCAACCAGGAACAACTGGTAGTCGCCGACGTCGATCTCGATCTGCTGGACGAACAACGGGTCAACGGCAGCGTCATTCCGCTGCAGGACCTCATTAAAGACGCCTACGACAACGTGGTCCACTACTCCGACTACAAAGGGCAAAAGCCGGTTGAGCCGGAGCTGCACGAGATCGTCCTTAGCAAATGACGGCGGCTGGTAAACGGAAAAGAGCGCAACCGGGGGCTTCTCTTGCCCCTTGCAGCCTGCCAACAGAGCACGAGCGCTCTATTCTTCTGCGTCTGAGGGTTTTTCGGTGATCTGATCGCCGGCCAGCCGTTCAAGCTGATTCCGCCAGTCGAGGGATTCGACGAAACTCTTCGACTCGCGCCAGTTGGGCTCGACGATGACGTGCAGCTCCAGATAAACGCGGGTGCCGAGAAAAGACTCGATCTGGCGGCGGGCGGCGGTGCCGATCTCCTTGAGCTTGGCGCCGCCCTTGCCGATCAGGATGGCTTTCTGGCCGGCGCGCTCGCAGTAGATGGCGGCGGCGATGCGGGTGAGCGGGAGGCGGCCCGGCGCTGCGCCCTTTTTTTGTGGGCGGGCGGGAGCCGGCTCCTCGAATTGCTCGATGACCACGGTCGAAGCGTAGGGGACTTCTTCGCCCGTCTCCACCAGAATGCTCTCGCGAATCAGCTCGGCGACCATGAAGCGCTGGGGCTGGTCGGTGTACTGGTCTTTGGGGTAGTAGCGCTCGCCCGTGGGGAGGACCTCGACGATCTTGCGCACCAACAGATCAAGGCCGTCGCGCTTGCGGGCGCTGACCGGAATGATCTGGGCGAAGTTGAACTGGCGGGTGAGTGTGTCGATCAGCGGAAGAAGATAGTCTTTGGGAACCAGGTCAATCTTGGTGAGCAGCAGGAAGACCGGGCAGTCGAGCTTGCGGATGAGGCCGAAGAGAAATTCGTCCTCGCTGGCCCAGTTTGTGCGCTCGTGCCGGGGAGCCGGGGCTTCCGAACTCCCAGGTCCCAAAATCGGGACCTGGGGCACCCGCAACTGCAGGTCCTTCGACTCCGCTGCGCTCCGCTCAGGATGACAATCATTGGTAGATTCTTCGGTGGGCTCTGCGACCGCTTCCAGTTGCACCCTGCGCGTGGCGTCCATCAACACCAGCACCAGGTCGCGTGTCTCAAGGGCTTCGTAGACCTCCTGCAACATGCGGCGATCCAGGTGCGAGCCGGGCTTGTGGACGCCGGGGGTATCCACAAAGACGATCTGCGCCGCTGGTTGCGAATCTCGCCGCGCGCCCTTCTTCGCCGGAACCTCGACCACCCCCGCGATGCGGTTGCGAGTGGTTTGTGGCTTGGCGGAGACGATGGCCACCTTTTCGCCGGTGAGGGCGTTAAGCAGCGTGCTTTTGCCGGCGTTGGGCCGGCCCAGAATGGCGACAAATCCGGATTTCAAAGGGGGGTATTCTCCTGACTGAGTTTACGGCATTTTCTGCCGGGTAAGCTGCGGGAGGGCCGGCTATGGATTCGTGGTTTCCCACCCATGCGCCAGAAAAAAAGCGTATGGATGGGGCACGGAGCATTTTGCGCGGTTCATGCAGGTTGCGCGGTAGCGGCTTTCGTTGCCGGCGGGAAGACGCGCAGGCGCTCGACGCGGCGGTCGGTGGAGGCGACGACTTCCATGCGCAGGCCGGCGGATTCGAGCAGGACGACTTCGCCGGGCACCGGAATGCGGCCCTCGATCTCGCTGACCAGGCCGCCGAGGGTGGTGGCTTCGTAGGCTTCGTCGAGATCGCTCAGGGCGGATTGCTCGCCGAAGAGGTCGGGCAACTGAGCGACGGGAAAGCTGCCGGGAACCAGCCATACGCCGCCCGATTCGCGCTGCGGCTCCTCAATGGCCGCGTCCTCCTCGTGCTCGTCCTTGATGTTGCCGACGATCTCTTCTAGCAGGTCTTCGATGGTGACCAGGCCGGAGACGCCGCCGTATTCGTCGATCACGATGCGCATGTGCTGTTTTTCCCGCTGCATCTCGCGCAAAAGCTCGTAGCCGCGCTTGGTTTCCGGGACGAAGACCGCGGGGCGCTGGATGCCGGCCACGGTGCGGGTGCGGGCCTCCTCATCGGTAATCTGCAGCAGGTCGTGGGCGAAGGCGATGCCGGTCACGTTGTCGATGGAGCCGGAGTAAACCGGCACGCGGGAGAAGTTGTGCTCGCGCAGTTGGTTGAGGAATTCTTCGAGGGTGATCGACTCGGGGACGGCAAAGACCTCTGGGCGCGGAGTCATCACCTCGCGGACCAGCTTGTCGCCGAATTCGACGGCGGAGCGGACCAGGTCGATGTCGCTTTCCTCGAGAATGCCCTCCTCTTCGCCGGCTTCGAGCAGCGCCTCCACATCGACAGCGGTCTCTTCCTCGGGCGTGGCCTGCTCCTCGGCCAGCGAGGCCACGGAGAAGAAGAAGAGGACGAAGACGGTAATGGGCGTCATGAGCCAGAGCAGCAGGCGGATGGGCCAGACCAACCGCGCCGCCCAGCGGCCACGCGTGCGGTTAAAGAGCAGCGAAGGCAGAAGCTGGTTGCAAAAGACCACCACCAGCACCACGCCGAGAACGGCCTGGGCGATCTCCGCATAGGTGGGCCGGGCCAGATGAGGAGCGCGATCGAAGAGAACCGCGCCGAACTCCAGCGCGATGATGCCCAGAGCGAGCTGCTGCAGGACCGCGGCGGAGATGGCGGCGTGCTCGCGGCTCAGGCCCAGTTGCGGCTCGACCAGCTCCTCCCAGGCGTCCAGGTTCTCCTCGATTTCGTGGGTCAGAATCTTGCCGAATTCGGAGTAGACGCGGCTGATGTAGGAGGCCAGCGTCTCGATCACGGCCAGGGTGACGATCAGGAGGATGAAGAGCGGGGTCATAGGCGCGGACTCCGTTTGGTCGGCACGCGGCTTGTATTTCGAGGTTTCCCAGGTCTCAAAATCGAAACCTGGGGCACCCGCTCACTAGTTGAGGTTCGAGGTTTCCCACCCTTTCCGCCAAAAGCTGCGGAAAGGATGGGGCACGGAGCTTTTGTGGCGGGTTTGCGGACGGAGGGCCTGGGCTGGGCGGCGCGCTCGATGAGGCCTTGCGGCAGTCCCAGGCGGGCGCGGAGCAGACGTTCGCGGCGGGCCATCCGGCCGTTGTCGGCCTCGTGATCGTAGCCGGCCAGGTGCAACAGTCCGTGCAGAATAAGCACCTTGATTTCCGTCGAGAGCGAGTGGCCCTGCTCGGCAGCCTGGCCGAGCGCCGTGGTTACGCTGATGGCCAGGTCGCCTGCGATCTCTTCAGCGCCAATGCCTTCGGCGGGGAACGAGAGCACGTCGGTGGCCTTGTTCTTGCCCCGGAAGCGGCGATTGAGCTTGCGGATTGCCGCATCGGTGGTCAGCAGCACGGTGACCTGGCCCTTCAGCCGCACGGCAGCCTGCGCCTGCCCCAAAAAGCGGGCCAAAGTGCGCGCGGAGGGAAGGCGTAGATTTTTCTCTGGGGCTGAAAGGCTGGGGACAGTCTTCCGCTTCACCAAAGGGGTGCTCGGCGCGGGGTCGGGGTCCATATCTGGGTCGAGGAGGATCATAGTACCCGGAGCTGCAATGCGCGGCCCCCGGTGCATCTCATTCTACGCGAGTTCGTGGAATCCCACCCTGGCCGGAAAGTTTCAAGAAGCAGGTCCTTCGACTCCCCACCCCCGCGCACAAAGATCGTGCGCCGGGGACCCCGGTTCCGCTACGCTCCGCTCAGGATGACAGCGGCGAGGGTGGCCCCCCACCCCTATTTTGTAAGCAAATTCCTTGTTTTCTTGAGTTTACGGGTAGGTTTGCGCTGTAAAATCCTGATAACAAAGAAGTTCCCTGCAAAATCGTCCAGGATAAGGAGTTACGTGAAGTTTCGGCCTCTGTCGGCAGCTTCCGGATGAAAGCGGCGCGAAGAGGACGTGCCGGACGATGATTTGAAGGAAGACTTCTAAGGATCATTGTGCGACGAAGTGGGGAAATAATCTGCAAGGGACTGGCCGTCCAGGCGGACGTGCTTCGCGCAGGGGGTTCGTGGTATCCCAGGTCCCCAAATGCGAGGGACCTGGGGCACCCGGCCGGACAAGCAAAACGGGAACTACCACGATTGAAACTGTCGCGGGAGCACTTCCCAAACGCCTTGGTACTTTCTCAGGTATCGATATTCCTGAGTGCCCTCAGTTGGATAGGAAAGCTTATATTCTCCGTCTGGTATCTCGCGTCCATCGACGCTTCGTATGTGATTGACGATGTCCGACAGCTTCCTTAGCATGCTTGGTGCAGCGGGCAGCCGCTGAAAATCTGACCGGAACATGATGCTGTACGAGACATCGAATTTGTCTTTCGATTCCCATTTACTTTCCAACGTGCCGGTTCCTTCTTGAAGGTCTTCCATTGTGATTTCTGCCTTTCGTTCTACTGACGCCGATTTGGAGCCAGAGGTTTTCCTACGCCGGGTGCCCCAAGTCCGGATTTTCGGACCTTGGGAATGCGCCGCCATGCTACACCACCATCCGCTTCTACGCCGGGTGCCAGGTCCCGATTTTGGGACCTGGGATTCCAATCAACTTGGGGCGCGCAATCCTTGGCCGGCGGTTATTGCGGTTTGGCCGGATACGCCGGCTGTGCGGCGGGCCGGTTTTCGCGCGCTTGTGCCCCCACTTCGATGGCTTCGCCCAGCGCCAGGGGGAGTTCCTGCTGCACCGGCTTGGCCGACTCATAAGCCCGCACGATGCGCTGCACCAGGGCGTGGCGCACCACGTCGCAATCCTCGAAGTGGCAGAATTGGATGCCCTCGACGCCATCGAGAATGTTGATCGCGTCCAGCAGTCCCGACTTGCGCGGGTTGGGCAGGTCGATCTGGGTGATGTCGCCGGTGATGACCGACTTGGAGCTGTTGCCCATGCGGGTGAGGAACATCTTCATCTGCTCGATGGTGGTGTTCTGGGCCTCGTCCATGATGATGAAGGCATCGTTCAGAGTGCGCCCGCGCATGAAGGCCAGCGGCGCGACCTCGATGACGTTCTTCTCCAGCATCTTGTCGACCTTCTCCGGTTCGAGCAGGTCGTAGAGGGCGTCATAGAGCGGGCGCAGGTAAGGGTCTACCTTCTCCTGGAGCGTGCCGGGCAGAAAGCCGAGGCGCTCGCCGGCCTCGACCGCGGGACGGACCAGGACAATGCGGCTCACCTTCTTGGCGTTCAGGGCGGCCACGGCCATGGCCACGGCCAGATAGGTCTTGCCGGTGCCCGCCGGTCCCACGCCGAAGGTCATATCGCTCTGCTCGATGGCCTCGACGTACTTCCGCTGGTTGATGGAGCGCGGCTGGACGGTGCGCTTCACGCCCGCTGAGCGCTGCTTGCCGGCGTCGGCCAGTGAGCGCAGCGTGCTGGCGGGATCGGCCACTACCAGGCGCAACAGGCCGTTCAGTTCGCCATTGTGCGGGTTGACGCCCTGCCGGCGCAGCGCCTCGAAGTCCTGGAAGATGCGCTGCACTCGCGCCACGCCCTCTTCCTGTCCCTCCACGTGCACGGCGTCGGAGCGAAGATCGATGCGGACGCCGAGCTTGTCTTCCATGAGCCTGAGGTTTTCATCGCGAGTCCCAAAGAGGGGCTCGAGGTTGGGCGTGATCTCCAGAGCGATCTTCAAAGGATTCAATGCCCTCCAAGAGGACGTGCGGTTGAGGTGGATAAGGCGCAGGGCCGGCCGGCAGCGCGATGGACAGGCTGCGGGCAAACGGCTGAATGTGCGGAGAACCTGCGGGCGCGGTGCAGAGTCGAGCCGAAGCTCTGGGCTGAGTGGCGAAACCGCGGGATGGAATAGGCTACCAAATCCGGTGTCAGTATTCGGTATCTGGGCTTGAGAGTAGCGCCAGTGGAGCGGGGAGTCAATGCGGGCGTCAAGGATTTTTGGTGAAAAGTGTGCCTTGGCGGGTACCTTTGTTCGCCTGACACTCCCGGCGGCCTCTGCGCTCCGCAGTGCGAAGTCCGTGGCGCACGCGCATTGACCCGCCGCCCGGTTTCCCGTAGACTAAGAAATTGCGAGGGATGCGGCTGTGCTTGCATTCTGGTCCGCATAACCCACGAAGTTTAAGGAAACGTAATGGCAAACCATGTATCGTCGCTGAAGCGCGCCCGCCAGACAGTGACCCGCACCGAAGTGAACCACTCCAACCGCAGCCGCGTGCGCACCAGCCTGCGGGCTCTGCGCGAGGCTCTCGCCAAGGGCGACGTGAAGGCCGCCCAGGCGCAGTATCGCGAGACCGTTTCCACGCTGGACAAGAGCGTGCAGAAGGGCATTCTGCACGACAACACCGTCTCCCGCTACAAGAGCCGCCTGAACGCGCGGCTGAAGGCGCTGGCGACGGCCAAGGCATAGCACAGAGTAGCCCGGCGAGGGCTGAGAGGAATCCGAGTTCAGCATGAGCGGCCTGGGGCAACCCGGGCCGTTTCTGTTTTTTGGCGTAAGAATCAGCAGAATCACTGATTCAACCCAGCAGCTCAAAGATCCCCGCTGCGCCCATGCCGCCGCCGACGCACATGGTGACCATGCCGTAGCGGACCTGGCGGCGGCGCATCTCGGCGAGCAGCGTGGCGGTGAGCTTGGCGCCGGTGCAGCCCAGCGGATGACCGAGGGCGATGGCGCCTCCGTTGACGTTGATGCGCTCCGGATCAAGGCCCAGTTCGCGGATGACGGCCAGAGCCTGCGCGGCAAAGGCCTCGTTGAATTCGATCAGGCCGATCTCGGCCAGGGTGAAACCGGCGCGACGGAGCGCCTTGCGAATGGCGGAAATGGGACCCATGCCCATCTCCTCGGGCAGGCAGCCGGTGGCGGCGTAGGCCACCAGGCGGGCAAGGGGGCGAATCCCCAGTTCCTGTGCCCGTCCGGCTTCCATCAAGACTGCTGCAGCCGCGCCGTCTGAGGTCTGCGAGGAGTTGCCGGCGGTGACCGTTCCCTGCGCGTGAAAGGCGGGCTTGAGTTTGGCCAGGGCTTCGGCGGAAGTGTCCGCGCGCGGGCCTTCATCGGCGGAAAAGATCGATTCCGATACCGACGGCTTCCCGGCTTTCGCGCCGGGAACGGCAGTGGTGATCGTTACCGGGATCAGCTCTTCGGCAAAGCGTCCGGCGGCCTGCGCGGCCAAAGCCTTTTGGTGGCTGGACAGGGCGAAGGCGTCCTGATCTTCGCGGGAGACGCCGTAGTGGCGGGCGACCCGCTCGGCGGTGAGGCCCATGGTAAGGAGAGCGGCGGGATAGTGCTCGGCGAGCCAAGGATTGGGGCTGGGTTTGAGGCCGCCAAAGGGGAGCAGGCTCATGGATTCCGCGCCGCCCGCCACCACCACCCGGTCGCCGCCGGAGCGGATGCGCAGATCGGCCAGAGCAATGGCCTCGAGACCCGAGGAGCACAGCCGGTTGACGGTGACGCCGGGAACCTCGACCGGCAACTGGGCGCGCAGAGCGGCAAAGCGGGCGATGTTCCAGCCCTGCTCGCCCTCCGGCTGGGCGCAGCCCAGGATCACATCGTCGATTTCGGCACGGTCGAGGGTAGGAACCCGCTGCAAAGCCCCATTCAACGCAGTTGCGGCCAGGTCGTCGGGACGGGTGGTGGAAAGAGCGCCTTTGGGGGCGCGGCCGACGGGAGTGCGAACGGCGCTAACGAGAACGGCTTCCGGCATGGGTGACGCTCCTTGACGATCATTTGGGCCTGGCGCGGCAAACCGTTACTCCGGCATCTCCAGCACGATCCAGGCATTTTTCAAATAGAAGTGGTAGACGGTGCGGTGGTCGACGAGCGAATCGGCCAGGGCGTCGTGGTCCACGAGCGCCGGGCGATGCAGCAAGCCGATCTGTGCCGTGCGAATCTGCCCGGGCGAGGCAGGATCAATGCCCCAATTGAAGCCGAGAACGCCGCTCGGGTCGTGGGCTTGCAGGCGCTCGGTTTCGGGCGAGGCGGCCAGCACCAGCAGCTTGGCCGGGGCGCTGGAAAAGTAGACCAGCAGCGAGACCGTTCCCTGCGCCGAGCACAGGACCGCCCAATCGGAGGAGCCGGGGCGCTCCAGGCTGGCGTGGACGACGTTCTCCGGGTGGTGAGCCTCGTAGGTCTGCGGAATGAGACAGCCGCGGCGGTTGAGCAGGTCTTGAGCTGCGGCTGGCAGCTCAGGAAACGAACTGACCGGCAGATGGCGGATAAGGTACGGGGTCGAGCGGCCGGCGAGGACGATCTGGCCGGATTCCGTGAGTTGGGCAGGATTTGGCTGTGCCGGAGGCAAGGCGCTCTGGCTCATGGCCGGGAAGGTTCCCAACGCCAGAGACGCAACCGAGAGCAGGATAGTTGTCGCTTTCATGGTTAGTTCCGCAGCGGCTTGCCGGTTTTTAACGTAAAGGCGATGCGCTCCTGGGTCTTGCGTTCGCCGCAGAGGGAGAGAAACGCCTCGCGCTCCAGGTCCAGCAGGTATTGCTCGGTCACCGGAGAACCCGCCGTCACACGGCCGCCGGCCAGGATGTATGCCGCCCAGCGGGCCACCTTCTGGTCGTGTTCCGAGGCGTAGCCGGCTTCGCCCATCAGAAAGACGCCGGTCTCCAGCGTGGCCAGCGCCGCCGTGCCGGGAGCGGGAATCTGCGTGCGCGGTTGCGGAGCGGTGTAGCCGGCCCCGGCCAATGCTGCAGCCTGGGCCTTGGCATCGAGCAGCAGGCGCTCGCGGTTCATGGTGATGCGGTCCGCCGGCGCCAGCAGGCCCAGCGAACGGGCCTCGGCGGCCGAGGTGGAGACCTTGGCCAGGGCGATGGTCTCAAACGTCCGCCGGAGCGCCGTGGCCATCTCCGCCGATTGGGCAAAGCGCGAGGGCGGATCGCGGGGATCGGGCGGGGCCAGCGCAACGGCTTGGTCCACGGCGCGCAGCAGCATCTCCTTTGTGCCGCCTCCGGCCGGAATTAGGCCCACCCCGGCCTCGACCAAGCCGATGTAGGTCTCCGCGTGGGGCTGGCGGCGCGCGGCGTGGAGGCAAATCTCCGCGCCACCGCCGAGCGTGAGGCCAAACGGCGCCGCCACCACCGGGCGCGGGCAGAACTTGATGGCTGCGGTCATCTGCTGGAAGCCGTGAATGACCGCGGCCAACTCCTCCCACTCGCCCTCCTGCGCGATCAGCAGCAGTTGCATCAGGTTGGCGCCAACGCAGAAGTTTTCGCGGTCGCTGGCAATCACGAAGCCGGCAAAGTCGCGCACCGCATCGGAGGAGGGGTTGAGCACCGCCGACGCCAGCGCCAGCACGTCGCCACCGATGGCGTTCTTGAGCGAGTGCAGCTCGATGCAGCCGATGCCGTCGCCCAGATCGACCAGCGAGGCGCCGGCGTTCGAGCGGACCACGCCATTGGAGCGGCGGAAATCCGCGATGCGAGTGTGACCGGAGACGGCGGCAACGGGCTCCAGTTGGCCGTTCTCCGGCTGGAAGCATTCCCGGCCATCCTGGGCGTACCAGGTCGCCGCGGCGACCGAGGACGGCTGCCCGGCTGCCAGGTCGCCGCGGCGACCCAGCCCGCCGCGGCGGGCGAGCAGTGTTTCGATGCGCGGGCTCACCGGCAAGCCCAGCGCCTTCATGCGGGCAACGGTCGAGGCGACCCCGGCCGCATCAGCCATCTCGAACGGACCCAGCTCCCAGTTGAAGCCGGAGCGCATGGCGCGGTCGATGGAGGCCGCATCGCCGGCCACTTCGCCGATGCGGTCCGCGGCAAAGTTCCATAGCGAAGCCAGAAAAGGCCACAGGAAGGCCGCTGCCTTGTCCTTGGCGGGATCATTCGCCAGCAGAAGGCGCAACCGCTCGGGAACCGTCGCGGCGTTTTTGGCCATTTCAAGTGCCGGGAGCGCGGGTTTGGCGGCGGGACGGTACTCGAAGGTGGCAAGGTCGAGCACCAACCTAACCTCTTTTCCATCTTCGCCGCGGACCTTCTTGTAGAAGCCCTGGCCGGCCTTCCACCCCGGCGACGAAGACCCGTCGCCGGGGACCCCGGCCTTGTCGCCCAGCCAGCCGCGCTTCATCATCTCGTCCAAAACGGAAGAAAAGCCGCCCTGCGTCACGCCCTGGGGGAAGTTCGCGGCCACGTGGGCCAAGATGTCGATGCCCACCAGGTCCGCCAGCCGGAAGGTGCCGGTGCGAGGCCAGCCGATGGCCTGCCCGGTCAGCGCGTCCACCTCTTCAATGGTCAGCCCCTGCTCCAGCATCAGGGTTGCCGCGTTGAACATGACGGCGATGCCGATGCGGTTGGCGATGAAGTTGGGCGTGTCGTTGGCAAACACCACCTGCTTGCCCAGGGCGCGGTCGGCGAAGGCGGCAAAGGCGGCTGCCACGGCCGGATCGGTCTCGGCGGTGGGAATCACCTCGAGCAGCCGCATATAGCGCGGCGGATTGAAGAAGTGCGTTCCGAAGAAGCGGTCCCGGCGGGCCGCCAGCCCTGCGGCGATCTGGTTCACCGGAAGTCCAGAGGTATTGGTGGTGAGCACTGCGTGGGGCGCAAGATGGGGCACAACGCGCGCCAGTAGGGCTGTCTTGATGGCCAGATTTTCAGCGACGGCTTCGACCACCCAGTCGCACTGGGCCAGTTTGGGCAGGTCGTCCTCGAAATTGCCGGGGGTGATGAGCGCGGCCAGCGACGGCTCATAGAAAGCGGCGGGCTTGGCCTTGGCCAAAGCATCAATTGCCGCTAGAGCCAGCCGATTGCGGCGCTCCGCGCTTTCGTCCTTTGGAACAAGGTCGAGCAGAAGCGTCGGGATTCCGGCGTTGGCTAAGTGGGCGGCAATGCGGGAACCCATGGTTCCGGCGCCCAGCACCGCGGCGCGGCGCACCAGAAACGGCAGAGCAACAACGGCAAACGGCTGGGCGGCAAAGCCGGAAGCGGGAGTTGCGGCGGGAGTTGAGGCCGGGGAAGTGGTGCTCATGCGGGTTCTCCCTGCGCGGATTGGAGTGAGCAAACCTCCGCCACGCGGAAACCATTGAAGCATACGAAGCGCGGGGCGCGCGGTCAAGGATGCAAGCAGATTCTTACCGTAGAAAAGTTTACCCGGCTAAGGCGCTGCATCCAGCAGCGCACTCAAGCCCTTCAAATCCTTGACGACAATCCGGCGCGCCTCCACCTCCAGAAGCCCTTCCGCCTGCAGGCGCATCAGATTGCGCGAGATCAGTTCGCGCACGGTTCCCAGCTGATTGGCCAGCTCCTGATGGGTCGAGGGCAGTTGAAACTCTATGCCTTGGCCGGTCTGCGCGCCTTCGCTCTGCGCGAACTTGAGCAGAGTGGCGACCAGGCGCTGGCGAATGGTGGTGAAGGACAGCTCCTCGATGATGCCCACCAGCCGCCTGAGCCGCGCGCCGACCACCGAGAGCACCTTGAGTGCGACCTGGGGATGTTCGAGGCAGTAGCTCTGAAAGTCCTGCCGCGAGATGAAGGCGATCTGCGTCTCCTCAATGGCGACGGCCGAGGCTGGGTAGACGCCTCCATCGAAGATGGGAAGTTCAGCCACGGACTCTCCCGGTTGATTGACGGCCAGCACCTGCTCCCGGCCGCTGGCCGAAGTCTTGAAGATGCGCACCTTACCCGTGGCGATGATGTGCAATCCATGGCAAGGCTCGCCCTCGGAGAAAAGCAGTTCGCCACTTTTGAGCCGCTTGCGCGCGGTGCGGGCGGCCAGCGTGCGCAGCTCCTCCGGCGAGAGGCCGGAGAACAATGCCGTGTCCTGCAAGACGGCAACAATGTCGAATCGTTGAAGGCTCACTCGTGGATTCTATCAGCCTACGAATCTGTTCGCCGCTCTCGATCAAAAGCCGGACAACCTACTCGTTTTGCGAAAAGTGACCAAAGTCGCTGCGCGCGGCGGGATCGCTCCTCCATGCTGTCAGGGAAGGAGATCAAAATGACTACTGCCACACAGACCGTCCGTGAGATTGCTCTCGAACAACCTTCCTCGATTCGGGTCTTCGAGCACTATGGAATCGACTATTGCTGCGGGGGGCGCAAGCCTCTTGCCGAAGCCTGCGCAGCCAGTCAGATCGAGGTGGATGCGGTGATCGCCGCACTCGAATCCGCCGCCATCGATCCCGCTCCCGCCGCTGAAGACTGGTCGCGGAGGCCGATGGAGGAGCTCGCTGCCCACATCGTCTCCAAGCATCATTCTTACGTGAAAACAGAGTTGCCGCGACTGGCCGTCCTCGCGCAAAAAGTCGTGCGTCGCCACGGCGAAACCCAGGCCGAGCTGCCGGCGATTCAATCGTTACTGGCGCAACTGGATGAGGAGTTGACTCAACACCTGGTCAAGGAAGAGGCCATCCTCTTTCCTTACATCGTCAAGTTGGAGCGCGCCGGCGCCGGGGGGTCCATGCCTAGCTCCTGCTTTGGAACGGTAGCAAATCCCATTCGCATGATGACCCAGGAGCACGATGCCGCTGGAGCGCTGCTGGCCGAGATGCGCCGCCTGAGCCACAACTTCACAACGCCGCAGGACGCCTGCCCCACCTACCATGCCTTCTATGATGGATTGAGAGAGTTTGAACAGGACCTGCACCAGCACATTCATCTGGAAAACAACATCCTGTTTCCCCGCGCCATCGAAGCGGAATCGACACGCTGACTGGAATGAACCGGGCGCTAGAGTTTCTTGCGCAGGTATTCAAAGACCAGGTAGCCGATGAGCGCGCAGACGAGCGCGATCACGAAATTCGTACCTGTAAAGATGTCGTTGAGGGCGAACGCCAGACTCTTCCCGGGTCCACGGGAGGCGGTAAATTCTCCCATCAATAGATTGGAATAAAACAGAAAGACGATGAACGCAACTTCAATCACGGCCCGCCAGAGCGGGGTGAGGCGCCGGCGATTTTTCTGCTCCCTCTGCATCGTGTCTACATGGTACTAACGACGGCATCAGGATGGCATCAGGAATCGATCAACGCCCCCCTTGCGCCATGTCGATGCTGGAACCGTTTGACTCGGCCTTTCGTAACCTTCAGCAGAATGAAACAGCTCTACAGCTGGTCCTGGGTGGAAGAGCAGGTTGCGCAAACCATCGTAGCCTGGAAAGACGGCGCTGCGCGACCGTGGCAAGGCGGGCCAATTTATAGCCTGAGAGAGCAGCAAAAGCGGGAAAATGCCTATGACGAAGGGTTGCGAGCCGTTGAGCGGGAGGCGAGGAAGGCCCCGCGGACCAAAGCGCAGCGCCTCGAAGCACAGCAGCGAATCGTTGCGGCATTCCCTCGCTTCGCGGCCATCGCGCTTGGCCTGGAGGGGGAGACAATTCAGCTCCTTACCAACGGTTTCTTGCCGATAGGCACGCAGCTTGCGCGGTGGGCAAGGCGGTTCGACGCAACCTTGAGCATGGCCGATATGATCCAGGCATGCCGCAATGCCTGGACCGCTTGCGGCTTGCAACCGCTGCTCGGCGAGCCCTTGGAACTGACGCCATCGATCCTGGGATACAGCCTCCTTTATCCGTATAGCGACAACTATCTGGACGATGAAAATGTATCCAATGCGGAGAAGCTCCAGTTCAGTGCGCGATTTCGGGACCGGTTGTGCGGCCAGAGGCTTTCAGCCCGGAACCGCCGGGAAGCGGCGGTGTGGACAATGGTTCAGTTAATCGAAGAACAATATCCCCGCCCGCGCTACCCCCAGGTCTTTGAGTGCTTGTTAGCCATCCATCGAGCACAGGAGCTGAGTATCGCGCAACTCAACAATTGTGGACTTTGCGAGGATTCCGATGTGTTGCGGATAAGCTGTGCCAAAGGCGGAACTTCTGTACTCGCGGATGCCTGCCTCTCGCATGGCTGGCTCAGCGAGGAAGAAAGCAGATTCTCGTTCGAGTGGGGCGCATTACTGCAGTTAGGGGACGATTTGCAGGACGTGCGGGAGGATCTGCGGCGTGGTTCGGTGACGCTGTTCTCACGCGCTGCCGCAACGGGCCAGCCGTTGGACAGCCTCGCAATTCAGCTTCTGAACTTCAGCGAGCGAGTTGCAGACCGGATCGATCGCTCGCCCAACGGTCCCAAGATGCTTAAGGACCTGCTGCGGATGAGCTGGAGATCGCTCATCCTCATGGCTGTGGCCGACGCGCAGGAATTCTTTTCTCCAGCATTCCTGGCCGAACTGGAACACAGTTCTCCCTTTCGCTTCGATTTCCTGCGCACACGGAACAAGAGACTGGCGGGGCGGCAAGGTCTGTACGCGGTCCTCTTTGATGCCTTTCTGGAGACCGGTGAGGGCGAAAATGAAGGACTGCCTTTGCTTGCCGATCGCCTGGAATCCTCGCTTGGAGCTGAGGCTGCTCTTCTTCCGGACGCGATCGCCATGAGTAGCTCCTGCGCCTGATGTCCACGACGGTACATATCTGCTTGAAGCATTGTTTGCGGCTTGCCGGCAACTCAGAGACTGGCCGGCCACGGGGGCCAGCCGGTTTGACCCCCTTTGGTCGAGGGCACTAGCTTGGAAGAGTGCGGGGGTTGCGGTTTCGCGCCTACCGAACAAGGAGACTGGATGCAAAGCAGAATTTCTTCCTGGTTTTGGAAGAGCTTTTTGGCCTTGACGCTGGCTGGGATTGCCTTCGCCGGCGCGCAGGCCCAGGACTTGAAGAGTTTCGAGCAGAAGACGACCACCAAGGTGCTGGCCAACGGTCTCACGCTGATCGTCTGCGAGCGGCCGGAGGCGCCGGTCTTCAGCTATTCCACCTTTATCGACGCCGGCGACGTGAACGACCCCTCGGGCGAGAGCGGGCTGGCGCACATGTTCGAGCATCTGGCCTTCAAGGGAACCAGCGAGATCGGCACTACGGATTACGCCGACGAAAAGGTGGCGCTGGCCAAGGTGGAGGCGGCGAACGACGCCTACGAGGCCGAGTACCTGAAGGTCGTGGGCCGCGATGAGCACAAGCTCGCCGAGCTGGAAAAGGCCTTCAAAGAGGCTACGGACGAGGCGCACAAGTTCGTCATTCCCAACCAATTCACCGATATTGCCGAGCGCAACGGAGCTGAGGGCGTGAACGCCTCCACCGGGCTGGATGAGACGAGGTTCTTCTGGTCGATGCCGGAGAACCGGCTGGAGCTTTGGGCGTATCTGGAAAGCAGCCGCCTGGCCGACACGGTGCCGCGCGAGTTCTACAAGGAGCGCGACGTGGTGATCGAAGAGCGGCGGATGCGCACCGATTCCAACCCCAATGGCCGTCTCTTCGAGCAGTTCCTGGCTACCGCCTATGTGGCGCACAACTACGGACGCAGCAATATAGGCTGGCCCAGCGAGGTGAGCCAGATCAACGCCACCGAGGCCATGGAATTCCACAAGAAGTACTACGTGGGGGCCAACATCGTGGTGGCCGTGGTGGGCGACGTCAAAGCATCGGACACGCTGCCGGTGCTGGAGAAATATTTCAGCCGGATTCCCGCCGGTCCCAAGCCGGAGGAGATGACCACCGTCGAGCCCAAACAGTTTGCCGAGAAGACGGTAGCGATCCGCGAGGCCACGCAGCCCATCTATATGGAGGGCTACCACCGGCCCGACTACCACGACCCCGACGACGCGGTTTACGACGCCATCAGCGACATCATGTCGAACGGCCGGGTCTCGCGGCTCTATCGCAGCCTGGTCCGCGACCAACAGATTGCCGCCGAAGCCGAAGGAGTGAGTCCGTATCCGGGCGGCAAGTACCCCGGCCTATTCGTCTTCTTTGCCGTTCCCCTGCCGGGGCACACACCGGCGGAGATGCGCGAAGCCATCCACAAGGAGATTGAGCGGCTGAAGGCCTCCGACGTGAGCGACGAAGAACTGGCCATGTACAAGACGCGGACCCGCGCCGACCTGCTGCGCGGGCTGGCCGACAACCAGGGACTGGCGAACAATCTGGCCGAGTACCAGACCCGCTTTGGCGACTGGCGGGAGCTCTTCCTGCAACTTGACCGGGTGGACAAGGTGACCAAGGCGGACATCCGTCGCGTGGCCAACCAGGTGTTTGTCGCCGGCAACCGCACCGGCGCATGGATCGAGACAGCGGCTCCCGCGGCCACAGCCAGGAAAGATGGAGGCGCGCAATGAAGAGCCTGTGGAGTGGTCAGCCTAGATTGCGGCCTATACAAGTTTGTGCTGTTCCCACCCTAGCCGCAAAAGCAAAGACGCGGCGAGGGTGGGGCACCCGGGGTTCGGTAGTAAAGATGTTTCCCATTTTTGCGCTGGTCGGCGCTCTTTTGGGGGCGTTGGCTGCGCCCACCGCGCTCCATGCGCAGCAAAACAAGCCATGGGAGAAGATTCCGATACCCAAGTTGCATGATTTCAAGCCCCAGCAGCCCAAACGCATCGAGCTCAAGAACGGAATCGTCGTCTTTTTGCAGGAGGATCACGAGCTGCCGTTTGTGTCTGGATCGGTGCTCATTCCCGGCGGGTCGCGGGACGAGGATCCGGCCAAGACTGGTTTGGCAGGTCTTTACGGCCAGGCGTGGCGGACCAGCGGGGCAAAACTCAGTGGCGACGCACTGGACGATCTGCTCGAGGCCAAGGCCGCCCACATTGAAACCGAAGCCGACGAAGACTCGACCGCGCTCTCGTGGGATTCGTTGAAGGGCGATGCGGACCAGGTCTTTTCCCTCGCTTTGGACTTGCTTTTACACCCCAAGTTCAATGCGGAAAAGCTCGAACTGGCCCAGGAACAGGAAGCCACGGGCATCATCCGGCGCAACGACGACGAATCGGGGATCGCCGGCCGCGAGGCGGCCAAGCTGGTTTACGGGGCCAACAGCCCCTACACCCGGCAGCCGGAGCTGGCTACCATCGGCGCGGTCACCGTGGACGATCTGAAGGCGTGGCACGACCGCACCATCGGCGGCAAGCTGATCGTGGCTATCGGCGGCGACTTCGACCCCGTGGCCATGGAGGCCAAGCTGCGCGCGGCCTTTGAAGGGCTGCCGCCGGTGAAGCCCGCGCCGGCCCGCTACGACGTCTTTGCCGGTCCCGCGCCAGGCATCTCCTTCATCGACAAGGAAGACGTCAACCAATCCAATGTGGAGATCGTGGGCCTGGGCACGGACCGCCGCAATCCCGACGTTCCCGCGCTCGCCGTGATGAACGAAATCCTGGGCGGCGGCTTTACCAGCCGGCTCTTCCAGAAGGTACGCACCGAACTGGGCCTGGCCTATGCTGTGGGCGGCGGCTTAAGCTTCGCTTATGACCACCCGGCTGCGTTCCGCGTGGTTGTACTCACCAAGAGCGCCTCCACCGTGGACGCCACCAGGGCCGCGCTCGGCGAGATCGACGGGATGACCACCAGGCCCTTCACCGAAGAGGAGCTCACACGCGCCAAGGACAACCTTCTCAACTCGTTCCTCTTCCGCTACGACACCAGGGAAAAGGTGCTGGCCGAGCGGGTGCGGCTTGAGTTCTACGGCTATCCGGCCGACTATCTGGAGAGTTACAGGGTGGCCCTCGAAAAGGTAACGCTGGCCGACCTGAATGCGGTAGCCAAGAAGTACATTCACCCCGGCAAGCTGGCCGTGCTGGTGGTAGGCAACGGGCCGGAGATCAAGCCGGGACTGGAGGAACTGAAGCTGGGGCCGGTGCATCCGATCGACATTACCATTCCCACGCCCATGCCCAAGCGACCCGAGCAGCAAAAGTAGGCTCGATCCGAGAATGGCGACCTGAACAATGAGCGGCAAAAATCGCCGGTCTGGAGTGGCTGACAACGATCCAGGCCGGCGTTTTTAAGAAATCTCCGTGCGATGCCGGCGCCCTGGCTGGTTCAGGCACTGAGCTCCCTCGGCATTCAAACAGCGCGCTAGATAGGTTTTCACATTCGCTTGACTAATAGGATGCGATGGAGAAAGACAAGGGAGTCATTAAGTTCAGGCCGCGCAACTTGACGCTTGACAAAGGACCGGCTCTATTTTAACATCAGAGAAATTTTCCCCGGCGGCGAAGTACTTCGCGCCAATCACGGCAGTCAAGTACTTCACCACCAACTTCCCCCCAGGCAAACAGAAAAGGAGATCGCTATGGCCAAGGTAGGCTCTCGCACGATTCGCTGCTACACGACCGCTATTGCTGCGGCGGTATTGTTGCTTTGCGCTGCAAGTGAATTGCACGCGGCAAACAGGATTTTCGACCTTTACATCAAGAACATCGACTCGCAGCCGATCACCATCAAACTACTGACTGAAGAAAACAACTGTTACGAGGGCAATGTGCCGCTGGGCCAGATTTGGGAGAACTTGGCCCCTGGAAGCACGATCAAGATCACGCTGGCCCGCGTTCAAGGCCATGGATGCGACGGAAGACAGGGTGAATTCACTCTCGAATTCACACCTGGCGTCGGCGTGAAAACGAAACAGCACTTCGACTTTGACAATGGAGGAAATCTTGGACTTACGGGGGGCTATCCCAACCAATATCCCGGCAGCCTTAGCGGTAAGAATCGCGTCAATGAAAGCTACACTTACACGACTTTTCAACACCCTCCGGTAACTGCTGGCGAAGCACTAGGGAGATGGTCTCTGCTCTGCCAGCAGATATGCAACTATTCGGCCCAGGACGCCCGAACGACTAGCCAAACAACCACGAAGACATATAGCGATGAGGAGAAGCGTGCGATCAAAACAAGTCTCGAATCAAAGCTGGAGTTCGAGGGCGTCGGCTCCCTAACGGGCACGATTGAAACAAGCTATGAGAAGACGATCGGACATTCGATGAGCGAATCGTTTCAGCGAGGGGAGACCTGGACCGACACGCGAAGTTACGTCTACACCCCCGAGCAGATGCGCGACCTTAATATCTTTGCCCTGTGGCAATGGATCGCTGAAACCAAACTGAGCACCGGGGAAATAGTGACTGTCAGAAGCCCGAAGATCACTTGCACCCCGGATGCCAATTCGCCCCAGTATCTACCGGGCATGCCGCAGGACCTGAAGGCTTGCCGAAACCGGAATTGACCGCTTCCGCTTCTAAGGCGGGTGGCCCAGGTTCCATAAGAAACAAATGCGGGTGCCCCAGGTCTCGCCATTGAGACCTGGGATAACTCGTACCTCAACGATCCAGTCTCAAAATACCCACAACGCCCGTGCCCCATCCTTCGCGTCCTATGCGAAGGGTGGGATACCGCGAACCCAAACCGTCCGTCTCTCTTGCCCCGACCGGCTGTGTACCCCACCCGCGCTTTCGCCGTTGCACAAAATTACCTCCCGTTCGTGCATACTGGCAATAGCAGAGGCGGCGATGCGGAGCCGCCCTGCCGCCGCCCGGCGAGGTCACCCCCCCTATATACTGTGAAACCGTGAAACTGTGAACTTTTTGGCGGCGAGTAGCCCACGTCCAGCAACCAGAAAATCCGCGTGCCCCAAGTCTCGATTCTGAGAGATGCAAGACCAAGCCCCCCCGCCAACCGCTCTCGTGGACCGGGAAACTACAATGGGGAAGGAATAGTATCCGGATGGGGAGCGAAGCATGGAAGGGAACGCAAAGCTGGCCGTGGTCATCATGGCGGCGGGCAAGGGGACGCGGCTGAAGTCGCAGCGGCCCAAGGTGCTGCACGAGATTGGCGGCAAGCCGCTGCTGGCCCACGTGATTGCCGCCGCCAGCCAGGTTGTGGCTCCGGGCGACATCTATGCCGTGATCGGTCACCAGGCAGAGCGGGTGAAGGCAGCAGTGGCCGCATCGGGCGTCCGCTTCGTCGAGCAAACAGAGCAGCGCGGCACCGGCCACGCCATCCAGTGCGCACGCGAAGCCATCGCCGGCTACGAGTACATTCTGGTGCTTTCCGGCGATGTGCCGCTCATCCGGGCGGAGACGATCGAGCAACTCTGGCAATTTCACCAGTCCGAGCAGGCGGCAATGACGATTCTGACCGCCGCTCCCCCCTGCCCCACCGGCTACGGGCGGGTTTTGCGCCAGTCTCCAGATTCTCCGGAAGTCGAAGCCATCGTCGAGCAGAAATCCCTCACGCCGCCGCAGCAGACTGTCCGTGAGATCAACTCCGGCATCTACGCCTTCAAGACCGCGCCGCTGCTCGCGCACCTTGACAAGCTCACCGCCAACAACGCCCACCGTGAGCTTTACCTCACCGATATGGCGGGTCTGCTGCGCGCTGCCGGGGAGCGCGTGGTCGCCGTCGAGGCTGCCGAAGCGGCTGAAGTGTTGGGCGCCAACACCATCGCCGAGCTGGTTGCTCTGGACTCGACCCTCCGCGCCGCGGCTGCCAGCCGTTTAATGGCCGCGGGCGTCACCATCTTCCGCCCGGAAACATGCGTGATCGACGCCGAGGTCGAAGTTGCGCCCGACACGGTCATCGAGCCGTTTGTGCAGTTGCTGGGCTTGACCCGCATCGGCGCCGAATGCCTGATCCGCTCCTACACGGTGATCGAGAATTGCACGGTTGGCGACAATGTGCTGATTCGCCAGGGCTGCGTGCTGGCGGAGAGCACGGTCGGGGATGGGGCCAAAATCGGCCCCTTCGCTCACCTGCGTCCAGGCAGCCAGATCGGCGAAGACGCGCACGTGGGCAACTTTGTGGAGACCAAGAAGGCACGGCTGGGCAAGGGCGCGAAGGCCAACCATCTTACCTACCTGGGCGATGCCGAGGTAGGCGAGGGCAGCAACATCGGCGCCGGAGTGATTACCTGCAACTACGACGGCGTCCGCAAGCACACTACAAAGATCGGCAAGGGCGTCTTCGTGGGCAGCGATTCCACGCTGGTGGCGCCGGTGACGGTGGAGGATGGAGCCTACATCGGCGCTGGCTCCTGCATTACAAAGGACGTGCCTGCGGGCGCTCTGGCCGTGGGTCGGGTTCGCCAGATCACCAAGGAAGGCTGGGTTGCAGCCCGGCGCGCCCGCCAGAAGACGCCGGAATAGCCTGTTTGGGTTGTCCAAATTACACGTTTAATTCATCTTCTGGCATGAAGATTGATCATCAAGGCGGGCTCATGCTTGTGCAGAGGCAGCTCTTCGTGGAACGTTGGACCGTTACGGCGCGTATCTGTAATGGATTCAGGCAAGGCGCATCGTTTTGATACGGTACTAATCTCGGCGTTTTTGTATCCGATCTAGTACTGGGAAGCCTATAACAGGGTAAAGGTCGTTTCAAGAGGACACACCTTCGCGGCCGTTCCCTCGGCTGGCGAGGATCGTGGGAGGAACCAGCTTGGCATTGAACCTGGCGGCAATGGGAGCACCGAACCCCGCGGAGAATCCACGCGCGGAGGGAGAAGCGCGCACGGTTGCAAGACTGCGCAGGCCGGCCCGGATTCTGGTCGTGGATGACGAGGCGCACGTCCGGTCGATGATCGGCGCCACCCTGGAACACCGGGGATATGACGTGCAACTGGCCACCAGCGCCCGCGATGCGTTGGAAACGCTGGAACGGGACGCCTTCGACCTGGTGCTGACCGACATCGTGATGCGGGATGGAAACGGCATTGCCATGCTGGAATGCATCCGCGCGCAGCAACCGAACCTTCCCGTGGTCGTGGTCACTGCGATTCACGACATCAGCGTGGCCATCGACTCCATGCGCCGCGGCGCCTATGACTACCTGCTCAAGCCCTTCGAGCGCGAGCATCTGGCGAGCACGGTGGAGCGCGCCCTCGACCACCGGCAGGCCTTGCAGGAGAGCCACAACTACCAGCAGAGCCTGGAGCAGGTGGTGCGCGCCCGGACGGAGATGCTCCGTCAGGCCATGGAAGATCTGGAACACTCCTACGACGTGACCCTGGAGGCGCTTGGCGACGCTCTGGACCTGAAGGACTCCGAGACCGAAGGACACTCCAAGCGCGTAACCGCTTACACGATCGCGCTGGCCCGGGCCATGGGCGTCGCGCCAGCCGAGATCAAGGTGATCGCGCGCGGCGCTTTTCTGCACGACATCGGCAAGATGGCCATTCCCGACGAGATCCTGCGCAAACCTGGCACGTTGAACCCGGATGAGATGGGGGTCATGCGCGACCATTGCACGCGCGGCTACCACATGCTGCGCAAAATTCCCTTTCTTGCGGAAGCGGCGGAGATTGTCTTCTCCCATCAGGAGCACTACGACGGCAACGGCTATCCGAGCCGGCTGCGCGGAGCCGAGATTCCCATCGGCGCACGTATGTTCGCCGTCGCCGACGCTCTCGACGCCATCACCAGCGACCGGCCCTACCGCAGGGCGCGCAACTTCGACGTAGCGCGCGAAGAGATTCTGCGCTGCTCCGGAACGCAGTTCGATCCCGGCGTTGTCGAGGTCTTTCTCAAGATTCCGAATGATCTTTGGCATGAGCTGCGCTCTGAAATCACCGGCCAGAACAAGCGATTCTCGACCTTCGACATCGCAAACACCCTCGTTCCACCCACGATCTGAAGTATTTTTCAATTCTGCCGCCTGCAGGGGCTAGAACCCTGCATCCAAGAGATGTGTACTGAAATCTCCTTTGGAGCAGAAGCCATGCCCGCACTTTCCGCCGTAGAAGTTGCTTCTTATTTGAAAACCCTGCCGTCCTGGCAGATCGAGAACGGCGAGCTGGTCCGAACCTTTCAATTTGAGGACTTCCGCGCCGCGCTGCGCTTCGTCAACCGTGTGGGTGACCTTGCGGAAGAGGCTGGCCACCATCCGGATATCGACATCCGCTACAACCGGGTCCGCCTGGGCCTGGTGACACACGACGCCGGCGGTCTGACAGCGAAGGACTTCGATCTGGCAGCCCGCATCGAGTAGCTGCCCTGACAGCCTGGGCATGCGGCCCGTTTGCGCCGGAACGTGAGACGCCCCGAGCTTACCCGGCCCCGGCGATCAGGACACTACCCGTTCGCCGAATCGTCCTTAGGAATCCCAAAATGCGGGTTTGAGGACCTTTCATCAGCCTGATGGAGCTTTTTGAGGGTATTTCGATACCACCAAGCTGCTGCCAGCCCTCCGGCGAGCACCGAAGCAGCGGCAATAGTCCCCAGCTTGACCCAGCCAACCGATGGAGCGGCTGCCGTTTGTGAAGTGGAGGAAGCGCTAGAATCCAAAGAGTTTGACATGCCTGAAAGAGCCTCTGGCCCGACCTGTTCCTGTTCTCTGCCCCAAAAAGCGAAGTCTGGGCTTTAGATGCGGAACGATCAAGAAAGATCGTCTGCCACCCGCTAAAAATAATTTCGATTTTTGTATTTGACATCAACCAAATCTATGCTATGGTGTATATATTCCAGTGATGGAGACGGTAGAGCTTGCCTCTCCAGAACTGGAAGTAGTTTGCGTCACTGGCCTCCCGGCACGAACAGCAAGACCGTTCGTGCCGTTTTTTTTGCGCCCAAATCGCCGCGCGCACGTTGCGCGTTCTGTCGCCGCACGGTATATCCCACTCCAGATCACCCCAACGACGAAGATCTGTCGCTACCACCCCAAGAAGCAAAAGCCACTTCTTGGGGGCCCCGGTCGTTGGGGACCCCGAAGCCGCAAAAATCCGCCGCGGTCCGCCGCAGCGGAGCGAGGGTGGGGCACCCCTGCTTTCGATTCATGCTCGCTCCGGTCTAAAATGATGCCAAGAGGGTCTTATGGCGAACAACTGGATGAAGCGCCGTTGGGTTTTCGGTTTGGCTATCTTCGCAGTGACCGCGGCCAGCTATGCGCAGTGGTCGAACCCGGCCGACGATATTCCCGCCTATCATCCCTCCGCGCCGCTCAAGGTGAGCGCCCTGCCGCCGATTCTGGCCGGCGCCCAGTTGACGGGGGAACACTTCCGCTATCCCTGGCAGGTGCACGCCTACCAGTTGGCAGCCAAGATCAGCAGCGTAATCTACCAACTTCCCTGCAACTGCCGTTGCGACCGCTCGCTGGGCCACACCAGCCTGCGCAGTTGCTATGAGAATGCGCACAGCACTGAGTGCGACACCTGCGCCAAGGAAGGCTTCTTCGCCTATCAGCAGATCAAGGCCGGCAAGACTCCGGCCGAGATTCGCGCCGCCATCGCGCGCCATGAATACGAGAGCATCGATCTGGAGAAGCAGTAGGCCGGCCGGCGGAAAAACCGGAATTGGCATAGAATGGAAGTAGCAGCACGAGCCAGTTGCTCCGGCTCGCACCCGATGTGGGGGCGTCACGGTTTCGACGGGATCGATTGCGGCTTGGGAGTCATGCCGGGGTGTGGGCACCCGTAATCGCCTGCAAAACAAAAGTTGCCAACGAAAATCTGGCACTTGCAGCTTAATTAAATAAGCTGCCGTCTTCCACGGCTTTGCCTATGGGCTGTGAGCGGACGTCATACAGTAGGCTGGCTTGAGCGGCTCGGTCCGTGTTGTTTCAAGCGAGATCATCGGACTAGTTTTCGGCGCATCTTGTCCGTTCTGAGTGCCGGGGGCGAAACCAAAAGGAACCGGGCAAAGCATGAACACTCCTGGCTGACAGCGATTTCGGACGCGGGTTCGACTCCCGCCGCCTCCACCAATTTTGCGCGTTATCAATAGCTTACCGGCGGTTTTGACTGGCCTGTACAACGTGCGTTTATTCCCTCCTCCATGCGGCATTCCGCGCCCCTGTCATACGTAAAAAATGCCTTGCCCCCGTGTCTATAGCGTGCGTATACTTGCGTGATTCCTCAGCAGTTGCTTAAATGCAGCTGTTTTTTCCGATATTCCACCTCAACGACACAGATAAGGAGAATGTATGGGAAAAATCAACTTGGGTCGTGTAATCCTCGGGGGCATCGTCGCCGGGATCGTTGCAGACATCCTGGGTTTCCTGGTCGATGGCGTATTGCTGGCGCCTCAATGGAATTACGGTTTGAAAGCGCTAGGGCATACCGATATCTCGTCAAACCAGATCATTGGGTTCAATCTGCTCGGAATCGCGGGTGGCATTGCGCTGGTCTGGATTTACGCTGCCATCCGGCCCCGCTTTGGCGCGGGGGTGAAGACCGCCGTCTGCGCCGGCGTTGCCTATTGGGTTGTCGGTGTGCTGCTCCCCAACTTCAGCTTCATGTGGGTTACACACCTTTTTTCGCGTCACCTTACGGCCTACACAACCGCGTGCGGCCTTGTCGAGCTGATCATTGCCGCGATTGCCGGCGCTGCTCTTTACCGGGAATAAGCCGGCTCCAGCCGCACCAATCTCAATCCAGGCAATTCCCCACCACGCAGTGCAGGCCCATCATCAGAATGGGCCTGCACGTGTCCTTCACACTGCCTAATGTGGCCGGTGGCTATTTCGTGTGCGCATGGACTACATATCGTTCCGGCGCCGCGCCTATAAAGTGAAACGGATAACAGGTCACGAGGGTAATTGCAGGTTTTGCCGAGGGGGCCAGGATTGCGGTGTCGCCGGGAGCAGTGATCTGCACCCAATCCACCTCGTAGCGAGTTAGCCCTGTTGCGGTCTGAATCCGGATTTCGTCGCTCTCGCGAATGTCTTTCAGCTCACGAAAGTATGTATCGCGGTGCCCGGCGATTCCAATGTTTCCCGGCTCTCCGGGAAGCGCGGTCCCTTCGATATGTCCCGCACCAAGCCGCAGCGTCCGCGATGTGGTTCCCTCCAGAATTGCCACCGACATTCCAAGCCTTGGAATCTCAATGCGGCCCAGAACATCGCCCTCCTTGACAGCAGCCCTGGGCAGGCCGGCATTGTGCTGTACTTCCGAGCGCATCTGCCGATCGAGGGTATTGTTTGCAACTTCCTGGTAGAACCTTGCGTGGAGCAGAGTAAACGCGACATAAGAGAGCGCAAGGATCCCAACGATAAGAAAAAGTCCCTGGGTCCAACGAAGAAACCCTCGGCCCCGCCCTGCTAGCCTCTTCCGCTCGGTTGTGGATATCATGCCCGCTTACCTTACCGCCGGCGGCGAGGGCGCTAAAGGCACGGAGTACCCAGCCCGGGTGCGGACCGACAAGCGCCCACGCCCCGGCGCGCCGGCCTTCGCCTCGATGACCCTATACCTGCCATCCTGCTTTGTTATCGCGGGAACGTAGGCCAGAGTGTACTGATTGCGGATATCGCGAGCGATCCCTTCGCAGATCGAGGCGATGTCTTTCGACGATTCGGGAAAGAAGGCCTCGCCGCCCGTCTCCTTCGCAAACCGGCTCAGCACAGCGGGGTTCTGATCGCCGTCCTGCTCGTCGAAGATGCCGATCGCGTAGATGATTGCGGAAGACTGCTTTGCCATGCCGATAACCTGCGCCAGGCTATGCTTGCTCGCGTTGTCGCCGCCGTCGCTGATCAGGATCAGCACTTTCTTGTCGCGATTGCCCAGCTTGAGATGCTCGAGAGCGGCAGCTATCCCATCATACAGCGCGGTCTGGCCGATCGCCTGGATTCTGGAGAGGGCCAGTTGCAGTCGATCCGTCCGGTCTGTGAACGGCATATCCGCGGGAAGGCCAAAGGATACGCGGTCGTTGAAATTGACGACAAACATCTGGTCCTGGGGATTGCTGGAGCGGGCAAATGCCAATGCCGCGGCAATCACATCGGCGCGTTTCGGCGCCATGCTTCCGCTGTTATCGACAAGAATGCCGACTGTAACCGGGATATCTTCGTGGCTGAAGTGCCTGATCTGCTGGAGCACTCCATCCTCATAGACCCGAAAATCGTCTTTGCCGAGCCCGGAAACAAGCGCGTTGCGGCGGTCCAGAACGGTTGCGCTCAGAATCACTATGTCGGCGTTCAGCTTGAGGGTGTATTCGCCGCCAGGGCCGCTTTGCGATGGATGGGGATCCTGGGCCCAGGAAGCACAGGTCAGAAGGGTTGCGGCAATAACAGCAACCAGGCACCGGTGCGCGTAGGCATTTCTCGCCGCAATGCACATTCGGGCATTGAAGAGCTGTGGGGAATGCCCGCCCGTTTCTCTTGGCGCTCTTCGCGCGGATGCGGTCATCTGAGTCATCCGTCCAGTCCTGCAATTCAATCTGAAGCGGCCGCCTTGGGAGTCCGCACGCGTGAATGGCCAAGGGAGGCGATACTCGCGCACCGCCTCCTTCGGCCCATCGTTCCCGGTTCACTTGAGGGGCAGAGCGATCCACCCCCCAATTGATTTAAGCAGTGCTCTTCAAGAGACCCGAGAGAAGAAAGCCGCCGCCCAGCGTAAGCAGCCCAAGCAGCCCAATCAGGGGAAGATGACTGGCTGTCTTAGGCAGAGAGGCGACCAGCACGGGTTGCGGCGCGGCAGCAGGAGCTGGGGCAACTGCAACCACCTCGGCTGGAGGCGCTTCAACAACCAGGGCTGTATCGACCGTTTCACCCTTCGGGTTGACTGCCTCAATCGGCGCGGTGTTTAGAATCTCGACGGGCGCAGCCGCCAGCACGAGAGGCGTCGAGAGCACAGGCTCATTTGTTTCAGTGGCCAACTGGATGGCTCTGGCCCTGTCATAGACAAATTGGTCGCCCCATTTACGTCCGGGATAGAACCATGCCTTCAGAGCCTCAGGCTCTCCGGCGGGCCGCTCCCGAAAAGTGATGACGGTCTTTTTGGTAGCCTTCAACCGATAGTTGGGGATTGCGAGGATGGTGGTGTATACATGGGTTTCGTCCGGGCTTAAAATCTGGACGATGTGCCGGTCCGAGGGCGAGTCGAGAACCTTGATGATGTAAGTGCCAGCCGGCAAGATCTGGGCGCCTACGCCCGGAACTTCGACTGGCCCGCTGAAGGTGACAACAGTCTTCCTGTCCCGCTCGTCAGCCTTTGCTTTCGGCGTGGCGAGAAGACAAACTACGGTAAGGCACAGTACTGTTCCTAGTCCTTTGACAAGTTTCATTTCTCTCCGCTGTTCTCTCCGATTCACTTCCACGGCGGTTTTCATGCGGTCTCTTTATGCTGTCGGCATCACTAGAGATCGCACGCCGGAGAATCCGGCAGCCTGGGGTCCGTGGCGTGTCATTCAAGAGCTAATGTTACGCATGCGCCTATTGATTGCTGGCTAATTTTGACCGCAGCGCCGCGACGGCGGATCTTTGCCGCCGGGACGGAGGTGAACGCCAACTTGACCGGGCCCTGCCATGCCGCGGGAACCGGGAAACCACTCGCCTCCGGATCCATCGCCGCGCCAGGCCAACGCCGATTCCCGGCAGCACAACCCCGTGAAACCTCCATTGAACGCGGAGTGCCGCGCGCGAAATCCCGATTGCCCGTACAATTTACGGAAAGGAGATGCACGCCATGCGCCGAGTTTATATGGATGCAAATGCCACCACCCCCCTGCTGCCGGAGGTGATGGAGGCCATGCGCCCGTATTGGATGGAGCGCTTCGGCAACGCCTCCTCGATCCATTTGCATGGGCAGCAGGCGCATACGGCCGTGGACCGGGCCCGCGAGACGCTGGCAGAGTTCTTCAACTGCCACGCCGCCGAGGTGATATTCAACTCCGGCGGCACCGAGGGCGACAACACGGCGATCTTCGGCCTGCTGCGCCCCGGTGACCACTTCATTACCACGTCGATCGAGCATTCGGCGATTCTCAGGGCGGCAGACCGCATGGCCCAGCACGGCGTGGAGACGACTTTTGTGGCGCCCCAGACTAGCGGCCTCATCGATCCGGCCGATATTCTGCGCGCCATTCGCCCCGAGACCCGGCTGATCAGCGTCATGCTGGCCAACAACGAGACCGGCGTGCTGCAACCCGTCGAAGAAATTGGAAAGATTGCCGCCGATACCGGCGTCTTCTTCCACATCGACGCCGTGCAGGGCGCGGGCAAGGTGGAGTTCGACGTGCGCCGTTTCGGCTGCCACCTGCTCTCCATCAGCGCCCACAAGATGCACGGCCCCAAGGGCATCGGCGCGATGTTTGTCCGCCGCGGGACACCACTTGAGCCGCTCCTGGTGGGCGGCAGCCATGAGCGCCGCCAACGCGCGGGAACCGAGAACGTGCCGGGGATCGTGGGCCTGGCCAAGGCCGCGGAGCTGGCCATGCACTCGCTGGAAGACGGAACCCCCGAAGGCGGAACTCTAGTTCGGCTGGCTGCCCTGCGCGACCGGCTGGAGGCGGGGATTCTGGAGCTTCCCGGCACCGGCGCGAACGGGGCACAAATGCCGGGTTCTCCAATTCACTGTCATCCTGAGCGACTCCGAGCGCAGCGAGGGGGAGTCGAAGGACCTGCGTCTTCTTTTTCCAGCGACAATCCTGTTCCCCGCGTGGCCAACACCACCAACATCTGGTTCGACAATTTGGAGGGCGAGGCGCTGGTGATTGCTCTGGACCTGAAGGGCGTGGCCGTCAGCGGCGGGTCGGCCTGCCACTCCGGCGCCACCGAGCCGAGCCATGTGCTGATGGCCATGGGCCTGGATAAGAATCGCGCCCGCGCCAGCCTGCGCTTCAGCCTTCTCAAGACCGCAACCGAGGCCGATGTGGATTACGTTTTGAAGGTGGTTCCAGAGGCCGTCGAGCACCTGCGGGCGATTTCGCCGGTAGCTGCCGGAACGCTGGGCTGAATGAAGACTTCCCCATGACCGAGCGCACAACCATTGCCGTAGCCATGTCCGGGGGGGTGGACTCCTCGACGGTGGCGGCGATGCTCGCCCACGGGGGCGACGGCTCCAGCGATAGGAATACTGGCGTTTCGCGCAATACTGTGGTGGGGCTGACGCTTCAGTTGTGGGATCAGACGCGGCTGGCGGGCAAGCACGGGATTCCGGATGCGCCCAAGGCCGGCCGCTGTTGTTCTCTCGATGATGTCTACGACGCCCGCCGCGTGGCCGAGCACCTCGGCATACCCTATTACGTCGTCAACCAGCAGGAGCGGTTCGAGCGCGATGTGGTCCGGCCTTTTGTGGCCGAGTACCTGGCCGGGCGTACGCCGATTCCCTGCTCGCTCTGCAACAACCACCTGAAGTTCGACCAGTTGCTCCAGACCGCGCGCTCGATCGGCGCCGGGCGCATTGCCACTGGCCACTATGCGGTCAACGAGTACGATGCTGGACGCGACTCTGGGCGCGGACGCTGGATTCTCAAGCGGGCCGCCGACCTGGCCAAGGATCAGACGTATTTCCTTTTCGGGCTCACCCAGGAGCAGTTGGCCCGCACGCTTTTTCCCCTCGGCCGGCTGACCAAGCCCGAGGTGCGGGAGGTCGCGCGCCTGCACGGCCTGGCGCTGGCCGAGAAGCCCGACTCGCAGGAGATATGCTTCATCCCGGGCGGCGACTACAAGCAGTTCCTGACGGCTTATCTCGAAGAGCAGGGCGAACGGCTGCCGGAGACCGCCGGCGAACTGGTCGCCTCCAGTGGCGAGGTTCTGGGCCGGCACGCGGGCATCTTCAACTTCACCGTGGGCCAGCGCAAGGGACTGGGCGTCAGCTCGCCCTCGCCGCTTTACGTGCTGCAGATCGATCCGGTGAGCCATCGCGTGACCGTGGGCGCCGACGAAGAACTGGCCACCCGCACCCTGCGCGCCCGAGGCCTGAATTGGATTTCCATTCCTGGGCTGACTGCACCGATGCGCGTGCGGGCCAAGATTCGCCATCGCCACGAGCCCGCCTGGGCGATGCTGGAACCGGCTGGCAAGGACGAGGTGCTCGCCACCTTCGACGAACCGCAGCGCGCCGTCACTCCCGGCCAGTCGGCAGTTTTTTACGACGGCGACGAGGTGGTGGGCGGGGGATGGATTGTGTAGGCGGATAAGCCTGCAACTTTTTTTCGAAATTGTTGCACGACAAGTCAAGAACGTGATATATTGTCACTGATGCAGTTCTCTTATTGCACTTGGGCGGGCAGGTATCTGCCTTCACGGCAGGCACCCTACCTTACTATCAATAGGCAGTTTAAGCCAACGTATTTAGGGAAGGATGTTTCAAATGAATGTTCCACCAGATCGATTAAGCAAAGCAGATGCGGTCAGATTAGTCAGGCACTGCCTAGAAGATGGATTCGTACAATACATACCGCACTTTTATTCACGATGTCAGGAGCGCGGAATTGATGCACAAGATGTATTAAATGTGCTGAGAAGGGGGACGATCTTCATGGAACCCGAACTCGATGTGCGGTGGAACCAATGGCGGTACAAAGTCGAAGGCCGAACCTCCGAAGGAGAAGAACTAGCTGTGATTGTGACATTCGCCGATGAGAATACGACCGTTGTAATCACTGTGCTTTCTCCATGATTACGTGGGGAGAGTTCTGAGCCCGCTCATGGGCGAGAAGGAATTTGGTCCAGCAATGGACGAGAATGTGAGTAAGAATATGAGAATTTGTAACGAATGCGGCGGACCCGTCGAACGGGTGAAGAAGGACCACCGCTTCGTTGAAAGCGGTTTGGACAATGTTGTCCTCCGCAATATTGAGGTGGACGTTTGTCCAAAATGCGGTGATTCTCCACGAATTTACCGGATCAACGACGTCTTTCTCACGATTGCGGCAAGCCTGATCGCCAAGCCCTTTGAACTGACCGGAAGAGAGGTCCGCTTCCTCAGGAAAACCCTGGAAGTGGGCATTGAGGATTTCGCCCGTAAGCTGGGCGTAGACCGCTCTCACCTTTCTCGCCTGGAAAATGGCGCGCTGGCGATCAGCCGCCAGACCGACCGCTTGGTCCGAACGCTGATCCTGCTCCACCGGCCCGAACTGCTGGAAAAACTCACCACACTGGACATCCGGGAGAAAGTTTTGAAGCGCCTAGAAGAGATCAAGCCGGAGGCTGCGACGGTCACCGTCGAGTTGAGGCAAACTCCAGAAGGCTACAGCTTCGAACTGGCGCGAGCGGCCTGACTCTTCTTACGGCCGCCCCGCCCAGCCAGCCGGAATCGAGCGACCCGCAAGCACGCGGCGTTTAGACGAATCTATCCTGGTCGCCGGAGGTGTGGGTCCGACGGGGCTCCGGGGAGGAAGCGCGCAGCGATTCGACGACCGCTTTGATCGACGCCAACAGTCCAAAGAGTTGCCGCGCCGGCCTGTTGACGGCCTCGGCCATAAAGCCGCCGACTCGGTCGGCAGAGTCGAGAATACCGGTAAGCATCGCATCCAGCCGCGCGGTCTGACGGTGCAGCCGTCCGAGGATCTCGGTGGCCGTGGAATCCATCTCGGCGCTGCGCGCGCGCAACCTATGTACCATCTCCGCAACGTCGATTGTGGTCGCTTCGACATTCGGAGCCACGCGGGTGAAGAACTCCCGCGAGTCGTAGATGATAGGCATCACCGAGGAACGCAGATCACGGATTTGCTTCTCCACGGAACGGGCTGCCTTGTTGATGCTCAGGTATATCGCCAGCAGAATGATTGCCTGCAGCACCACGGCCAGCCCGGCGACGGCGATAATGGCGAGCTGGATGGTTTGATTGTCGAATTTTGGCATCGGATCGATCTCGCGCAGGGCAACTGCGAACCTGCAACAACTTTCTTGAGCGCGCTTTCCAGGGCATGAAAAAATTTCTGTCCGGAGCCTGCGCTAGAGCCGCACTCTGCCTCTCTCGCGGTCAGCTCCGGAACTGATAACAGAACCAAATAAAGCCGGGCCGGAATCGTCCCCGGGAAAGACGGCTGTTCATGACTGGGACGGATCAACGGGGCCGGTGGTCGCCTTGTAGACCTTGCGGCCCGCTTCAACGGCAGCGGTCACCCGGTTGGTCTGTTCGGCGACAAGGTTCTTGCCGCGCTCCACAAACTCTTCCCACTGTGCCCGTCCGCGATCCACGGCCTCGCGGCCGCGCTCCACGTATTCGCTTACCTGCTCCTTGCTTCTGTCCACCAGGGCGCTCACCTCTTCGGCTGCCTGCTGGGTGCGGTGGCGCAGGTATTCCGTACCCTCGCGGGCGCCGTTAATGAGGTCTTGACGGGTCTCACGGCCGCTCTTGGGGGCATAAAGAATGCCCACCAGAGCGCCCACGCCCAACCCAGCCAGAAACCATGCCACGCCGTATGACTTATTTTCTTCTGCCATGACGAAATCTCTCCTTTTGCTCAGCTCTGAGACTGCCTGAGCGTATCAAATTTACCCGGTTTGCCGCAAAATACAGGCCAGTTGCGGGATCGGGCGTAAAGATCGACGCGCACTCCCGGCCGGAGTGCGACTCAGCGACAACTTCAATGGGTTGGATGCGGATGCGCCGATGAAGTTGCAACGCCGCCGCTCGGAGTCGAGGTTGTCGTACACCCTGGTGCGGTTCTCGCGGACCGGTATGCGCGGAGAGGCCCAGGAAGAACCGGCCGGTGCTCCGCTCATCTTCCGCAGCCGCAGGAGTGGGCCAGGACTTCGGCGAAGTGGAGAGCCTGGCGGTGGGATAGCTGGGCGATCTGTTCGCGGCAACTGAAGCCATCGGCGACGATGAGGGTCAGGGGGCCGGCGGATTCGACGGCGGGGAGCAGGCCGTCATTGGCGATGGCTTTGGAGACTTCGTATTTGTCCGCTTCGAAACCGAAGGGACCGGCCATGCCGCAGCAGCCGGCCTGGATGGGTTCGACCGTGGCGCCGGCCTGGCGGAGCAGGGCGATTTCGCTGGCCGGACCGCCGAATACCGCTTTGTGGTGGCAGTGGCCATGGAGCAGGACGTGCGCGCCCTGGAGGCGGCCGGTTGCGAACTCGGGAGCTTTGGCGGCGAGCCAGTCGGCCAGGAGCCAGACCTGCCGGCTGAGGCGATGGGCGCGGGGGTCGTTTGGGTGCAGTTCGAGCAGTTCATCTTTGAAGACGCTGGCGCAGCTTGGTTCGAGGAAGATGAAGGGGCGGCCGGCTTCGATCTGCGGAGCCATGCGGTCGAGGACTTTGGCGAGGTAGGCACGGGCGGCGCCGAGAAGGCCGAAGTCATAGAGCGGGCGGCCGCAGCAGATATGGCCTTGCGGGGTTTCAACGCGGAAGCCGGCCTGGGTGAGGACCGTTTCGGCGGCGGCGAGGGTTTGCGGGTGGTAGTAGTTGTTCCAGGTGTCAGGCCAGAGCAGCACTCGCTCACCCTTTGAAGCAGCGGCTGAGACTCTTCCCTTTTGGTAGCTTTGCGGGGACAGGCGGGGGAGCTGGCGCTCAAGCGCTACGCCAGCGATGCGCTTGATAAGCGGGCTGGTG
>CABDXY010000175.1_pt1 | contig 50871 bp, 40 predicted proteins | sample 3131871 | NCBI WGS metagenome assembly CABDXY01 (sample SAMEA5534336, study PRJEB31848) | metagenome | biome: tundra; feature: field; material: soil | place: USA | collected 2013-05 | depth 0.15 m
GACTGGATGAGTACATCGGGCTGTTTGCGGCAACTGACTTTCCCCGCGGCCCTGATCGGCGAGATGCGGCGCCTCCCAGGTCCGAGAATCCGGACCTGAGACACCCCCATCCGCCGTGAACTGGCAGTTTCGGCGATCCGGCGGAACGACTGGTTCGGCCTTATTCTTCACCTGCGAATGATTTTTTCCACTTGTTCAACGCGGAGCGTGTTCTTTTTCGCCTCTGCTGTCCCGCTGCCCAGTTCGCTCTCCATGCTAACCATTGCCCAGAATGGCTGTTTATGGTTTTCAATATTCACCTTCATTCCGGCAAGTCGCGTGGAAATCTCTTGAATACAGCCCGGGTCTGTGAAGGCTGTGCATGCGGCTTCAGTTCCCAAGGCCCCCCTCCCCGCAATAACCGCAACCATTTGGTCTTCATGATATGGGTTAGGGCCTCGCACGACAATTCCGAAGTCGCGAGCATATCGGTCTCCTTCAGCATTAATCGGCCACCCTGGTGGATGCAGTTCTTTCCCATCGCCGAAAATTGACACTTTAACATTCTGCAAATTCTTGCTGGTGGCGTCAGCACGAAACTCAAGGCGGGGAACCCATTGTCTCTCATGATATTCATCAAGAATAAATCTCGGCCAGCGGTTCGCCTTAGGGCTTGCAATACAATAAAGATTCATGGGCTGTCTGATAACGTCATCCTCGTAATCCTCTGGATCGAGATTGTCGGGAAGTGCGTCAAATCCGAACAACAGGACGAAACTCTGTAAGATTCCGCGTACACCGACGTAGTCGTAGTGGGTCCGCCGTAGTTTTTTGTAGCCCCCTCCGCCAGAGGTGGCCCTGCGAAATGAAAGAGGGCTGGCCGCGATAACAAACCAGGACTCCCTGGTGGGGTGGCCAAGTGTGCTCGGAACGAGCATAGCCCTAAGCCTTTCGTTGTCGGAACTGGTCTCGGAAATTGCCGAATCAATTACCTCCTTCAAAGCAAGGGAATTGTTTTCATCGTATTGGCGGATTTCAAGGTGTCGGACATTGAACGGGGCTTTCTTCGGATCCCCTTGAGTGACTAAGAGAAGAGGCTTCCCGAATGCCTGCGCAATGCCAATTTCATTAAGAACATTCGGATTATTACCAGTTAAATCGGCAATTATCAAACTGCTCTCTCTGATTTTACGATGTATTGAGTCGGCAATATTGAATGTTATCGGCGAACTCTGATCGATTCGGACAGCATTCAGATTACGTCGAACAGCGCTATCGTGAACAATCTTAAAAAGCGATTCAGATCGCCCATCGAAGGGAAAACTAACAAAGATGTCGTTCACAATCCTCCTTTAGCCGGGTATCGGCACTCGCATTTCAGTCAGCGCCTAATGCCGGGCTTCCCGCGATCTGCTATCCAACCTTACGGGCATACTCTTGACCAGCACGCTGCCAGGAGAAGGTGCGCTGAATGTGCGCGACTCCCTCGGCCAGCATCCGATAGTACAGCTCAGGCTCCCGGCGATAGATGCGGAGGCCATCCTCGATGGCGACTCGCAGCTCACGCACAATCTCCTGAAAGACCGCAAAGGATCGGCGCTGCTCGACTCTCGAAGGAGAGCCACCTGTCCGGTCGTACAGGGCGTTGTTGATGCCTTGCCAGTCAGTGCGAGCGCTTGCGATGTCGTCCTTCTCTCGAAATAGAATCCCTGTGGGATGGGCAGACAGGCCGTGATATCGATCGGCGCGAGCCTGAACGGCCCGGCTGAACGCTGAGGTCGCACGCAGTGGAACGATCTGCTCGAGGTTCCCTCCGGTCGCACGGCCGATCCCCACACACCCGCCAGCTAGATAGAACTCGTTTGCCATCCCGAACGGCTCATAAAGCGACGGCATCAGGCCATAAGCGGCACCTTGCAGGGCTGCCGTGAATCCAGCCACCCAAATGAAGGGAAAAACAAGGACGTCCTGAGGGAAGTTCGTAGCGAGCGCCTCTAGAAATCCCAAGCCAGGCCGGCCCTCGTCTCCGGGAATTGGGAAAAAGAGAAACTGAGCGCACTCGGGCTCATCGTGATGCACTGCCAAGTAGTCCCCGACGGCCGAAGCGGCTACGTCATATCCCTTTTGGCGGGGGTCGTCACGGCCTGCCATGACGAGCCAGGGGGATTCATCACGGCGGAATTTGCTCGTGTCACCCCAGACCAGTTCCTTATCGGTCGGCATGTGGGCATCGAGAGCGCTCAATGCTTTCTGCCGGTTGCTAGACTTCCACGCCTGGAGAGGGCCGAAGTCTCCTATCGCCGCGCCTCGCAGGTCCACATCTGCGACAGCAAGGGTCTTAAAGGGGCCGTTATCGACTCCGACGACTGGCCTGCGGTTCAGTTGAGTTTGCAGGTGTGGGGCCATTACTTCGCGCTGAATGAATTCCTGGGTGAAGTCCAACGCGAACTGGTCTGAAACTGTGAACGCGGGCTGCTCGATAATCGCGAAGGCGCGTTGCAGAATCGAGCCTCCGGGACAGCAGTCGGGATCAATCCCTACACGAAATAAGTCAACGGACGAAGCCAACTCATCGTAGCTGTTGTGGAGCGTGAGGTGGCATCTGCCTTGGGCCTCCCGCTGGCTTGAAAATGCCAATAGGGCCGTGGCGGCTTCCCAGTCCTGGGCGAGCAGGTTCCACTCGACCGATGCCGCCTCGACCTTCCGGTGCCTCGCGATAGCCGGTAGTGCCTGCACTACCGCCGCCCCAAAAAGCAGTGAATCGCGAAGGAGAGCCTCCTTCGATACATCGTAGGGATGCCGTGTCCCTGCAAAGACGGGGCCATGCGACCCTGGACTTTGGCCTGTCGTGAGGAAGTACCACGAACAGCCTGAGTGGTAGTGAAAAACGGTCACCGGGATAAGGCCAGCCTCGTAGGGTAGCTGCAGAACCTCAACCTCTTGCATCTTGAGTGCGGCGATCTTGGCTGAATTCAAATGAAGAGGCGTGACGACGACCGTGGGCAAGTGTGCCGCAGCTTCGGTCGCACTCGGCAACTGGCCCATCACGGCGGCAATGCCGCCCGCGGGAAACCAAGGGCTTTCATAGGTGATGAAGGCGATTATTTTGTTCATAGTCTTCCTCTCCGCATTGACAACGGCACGGTCCAAGAAAACTACAGCCACCCCGCTCAAGTCAAACACTATTCGTGGCAGGATTATTTGTGTCGGGTGACCCAGGTCCGGATTCTCGGGCCCGGGATAGCATGCAGGTTGAGTTGAATCGCATCCCGTCGAGTCACTTGGTGGGATATCGCCGAATCGCACATTGGGCAGCCGGGGCGCGCGGTGCGCGGCTTGGGGCGAGTAGCGGTCAAGCCGGAAACTGCACACCTGCGAAATGGGACCCTCCTGGCGAAGGGTCCCATGGTTTTGCGAGGGTGCTGCTCTGGGGTTACTTGGCCGCGACTGCCAATCCGGCCTGTTCGGCCAGGGCGGCGGCCTTGTCGGTGGCCTCCCAGGTGAACTCCGGCTCGGTGCGGCCAAAGTGGCCGTACGCCGCGGTCTTCTGGTAGATGGGCCGGCGCAGGTTCAGGCTTTCGATGATGCCCTTGGGCGTGAGCGAGAAGTTCTTGCGGACCAACTCGGTCAGCCTAGCTTCGCCGATCTTTCCGGTGCCGAAGGTGTCGATGCGCACGCTGACCGGCTCGGCCACGCCGATGGCGTAGGCGAGCGCAACCTCGGCGCGCTCGGCCAGTCCCGCGGCCACGATGTTCTTGGCGATGTACCGGGCCATATAGGCCGCCGAGCGGTCCACCTTGGTCGGGTCCTTGCCGCTGAATGCGCCGCCGCCGTGACGGCCCATGCCGCCGTAGCTGTCCACGATGATCTTGCGGCCGGTGAGGCCGGTGTCGCCCATGGGGCCGCCGATGACAAATCTTCCCGTCGGGTTGATGTGGTACTTGGTGTGCTCGTCCAGCCACTCGGGCGGCAACACAGCCTGGATCACGTACTTGAGGATGTCGGCGTGCAACTCCTCATTGGTGACGCTCTCGGAGTGCTGGCTGCTGATGACCACGGCGTCGATGCGCGCCGGTTTGCCGTTCTCGTCGTACTCGACGGTGACCTGGCTCTTGCCGTCGGGCCGCAGGTAGGGCAGCTTGCCGCTCTTGCGCACCGCGGTCAACTGGCGGCAGAGCTTGTGGGCCAGCGAGATGGGGGCGGGCATCAGCTCCGGGGTTTCGTTGGAGGCGTAGCCGAACATCATGCCCTGGTCGCCGGCGCCGCCGGTGTCAACGCCTTGGGCGATGTCGCCGGACTGCTTGTTGATGCTGGAGATGACAGCGCAGGTGTTGGAGTCGAAGCCATACGCAGCGTTGTCGTAGCCGATGGAGGCCACGACGCCACGGACAAGGGTCTGAAAATCGACGTAGGCCTTTGTGGTGATTTCCCCGGCGATGACCACCAGGCCAGTGGCCGTCAGGGTTTCGGCAGCGACGCGGCTGTAGGGGTCCTGCTCCAGGCATGCGTCCAGAATGGCGTCGGAGATCTGGTCCGCCATCTTGTCCGGATGGCCTTCGGTGACTGACTCAGAGGTAAACAAAAAACGGTCGCTCAACTTCGGACTCCTCCCCATTGAAGGGATTTCAGGTTGGCGGCCTGCCGCGATGGCTGCGTTGCACTGGATGAGCGGACATGGAGAGCGAAAAACTCCTCTCCTCAATCAGCCACTCGCCCGCATCGGTGAGACACGCCTGCACCGGCAGGCAAAGGCCTGGGGTGTATCCATCTATGGTAATCGCGGCGGGTGGCCGGGGCAAAGACTCTTGAGTGAACGGGGAGTAATTCGCGTTCAAGGGCGCTTTGAATGGGTTGAACCGTCGCTCTACGCCATGGCGGGGGCGGCGCCGGAGCCGGGACCTGTGGCTGGGCCGGGATCAGCGATTGAACCACCACCCGGCACGGAGGCCGAAGTAGCGGACTGTGAGGAAGGCTGCCGCGGCTACGACCAGCAGCAGCAGGATGGCGCCGAGCCAGCGCAGACGGGCCTCGGCAGCGTCGTGGCGGAGGATGCGCGCCTTGCCCACGTTGGACGCGAAGGCCGTCCAACCGGGGTCGTCGTCCATCCCCTGGCCGGAGGCGTTATAGGCCTTGAGAAAACGCTCGGTCCAGTCCTGCTGGTCCAGGCCCACAACTCCCGCGTAACCGCGGACGATGCCTTTGTTCAGAATGCCACCGGGAAGGAGGCGATAATGATCCTGCTCCAGCGCAAGCAGATGGCGCTGGCTGATTTTGGTGACCGCGGTGATCTCTTCCAGCGCAATGCCGCGGGACAACCGCTCCATGCGCAGGTCTTCTCCAAAGTTTCCCATCAGCGACCCGGAAACTGGTAACGTACCTTAAAGTTTACCACTTTCACAATAAACCGGGTTTCGGTTCCCGTCAAAGCGGTTTATCGATTTTTCCTTGATTTTCATCAGTCTGGGGCCGTCGAAACAGATTGGGAAGTATAGATCGGCTATGCATCATCCACGCTGGAGGCTTTCGGCGGCCAAAGACGCTTCCAGCCCAGGCTGATACCCTGAAGACGAGGGTTTTCGGCGGCATTTTGCCCTTCGGAGCCATGCTCAAGAATGAATAAGCTCATCTTTGCCAATCTGCTGCACCGCCCCCTGCGCTCGATCATCAGCGTGCTGGCCGTGGCCATCGAAGTCGTCATGATTCTGTCCATTGTTGCCATCTTCATGGGCATGCTGAACGACCAGAAGCAGCGCACCAACGGCATTGGCGCGGATCTGGTTATCCGTCCCTCCAATGCCAGTTTTATGACCAGCGTAGGCGGCGCGCCGATGCCCGCCCGGATCGCCGAGGTCTTCCGCCGCATGCCTCACGTGGCCGCGGCCGCCCCGGTGATTACCAACTTCTCGATGACCGGTAACGTCGAGGTTCTCTATGGCATTGACTACTCAAGCTACAACGCGCTGAAGCCCTTTATCTGGGTCGCCGGCGGGCCGTTCCAGGGGCCTTACGACGTAATTATCGACGATGTTTTCGCGCGCACCGGCAACGGCTACTCTGTGGGCGGCACACTCACCATTCTCAACCACCCCTTCCGCATCTGCGGCATCGTGGAGAGCGGCAAGGGCGGCCGCAAGCTGGTGCCCATCGAAACGCTGGGCGAGCTGACCGGCTACGACGGCAGGGCCTCGGTGATTTATTTAAAGAGCGACAACCCGGCCAACCAGGACGCGATCCGGCAGGAGATCGCCTCCACCCGGGGCCTCGAAGGCTACAACGTGCAAACCATGGACGACCTGATCTCGCTTTACACGCCGTCGAAGTTTCCCGGCTTCGACAAGGCGTTGGACGTGGTGATTACGATTGCTGTCGTGGTGGGCTTTCTGGTGATCTTTCAGACCATGTACACGGCGGTGCTGGAGCGGACGCGAGAGATCGGAATTCTCAAGTCGATGGGCGCCTCCAAGCCGACCATCGTCGGCGTGCTGCTGCGCGAGTGTGCGGTGCTGGCCATTGCCGGCGTGCTGGTGGGCATGGCGGCCACTTTGGGCGTGAGAGCACTGCTCGATGTGAGGTATCCCGGCTTCAGCTTCGAGCTGACCGCGGCCTGGATGGTCAAGGGAGCGGCGATTGCGTTTGCCGGTTCGCTGCTGGGCTCCCTCTATCCGGCCTGGATGGCCGCACGGAAGGACCCTATCGACGCGCTGGCGTACGAGTGAGTCTTGCCTTAGGCAAGCTGGTATTTTGCCGTGCGTTATTTCTTGTCGAGCGCGTATTCCATGGCCCAGATGGAACCGGGGCGCTTGTGTATCCTGGCGCGGAAACGCGATTCCGGCACGGTATACTCGATGCATTCCCTTCGAGACGTTCTTCGTTTCGGCTCCGCAAAGTCTTCCGATTTTGGGGAATGTGCGTGGGACCGTCTCATCCAGGGTCTTCATTGCGGAGAAACGGTCATTGACGAATTCGTCCAAACGCTGGTTTTACGCGATTTGGCTGGTCCTTATCGGCGGCTTCGCGGTTCTGCACGGGCTGCACCTGAGCGCCGATTTTCCTAACAACACGCCGTGGTTCTGCGACTGGGCCAAGTACACCGATGAGGGATGGTATGGGAATGCGGCCATTCGCGCGCACCTGTTCGGCAACTGGTATCTGCAGGGCGACTTCAATCCCGCGCCGGCGGTTCCGGTGTGGCCGTTTCTGGAGTGGGTGCTGTTCTTCTTTACCGGGGTCACGGTTCAGGCCGTGCGCGGGCTGGCCATCGCGTTCTTCTTTGCCAATCTGCTGTTGAGCTACCTGCTGCTGAGGGCGAGAGGGCCGCGGTGGATGGCGCTGCTGGCCGTCACGCTGCTGGTCACCAGTCCCTTCCTCTACTGCTTCAGCCGGTTGGCGATTCTGGAGCCCATGCTGATCGCGTTGATGCTGGGAGCCTTGAACCTGGCTGTCCGGCTGCCCCGGTTGCGCCGCCCGGTGTGGGCCTCGGCCTGGATCGGCCTGCTTTTTACCCTGATGATGCTCACCAAGACCACCGCCGTTTTTCTCCTTCTGGCGCTGGGGTGGGCTATGCTGCTGCCGCTCTGGCAGAACCGGAGACTGGCCCTGCGCTGCACCCTGGCCGCGGCGGGCGCCTTTGCCGTTAGCTTCGGCTTGTGGATGGCGCTGATCGTCGCCTTTGGCCTGCTTCCTGACTACAAGTACCTCTTCTTTGTGAACAAGTACATCAAACCGCCAGAGTTTTACTGGCCTCTGGTCAGCTTATGGTGGTCGTTCCACGGCGGACTGTGGGTAGACCACATCCTTATTCCATTGGCCGGCCTGGTGGTGGTGGGCGCGGCGGTGGCAGGCACGGTGCTGTCCCGGCATAACGCCTGGGGCCGCGGCCTACTGCTGGACCCGGTCTTTGGCGCGTCCGTGTGGGCCGTCGCGGGCTACATTCTCTTCATGACCTACCAGAACCATCCGCAGCCGCGCTACTTTGCCGTGGTGGCCTTTTTCTGCTTCTTTGTGGTGGCGCAGGGGGCTGAGGCGTTGCTGGGCCGAACGGCCCCGGCTGGCGAGAACCGGATGCTCCGTGGCCCGGCACACTTACTGGGTTGGGGCGTCATCGGACTGGCCGTGCTGGCGATGAGCGTCAATGGCGCCTGGACCCTGAACTACGCTGACCATCCGGAGTACACATTTGTGAATGCGGCCCAGCGGCTGACCCAATATATCGATGCCCACCCCAACGGCAAACGGCTATTGGTTTCGGTCAGCGGCGACCAGATCACGCTGGTTACCCACTTGCCCACCCTGTGCGACGATTTCGGAACCCCCAGCAGATTATTTCCAGACCTGCCTTCCAAGCTCGCTTTCTACCAGCCCGGCTGGTACGCCACCTGGAACGACATGGATCCCGGCACGCTCGAGGACCTGCATAACCACTTCTCAGTGGAACAGGCAGCCAGCTTTCGGGCCTTCGACGACCCGGACCGCAACCTTCTGGTTCTCTTCAAGTTGCACCCGCTACCCGGCGGCCAGGTGCGCGACTCAGGCGGGCCAAAGCTCCAGGTCCCGCTCCCCGGCGACAAGATCGAGATTCCGGTGGAGTAAGGCGGCGAAGGATTCTGGCGGCACTCTCTTGAAAAGGGGAAGCGGCAGTGGGCCGTTTGGGGCTGGCCGCGCGGCCGAAGCGCGAGCAACTGCCTCGTCAGGGTACTGCGCGGTCCAGCCCAAATCGGTACTTTCCGGTTCTGAAAGCCGGTTCCGGAACCCTGTGACTGCAATCACTCGACAGTGGCCAATGCGGATGATAGGCTTCGATTGACTTTTCTGCGCTGTTCTGCGAGGTCCAAGTTTTCTGCGGCCGTTCGCGATACGGATTCAAACCTAAGTCTGGGAGGACATGTGACTGTACTGTATTGGGTGTACTTTTTTCTGGGCGTGAGCGTGCTTTCGCTCTTTGTGGCCTTTCTATTTGCGCGCCAGGTCATCGGCTCGGACACGGGAACGCCAGCGATGCAGCAGATTTCCGCTGCCATCAAGGAAGGCGCCGAGGCGTTTCTCAAGCGCCAGTATAAGACGATCTACGCGCTATCCATCGTCTTGGCGATTCTGATCTACGCCCTCTACCTCTTTCTTGGCAAGGGGCAGCCTCTGGCCCTGAAGACCGTCATCAGCTTTTTTGCGGGCGCGGTTTGTTCGGGCTTGGCGGGATTCTCTGGGATGTACGTCTCCATCCGCGCCAACCTGCGGGCAGCTTCGGCGGCGCGCACCAGCCTCAACGGCGCGATGAAGATGGCGCTGCGCGGCGGCGCGGTCACCGGCCTCTCGGTGGTTGCTCTCTCGCTGCTCGGCGTGGGAGGGATCTTCCTGCTTTTCGGCGGCATGGCGAATCCCAGCCAGGTTCCCTATGAAATCGTCGGCTTCGGCTTCGGCGCCAGCTTTGTGGCCCTGTTTGCCCAGCTCGGCGGCGGCATCTACACCAAGGCCGCAGACGTGGGCGCGGACCTGGTAGGCAAGGTGGAGGCGGGCATTCCCGAGGACGACCCGAGGAACCCGGCCGTGATCGCGGATCTGGTGGGCGACAACGTGGGCGACTGCGCCGGCCGTGGAGCCGACCTGTTCGAGTCGACGGCGGCGGAAAACATCGGCGCCATGATTCTGGCCGTGGCGCTTTTCAGCACTCTCAAAAACACCGCTCCGGAAGCGGCCCTGCTGGCCATCTTCTTTCCGTTCGTGGCCCGCGCCTTCGGCCTGATCGCCTCGATCATCGGTATCTTGAGCGTCAGGCTGAAGAACGAGAGCGAGGACCCGATGGCGGCGCTGAATCGCGGCTACCTGATCACCACGATCCTGGCTGCTGGCGGTTTCTACATTGCTGTCAAGTTCCTGCTCGGTGGCATCCCGGGGTCCAGTCCAATGTGGTTCTTCTATGCCGGCCTCATCGGCATGTTAATGTCGTTCCTTTTCGTCTGGATCACACAGTACTACACCGAGGACCGCTATCGCCCTGTGCAGTCCATCGCCAAGGCATCGCTCACCGGCCCGGCCACCAATATCATCGCCGGCCTGGCCGTGGGCATGGAATCGACGGCGATGCCGGTGATCGTCATCTCGGCTGCCATCCTGGGCAGCTATTTTTGCGGAATGCAGGCGATGCCTGGGACTCCGGGCGCCGGGTTCTTCGGCACCGCCATCGCCACCATGGGCATGCTGGCGACATGCGCTTACATCCTGGCCATGGACACCTTCGGACCGATCACCGACAACGCCGGCGGCATCGCCGAAATGTCGCATCAGCCGGAAGAAGTCCGCAGGCGGACTGACAGGCTAGACGCGGTGGGCAACACCACCAAGGCCCTCACCAAGGGCTATGCCATCGGCTCCGCGGCGCTGGCGGCCTTCCTGCTGTTCTCCGCTTATCTCGATGAGGTTGCGGAACTGGTTCGTCACAAGACCGGCAACCTGGCCTTCGTGTTCGATTCTGTCAATCTTGCCAAGCCCCCGGTTTTCGTGGCCTCGCTGATTGGCGCGGCTCTGGTGATCCTTTTCAGCTCACTGGCCATCCAGGCGGTGGGTAGGAGCGCCTATGCGGTGATCGAAGAAGTGAGGCGCCAGTTCAAGGAAGACCCGGGCATCATGCTCGGAACCTCAAAGCCCAACTATGCACGCTGCGTGGACATGGTGGCCAAGGCCGCCTTGAAGCAGATGGTCGCTCCCGGCCTGCTGGCCGTGGGCGTGCCCATCGCTGTCGGGTTCATCTTCAAATTCTTCAACACGGCGCTTGACCCCACCCTGGCTGCCGAGTCCGTGGCCGGCCTGCTGATGGTGGGCACCATCAGCGGCATCCTTTTCGCCATCTTCATGAACAACGGCGGCGGCGCATGGGATAACGCCAAAAAGCTCATCGAGACCGGCAAATACGGCGGCAAGGGCTCCGACCCGCACAAGGCGGCGGTGGTGGGCGACACGGTCGGCGATCCCTTCAAGGACACGGCCGGCCCGTCGATCCACGTGCTGATCAAGCTGCTGTGCACGGTCACCTTCGTGATGGCGCCTTTGTTCCTGTAACGCCCATAGCCTGGCCACCCCCCGCCGCGGCGGGCGGGGATGGCCTGATTTACAACCCGCATCCCCTGACTGGCGGACTACCGGAACCCAGGCGGCCTCACGCGATGAGTGTGGGGCCGCATTGTTTTTGGGCAGGCGAGACAAGGCCGGTTTGGTGTTATGATGGCTGGCACAATCAAAAGGCTTTTGTTGCTCAATCTTTACCGGGATATGCGCGGAAATCCGCGCATCGCGAGGATGAAAATCATGCGTGTTCATGTTTGCGCAGGAATCGCGTTGTCAATGGCGGCGCTGGCGCTTTCGGCGCCGGGCGCCGCTCAGAGGTTTCATGAGCCGACGAAGGAAGAGCTGCAGATGACCTCGGACCCCAAGGCTCCGGGCGCTCCGGCGGTCTTTTTGTATCGCGAGGAGACGACCGACAACCGCAACCACTATGTGAGCAGCTACGCGCGCATCAAGGTGCTCACCGAACTGGGCAAGGAGTGGGCCACGGTCGAGGTTCCCTATATTCCCGGTTACACGGCTACGCCCATCATCGAGGGCCGCACCATCCATTCCGACGGCGCGGTGATTCCGCTTACCGGCAAGGCCGAGGATCTGCTGGTCTTCAAGACCACCAAAAACCATGTAAAGGCCGCGGTCTTCAACCTGCCCAGCGTCGAGGTAGGCAGCATTCTGGAGTACAAGTGGACCATTCCCATAACCGGCGGAAGGGTTTCCGGCGTCATAGGAGGAGAAGGGGAGGAGGAGTATTATTCTTCCGCGCTGGCCAGCTCGATTCCAGAATGGGAGGTGCAGCAGCCGATCTACATCCACAAAGCGCACTTCTACTACAATCCCCTCACGGATATCGAGTCGGACGTCCTTGGGAATCAGGTCTCCCACTACATCGGTGGAGAACTGGCCAACTACTTGATCCTCACACAGCGCCTGCCCGCCGGATTCCAAACGACCCGGAGTCCCAAGGGCGACTACACCCTGGACATCCGGGACGTGCCCGCATTCCAAAACGAGGCAAACGCTCCGCCGGAGAAGAGCCTCTTATATCGGGTGCGGTTTTATTACACGCCCTACCTCTCCGCCGAGGTGTACTGGGATAACGAGATCAAGCGCTGGTCGAAGGAGTTGGACCAGTTTGCCGACCAGACGCGAGTCATCAAGGACGCGGCCAGCCAAATCACTGTGGGCGCCGACACTCCCGAGGCCAAGGCGCGCAAGATTTACGATGCGGTGCAGGCGATGGAAAACACGGACGTTACGCGCGCCAAATCCGAGGCCGAGCGCGAGCAATTGCATCTGAAGAAGGCACTGAAGAAGGCGCAGGACGTGTGGAGCGAGAAGAGCGGCTCGGGCAACGACATTGCGGCGCTCTATCTGGCGCTGGCCAGGGCCGCCGGCCTTCAGGCCGATGGCCTCCAGGTGGCTGATCGCAACCGGCGCATCTTCGACCCCGGTTTTCTTTCTCTCCAACAGCTCGACACGCTACTGGTAGTGCTGCACATCGACGGCAAGGACATCTATCTCGATCCCGGCGAGAAGCTCTGCCCCTTCGGCCAGTTGCAGTGGACGCATCTGCTGGCGGGCGGGCTTGAGGAGAACGCCAAGGGACCGGTCTACACGCCGCCCAACGCCACCAAGGACGCCATTACCGCCCGCGCCGCCGATCTGACCCTCGACGCGCAAGGCGGGGTCGCCGGGACCGTCAAGATTCTGATGAACGGCCCCGCGGCGCTGCACTGGCGCCAACTCAACCTCACCACCGACCTGGAGGAGGTGAAGAAGCAGTTCAACGAATCCCTGCGCGGGCTTTTGCCGCAAGGGGTCTCGGGGGAAGTGGCTGGATTCCAGGGGTTGGATACTTCGGCCGGGTACCTCTCAGCGGCGGTCAAGGTCGCGGGCCAGTTGGGCAATTCTACCGGCAAGCGTCTGTTGGCTCCCGGATTCTTCTTTTCAACGGGCGCCCACGCGCAGTTCGTGAGCGAGGAGAAGCGGGAAGCCGCTGTCGATCTGCACTATGCCGAGCAGGTCATCGACGATGTGGTCTACCACCTGCCGGCCGGATTCACCGTCGAAAGCGCCCCGCAGCCGGCTCAACTGCCATGGCCTGACCACGCTACCCTGGTGGTCAAGACGGCGCCTGGTCCCGGAACCATCGACATCCGGCACACTTTCGCGCGGGCTTTTGTACTGCTGGATCCCAAGGAGTACCCAGCGCTGCGCGACTACTACCAGAAGATCGCGGCCAGCGATCAGCAGCAACTGGTTCTGGCCGCAGGAACGGGCTCGGCAGGGAACTGAGTGCTGCCGGGCCAGCCGGCAACGGGCTGGAAGCTAGAGGCCAGAAGCTGACCCAGACTCTGCCGCTACCGCCCCTCGCTCAAGAAGTTGGCAGGGGCGAGACGGGCTTCGAAAGCTCGTTTGCGGGCCGGCCACTCGTGGTCCAGCACGAATACCAGGCCGTGTCGCGGGTAGGCCTCTGCCGCAATCCGTCCCCGAATCTCCACACTCGCACAGCCGGAACGGCAAACTGCACCGTTTCTGCGCCTTGTGGGCGGTCCGCGAGAGGACTAGGCTTATTGTGGGGACGCAAGGGACCGGCAAGAGTCAGGTTGCACTGAATCTGGGGCAAAGTTGGAGCGGCAAGCCCGCGCAGCGCTTGGGGCTTTTGAGGTTTCCACAGGCAAATGCGGGTGTTTAGAAACGAGATGCGGGGAATGGCTAGAAAACACAAGATATTGTGGTTTTTTGTTGACAGGCACCACAGAGAGCGGTACTTTTTCATCTGCGGCTGTAAACAGATTGTAACGAAGCCCGGCGCGAAGAGCCGCCGGGAAGTCGCTGAGAGAAGAGAACTCGCGGTAATTCCAAATCCCCGATTCCCGTTCTTTGTCAGAGATTTACATTGCCCCCTTCCAGGCTGAGTTGCGCCGGTTGGGCCAGGGCTTTCACAGGCTTTTGCCGGTCAAATTGGCGATTAAGGAGATTTCATGAACGAGGTCCAGCTTCAGACTTCCACCCCCACCCTCCAGACTCCCTGCACCCAGCGGGGGCTGACCTTTACGCGCCGCTTTTCCACAGAGGGCGTCTCCCCTTACGACGAGCTCCAGTGGGAACGGCGCACTGCGTCCATTACCGATACCAAGGGCAACACGATCTTTGAGCAGAGGGACGTGGAAGTGCCGGTGGACTGGTCAATGACGGCCACCAATATTGTGGCCTCGAAGTACCTGCACGGCCAGTTGGGCACGCCGGAGCGGGAGACCGGGGTGCGGCAACTGGTGGAGCGGGTGGCGGAGACCATCCGCGACTGGGGCCTGGCCGGCAGCTACTTTGCCACCCCCGAGGATGCGGAGATCTTCCACGACGAGCTGGCGCACATGCTGCTGACGCAGAAGGCGGCCTTCAATTCGCCGGTCTGGTTCAACGTGGGCTGCGACCGGCTGGAACCGGATGCGGAGGGGCAGAACTGGCACTGGGATCCGGCGACCGGCGGCGTGCGCTACTCCGCCACCGGCTACCGCAATCCGCAGTGCTCGGCCTGCTTCATCAACTCCGTTGAGGATTCGATGAGCGGCATCATGGATCTGGCCAGGACGGAAGCCATGCTCTTCAAATTCGGTTCGGGCACGGGCACCAACTTCAGTTCATTGCGTTCCAGCAAGGAATCTGTGTCGGGAGGCGGCACCGCCAGCGGTCCTCTCAGCTTTATGCGCGGGCTGGACGCCTTTGCCGGGGTCATCAAGTCCGGCGGCAAGACGCGCCGCGCGGCCAAGATGGCGATTTTGAACGTGGGCCACCCGGACATCGTGGACTTCATCGAGTGCAAGGCCAGGGAAGAGGCCAAGGCCTTCACGCTGATCAGGGCAGGCTACGATGGATCGGGCCCGGATTCGGAGGCCTACTCGTCTATATTTTTTCAAAACGCCAACAACTCCGTGCGGGTGAGCGACGAGTTCATGCGCGCCTATGAGAGCGACGGCGAATTCAACACCTATACGGTGAAGGGCCACGAGCCGGTAGCGACTTACAAGGCGCGGGAGATCATGCGCAAGATCGCCGAGGCCACCTGGCTCTGCGGCGACCCTGGCATGCAGTTCGACACCACCATCAACCGCTGGCACACGAGCAAGAACACGGCGCGCATCAACGCCTCGAATCCGTGCTCGGAATACATGTTTCTTGACAACTCGGCCTGCAACCTGGCCAGCTTCAACCTGATGAAGTACGTCACCCCGGCGGGCAGCTTCGACATTCCCGCCTACCGGCACTCGATCTCGGTGGTGATCACTGCCATGGATATTCTGGTGGACAACTCCGGCTACCCGACGGAGTCCATCGCTCGCAACTCCCACGACTACCGGCCGCTGGGGCTGGGTTACGCCAACCTGGGCGCGCTGCTGATGGCCTTCGGTCTGCCGTACGATTCGGCTGCCGGCCGCGACCTGGCCGCCAGCTTCACGGCCATCATGACCGGCGAGGCCTATCTGCAATCGGCGATCCTGGCCGCCAACTGCCCGCCGATCGCCTCGGCTACACCGCTGACGGCAAGTGTCGATCACCAGGGCGGCGCCTGCCCAGGGTTCTACGTCAACCGCGAACCCTTCCTGGATGTGATCAGGATGCACCGCGCCGAGGTCAACAACATTGGCACATCGCGGGCCGCCGCGGCGGTCGGCGAGCCCTTCAGCGTGCCACAGCTGGACGCGCTGATCGACGCCAGCCGCGAGTGCTGGGACATGGCCTTGCTCCATGGCGAGCGTTACGGCTACCGCAACTCGCAAACCACGGTTCTGGCCCCCACCGGCACAATCGGCTTCATGATGGACTGCGACACCACCGGCATCGAACCCGACCTGGCCTTGGTCAAGTACAAGAAGCTGGTGGGCGGAGGCATGATCAAGATCGTCAACAACACCGTGCCAGCGGCGCTCTTCAAGCTCGGCTACGACAACGACGAGGTCAACGCCATCGTCAGCTACATCGACGCCACTGGCACCATCGAGGGCGCGCCCGGTATCCGGCCCGAGCACCTGTCTGTCTTCGATTGCAGCTTCAAGCCCTCCAAGGGCACCCGTTCCATCCACTATATGGGGCACATCAAGATGATGGCCGCCACGCAGCCGTTCCTCTCCGGCGCAATCTCGAAGACCGTCAATCTTCCCCAGGATGCAACCGTCGAGGATGTTGCCGAGGCCTACGCCGAGAGCTGGCGCCAGGGCATCAAGGCCGTGGCCATCTACCGCGACGGCTCCAAGGGCACTCAACCGCTGAATACCAGCATGGACGCCAAGCGGGAGCCCTCGGCTCTGGACGCCGCAGGCAGTCGCGTACTGGCTCATCTGGCTGCCGCCCAGCCAGCCGCCGAGGCTGACCTAAGGGCTCTGGAAGCCCAAATCCAAGCCAAGCCCGGCGAAAAGCTGGAGGTGAGCGCCAGGCAGGTGATCGCCGCGGCCGCGTCGTTCCAGAATGCGTTGGAGGAGATCGCAAAGGCTGCCGCCGTGCCGGTGCTCATGCCCTTGTCCGTCTCTGAGGCCACACAGGAGTCCGCCAAAGATGCGGCGCAGAACCCGAATGGGCCGCCCCGCGCAGTGCGCCACCGGCTGCCCGAGGAGCGCGCCTCCATCACCCACAAGTTCTCCATCGCCAGCCACGAGGGCTACGTCACCGTGGGCCTCTACCCCACTGGTCAGGTGGGCGAAATCTTCATCAAGATGGCCAAGGAGGGCTCGACCGTCTCCGGCCTCATGGACGCCTTCGCCACCTCGATCTCGCTCGCCCTGCAGCATGGGGTACCGCTCAAGGTGCTTTGCGAGAAGTTTGCCCACACCCGTTTTGAACCCTCCGGCTGGACCGGCAACGAGCAAATCGGCTACGCCAAGAGCCTGATGGACTATATCTTCCGCTGGCTCAATCTGCGCTTTCTCTCCGGCACGCAGTTGACGCTGTTTGCCGGCCTCGCTCCGCAGGCGCCGCATTTGCCCGCTTCGCCCAGCCTGATTCCAGAGACCGATCCCGAGTATGATTCGTTCTCGCAGAACCATCTGGCCCGGCTGGCCGAAGAAGTGGCCAAGCGGCTGAACCAAGTGAGCGGCCAAACCGGCAGCCCGTCTGGAGGCGGCGGCATTTCGCCGGATGTTTGGGCCTCGTTTGGGGCAGCGGCCAGCCCCACGCACGGGCCCGATCTGAAGGACCGCGGCATCTATCACGCGACCGACGCCATGCGCGAAATGTACGATATGGGCGACGCGCCCAGTTGCTCGACCTGCGGCGCCATCATGGTCCGCAACGGAAGCTGCTACCGCTGCATGAGCTGCGGGTCAACCAGCGGGTGCAGCTAGAGCATTTCCCGAATTCACGTGGAGTAGGAAGGATTCGTGAAAGGCGGCTTTTCCTTGAGGGAAAAGCCACCCGGCAGTCGCGGCCCACTCTACACCAATTCGGAAAATGCTACAGGGATTCCGCAACCGGTGAACCGATACAAGTGTAACGATGGCTCAATGGGCGCGGGCGAGAACGACGGTCACGTCATCGGGTTGCTCCGCATCGCCGATCCAATCCGCCACGGAGCCTGCGATGACATCGCCGATGCGGGAGAGCGGCTGGTGACGATGCTCCTGGATCAACGCGATCAGGCGTTCCTCGCCGAATTCGCCTGAGCCGTTCTCCGATTCGGTAACGCCGTCGCTGAATGCGGCGAAGAGATCGCCCGGTTGCATCATGATCGTGGATTCACCATAGGTCACATCATCGAAAAGTCCGACGACAGTGCCGGAGGCGTCGAGGCGGGAGACTTTTCCATTCCCGCTAAGCAGAATGGGCGGCGGGTGGCCGGCATTGCAATAAGTCAACTCGCGCAGGGCTTCGTCATAGCAGCCCAGAAACATGGTCGCGTACTTCTCCGGCGAGGTGCAGCGAAATAGCTGATGGTTTAGGGTGCTCATCAACATGCCGACAGATGGCCTCGACGGGACGGCGCCATCTCCCCAGAAATAATTGCTGCGATCGGCATCGATCCGCAGCGCGGCTCCCAGCTCTGCCGGCGTCGATACCCTATCCCGCGGCAGCGAATACGCCCGCACGAAGGCATGAGCGGTGGCCATCAACAGAGCGGCGGATATTCCCTTTCCGCTGATATCGCCCACCGCCAGCACCAGCCGGTCGCGGCCCACGGGGATAAAGTCGTAGTAGTCTCCGCTTACCAAGCGCGCCGGACGGCAGACGCCATAGACATCCAGAGAGGCAAGTTCCGGTAACTTGTGGGGGAAAAGCACCTCCTGCACTTCGTAGGCGATTGCCAGTTCGCTCTCCATTCGCTGCATCCGTTTCTGCTCGGCTGCAAATTCGACCAGCGATTCGGTCATGGAGTTGAATGACTGTTCCAGCGCCGCCATCTGGTCGCGGCCGCGGATCCGGATGCGATGCGTGAGATCGCCGCGGTTTACATGCTCCGTGGCGCTATAGAGTTCCGCCACGGCGCGTGTCATGCTGCGCGACAGCCGTATGCCAATATAGAGCGCGACTAACTCAACCAGTCCCAGGAGAATTGCGATGGCGAGCAGTACGTATACTACGATCTTCGCATTGTCGCCCAAAGTGGAGAACAAGGTGCTGTAGAGCAGCGACGGCCGGGTGACGACGCCAATCGCGCAGATTTGCGGCTTTCCCGTTTTCCAATTAAGCGCGTCAAAGAGCGTGAAAAATTGAAATGCCGGATCAAGCCGATTTGTCGACGGCGCAATGCTCTCGGTTTCCACGCGTCCGGGCGCGTTGGGAGAGAAGAGTTGCGGAGATGAATCTTCAACGTCGCCGTCACCTGGCGGAGTCAAACTCACCGAGCCCAGGCGCGAATTTACCGACTGAAGCAGTCCTGGTGTGATGGGAGCGTCGGTAATTACAATGATCCGTTTGTCATCCTTGACGAAGCGCCTGACCGCGCGCAGGTGCAAGATGCCCCCATCGAGAACGAACCCTCTGAAATCTCCCTTGATAACATCGGGAACCTTGGCGGGGTTTGCCTTAATCAGCGCGCCGCCGTTCGAGACCAGATAACCCTCGTCTCCTTTCCATACGGTGACGGTGCGCTGCGGAAAATTCTCGCCCGAAATGTAGGAAATTTCTCCGGCAATTTTGTTATATGGTTTCCCGGAGCGGTCCAGAGTTGCCAATTGCGCGGCCTGGGCGTCATTCGGCGTCTCCAGATACTGCAGCGCCGCCTGCAAATTCGAGATTGCGGCGTAGGTGGCAAATTGCCCGGCAAACAGACGGCCGCTCAAGCCTGCCATCAGCATCAGCAGCACAACGGGGATAACCCCGATGAAGATATAGGTGACGATCAACCGATGACGCAGCCGCCACATGACCCGCCGCCGGGCCCAACGGAAGGCAAGCAACAAGGCGCAAAAGGCGAAAACCAGGGCAAAGAATACCGTCACGCCGCCCGGCTTCGCGCTTGACCTGGAGCCCGTGAGCCAGCCGAGAGCGTAGAGCAGAACGCTCAATCCGCCAGACCACAGCGTGACTCGGCCCCACTTGGTGCCTGGGCGGAGGATCCGTATCGCACGAGCCCTGGCAGCGCTAAACTCTGGAAGCTTGATCATAGTTGCGGCACACGGCTTTCAGGAGACTCACGATGAGCGTCATCCGGAATTCCATTTTAGTTGCCAACGGCTCCGCTGTATACCCATCGATGGATTCCAAGTTAGAAGCCCGGCATCAACGCGGAGCATCTGTGCCGCGGATTCACCCCATCGAGTTGTCCTGAGCGGAATTGCACAGACTTAGCGGATGTGCGCGGCGACTCTAGTGAGAGCACTAGCGCCGGTATTTTGGCGGCAGCGATGCCGGTTCAGCGCCTCATGCTTCGCTCAATGGTTGTATAGCCTAAGTTAGCCGCCAAGATTATCGCGGGCAACCGCAATATCCACGAGGAGGAATATCCGTGTCAATGACAATTGCATCCCGTGAAGTGGATGGCGTCGCCGTTCTCGACCTTAGCGGGAAGATCACTCTGGGCGAGGGCAGCGTGCAGTTGCGCGATGCCATTCGCAACCTGACCGGCAAGGGATCGAAGAAAATTCTGTTGAACCTGGGAAACGTGAACTACATCGATAGCTCGGGGTTGGGTGAGCTGGTAGGCGCCTTCACCAACGCCAAGAACCAGGCCGCCGATCTGAAGCTGCTGAAGCTGACCAGGAGGGTTCATGACCTTCTCCAGGTGACCAAGCTTTACACGGTCTTCGACATCTACGACGACGAGGCCAGCGCCATCGCCTCCTTCAAGTAGACGATCAGGTAGCGCCTGGACGACATCCAGCCGGGCATTGCGCATTGGATTTGTCATTTCGAGCGCGGGAGCCTGCGATCCTTTCGGGCATTTCAGTCGGCAACTCTACTCGGAGTACACAGCGAACGCCAGGATTGTTCACCGGATTCTCGCGGTCCCAAAACGGGCGTCTGGGGACCGCAGTTCCGGGCCGGCCCTGCAAAGCTCATTTCGAACGTTCCGGCCATCCACCAGATGCGAAGATAGGAGTACAGCTTCCGCGAGAACTCTCGAGCGGGATCGGGCGGACCCTCCCCAGGTGGAATTGCGATGCGTCGTGTTGCGCTGATCTACAACCCGGCGTCCGGCCAGCACTCGACACGGCATCTAGCGGCCATCGAAGAAGCGCTGGGGGTTCTCCGCCGGGCAGGCGTTGAAGCCGAAGCGCTGCCGACCACCGCGCCAGGAAGCGCCGGGGCGCAAGCACAGGAGGCCGCGAGCCGGGGTTGCGAGACGATTCTTGCTTGCGGCGGCGATGGCACCGCGCATGAAATCCTACAATCTCTGGTGGGCACGCCGGTGGCGCTGGGAGTTGTGCCGTTGGGCACGGCCAATGCCTTGGCCGCGGACCTGGGTTTGGGCAACGGCTTCGGCTCTTCTCCGGTCATGGCGATCAAGAAGCTGCTTGCCGCCACTCCGGTGCGGGTTCCCGTGGGTCATATCTTTTATCGCGACAGCGAGGGGGCCACGCGCTCGCGCTACTTCACCGTTGCTGCCGGTGTGGGCGCGGACGCGCTGTTCATGTCCCGGCTTGACGCCGGCTTGAAGCGGCGCTTCGGCTATCTCCTCTATGTGGTCGAGGCCCTGAACGTCTGGGCCACGCACTCATTTCCCCTCTTCCAGGCGGTCATGGTGGGGCGCGAAAGCCGCAACCGCAGGGTCGAAGAGGTTTCACAGCTTCTGGCGGTGCGCATCAGCGACTTTGGCGGCGTTCTGCACAACCTGGTTCCCGGCGCCACCCTGCATAAGGACAGCTTGCGCCTACTGGCCTTCAAGACACGCAGCCGCCTCGACTACCTGCGCTTCATGCTGGCCGTCGTCTTCGGGCGCCAGACCTTTGCCCATCGGATTGAATTGCTGGACGCCGTCTCGGTTGAGTGCAGCCACCGCGAAGGCTCTTCGGCGCGCGTTTTCGTTGAGGCAGACGGAGAATTGCTTGGCACTTTGCCGGTCAGGATTGAAATCGTGCCCCAGGCGTTGACCTTGTTGATCCCGTCCAGTGCCCGGCTTTGATGCCCGCATGAGCCAGGACGGCCTTTGTTCGCACCGCCCCTTCGCGGCAAGAGCGCCAACTACCGGCCACTGACCACGGATGAACGGGCACAATTGGCGCCACGCTTGATTTGCATGGCCGCCCCTCGGGCTGCGATCATCGCAGCGAAGTTTTTTTCGGGGGACTCTTGGCATGAGAAGAACTGGACTTCTTGTTTTCGGCGCGGCCGCGGCATTGTCCGCAAGCCTTTTGGCTCAGGGATCCGGCTGGCCGCCAGCGCCTGGCCATCTTACCTTGCCGGTCTGGCCCGGCGCGGCGCCTGGGACACAGGCGAATTCGCCCGCGGAGGCGGACACCACCAGCGCGAAGGACAACCTGATCGCCGGCCGGCCGCTTGTCCGCCTGGGCAACGTCTCGGCGCCGACCCTTACGCTCTACACGCCCAAGGGCAAAAACAGCGGTGCGGCCGTGGTGGTCTTTCCTGGGGGCGGCTATAGCATCCTGGCCATCGACCTGGAAGGCACGGAGGTATGCGACTGGCTGAACTCCGCCGGCATCACCTGCGTGCTGCTCAAATACCGCGTGCCGAATACCGGACCTTATCCCAAGTCGCCGGCGGCTTTGCAGGACGCGCAGCGCGCCCTCGGCCTGGTGCGCTTGCACGCGAAGGAATGGGGCATCGATCCCAACCGCATCGGCGTGCTGGGATTCTCAGCCGGAGCGCATCTGGCCGCGGCCCTCAGCACGCACTTCGACGAGCGCCTCTATGACCCGATTGACGCCGCCGACAAGCTCAGTTGCCGGCCGGACTTTGCCGTGGTTGTCTATCCCGGCTACCTGACGCTCGAAGACAAGAACTTCGCGCCCAACGCAGACATTCATCCCACCGCGAACACGCCGCCCACGTTCATCGTGCAGGCCGAGGACGATCCGGTGCATGTCGAGAATGCGACCGTCTACTTCCTCCAACTCAAGAACGCCAAAGTGCCGGCGGAGCTGCACATTTATGCCCAGGGAGGTCACGGCTACGGCCTGCGAGACAACGGACTTCCAGTCCACTACTGGCCGGGTCTCGTCGAGGCTTGGTTGGAAACGATCAAGATGTCTTCGGGCTTGCCTGAGTAGGCGGCTACAATCACGCTCATGCCCGTGCCCCACCCTTTCGTCATTTTTCTGGCGAAAGCATGGGAAGCCACGAACCTCAACAAATCTCGTTCATTGAGGAGAGACAGGCCTCACTTTTCCGTGCCAAACCGCCAGGAGATTGACGCGTCCACCCACGAGACCATTCTTAGTTTCGTGCTACTCACACCCATGATTCTTCCTTTGTGATTGGTCTCTGTGTGCATCAATGCTTGTGGCTGTGCTTGTGTCCGTGTTCGTGAGGGTGTTCGATCGCGTGCGCGGGAACGGTCATCACCAGCCGCCCGTGCTGTACGCCTTTGAGGCCGATCAGCAGATCCGCAAACTGGGCCACCTGGGCCGATTTGCCGTGCACGATCAGCACTTCAAGGCAGGAGTCGTGGTCCAGGTGCGCATGGCTGGTGGAGACCACCAGCTCGTGGTGCGCGTGCTGCGCCTCGGTCAGTTTCTCGGTAATTCCGTGGGCGTGGTGGTCGTAGATGAGGGTGACAGTGCCCACCACGGTTGAGTCCGGGGCCGCGGTCTGCTCCGTCACCAGCCGGTCGCGGATCAAATCTCGAAACGCCTCCGACCGGTTGGTATAACCCCGCCGCCCGATCGAGCGGTCAAACCGCTTGAGAAGGTCCGAATCGAGGGCAATGCCGATTCTGCTTAAGATCCCCATACGCGCTCCTGCTGACGCAATCGATTCTCCATAGGAAAGATCAGAGTAGCACGAAGATCAGGTTCATGCTACCGCATCTCCCGCACTCCGGGACGGCGCGTAGAGTTTGGGGAGTGAGCGATCTCGTCTAAGTTTGGCCGCTTTACCGGCTAATTCAAAAACATCGTCCTGTAGAGCGTATCCCTCTGGACGGGTTTGAATCCGGCGTCGCGGATGATGCGGCGGAGTTCTTCTTCGGTGGTGCAGTTGCTGGTGCCGGCGGCCCTCACCACATTCTCTTCCAGCATCACTGAGCCGACATCGTTACCGCCGAAGTGGAGGCCCAGTTCCAGAACCTTCAGGCCCTGCGTCACCCAACTTGCCTGCACGTTTTCGATGTTATCTAGATAGAGCCGCGAGATCGCCAGCACCTTCAGGTACTCGACCGAGGTCGCTTCTTCCCAGCCGCGTCCGCCGAGGGCCGTATGCTTGGGCTGGAAGCTCCAGGGGATGAAGGCGGTGAATCCGCCCGTCTCTTCCTGCAACCTACGCACCACTTCAAAATGATTGATGCGCTGCTCGAAAGTCTCCCCCACGCCGAACATCATGGTGGCCGTGGTCCTCATGCCGAGCTGGTGCGCGGTGCGATGGACGCTGACCCAGTCCTCGGTGTTGCACTTGAGGCGGGCGATGCGCCGGCGCACGTCGTCGTCGAGAATCTCCGCACCGCCGCCGGGGATGGAATCGAGGCCCGCGTCGCGCAGCCGGATGATAGTTTCGCGCAGGGGCAGATCCGAATACCTGGCGATGGCCAGAATCTCCGAAGCCGTCAAACAATGCAGCCATATCTGCGGAAACCGCTGCTTGATGCCGCTGAACAGCCGCTCGAACCAGTCGATCTTGAGATCGGGATGGATGCCGCCCTGCATCAGTACACCGGTGCCGCCCATCTCCAGGGTCTCGGCGATCTTCTCGCAGATTTTCTCGAAGTCGAGGATGTAGCCTTCCGCCAAGCGCGGATCCTTGATTCCTTCTTTGGGCAGCGGCCGGTAGAAGGCGCAGAAGGTGCAGTACTCGGTGCAGAAGTTGGTGTAGTTGATGTTGCGATCGATGATGTAAGTGACCACGCCCTCGGGGTGCAGGCGGCGGCGGACGGCATCCGCCTCAAAGCCCAGGCCGATCAGGTCGGGGGAGTGGAAGTGGTCGAGGGCCTGTTGGCGGGTCAGCGGCATAGTCTCGATTCTAGCAATTCACCGGTTATGGGTCGAGCAGCTTGTCTATCTGTCCGCGGGCCTTCGAGGCAGAACCAGTCCCCGGCTCCGATGCGGGGGTAGAAGAATCTCAATTCGACCTTCAAGAAAGCCACACTTCCATTACCGCAGCAGGGCGGAAGCCGCCCACAATACTGGAGCTTGCCCGTGGAAGTCGCCGGTTCGGCGGGGCCGGGCCAGGTAGTAAGCCAGATCGTTCAATTTGCCGGTGCCTGCGCAGACTTGGGTCACGTCCTGATTCTGGTCGATGTAGCCGACCACAGCAAGCCATCCTCTGCGGGCCGCCGGGCCGTAGGTTGCCTCATCGAGCCAGCCCATCTTGACGCCGGTGATCATGGCGAAGGTGAACATGGTGGAGCTGGAACTCTCCGGCCAGGCCTCATCGTGGTCGATCAGTTGGCGCCACATTCCGTCCTTGCCCTGGAAGCGCAGCAGCGCAGACATCATACTGCGGTAGCCGGCCAGAATGCGGGCCCGCTGCGGATGATCCTGGGGCAAATCCCTGAGTATTTCCGCCATGCCCGCGGCGAACCATCCGTCTCCCCGGCCCCAGAAGAACGGCACGTCCGGGGCATGGAAGAAGAGGCCGTTCGGCTGTTGCAGCTTGTCCAGATAGGCAACCATCTCCTTGGCATCGCGGTCGAGATAGACGCGGTCTCCGGTGGCGCGGTAGGCCTCAAGTTGCAGGATCGTGAGCATGTACATGTCGTCGACCCAGAAACGCGTTTCGGCGGACAGGCCATCGGGTTGCGGGTTTTCCCATTGACGGTCCGCCCATCTTTTGCCTTCGGCCAGATACTTCGGGTCCTTGGTCTGAATGGCGATCTCAAGTGGAACGACGCCGAAGATCGAGTCGTCCACATGACGCCGCTGCGGAATCCGCGCGGCCTCGGCGCCGCCCGGCATCAACGGCTCGAACTTGCGAATCAGTTCCTTTTGCAGTGCGTCGTCGCGCGTCAGTTGCGCGAAGGTCAGCGCGCCGTACCAGGCGGCGACCTCGGAGTAATGAATAGTTGGCGTGTATTGATGGGCACTGGCGACAAAGTGTTCGGCGAGGTTCTTGCCGACTTCCTGGGGCGAGGCGCCTTTCGGCCAATTGGTGAAATAGTCGCCGCCCTGCGCGGACGCGGAGATAGTTGAGGCGACAACGAGCGCGCCTAAAACCAACGCGTGGTTGAGCATTGTGCTTTGCTTCATCCCGAGTCTCCATTTCGGTCGGGCTATAGGTTCCGATTCCCTGAATCCACCTGCTGCGAATGAATCGGGCGAGTGCGCCTGCAAGGGCGCATCACTTGCCGGATTTGGCCTTGCGAGGCGGCGGAGAAACCTACTTCCTTTGCGGGGCTATCGCCTGCGGTTTCGTCAATGGAGAGGCGATTGCGGCGGGCGCCGGCGCCGGGGTCTGCTCACCGCGTAGGATACCCAGCGCGACCGGTGGCAGCGGCTTGTCGGCATTGGCCAGCAGCAGGCTCACTTGCCACATTTGCGTGTCGGTGAGTACCTGTTTGAAGGACGGCATGCCGGTCAGTCGGATGCCGTTGGCTACTTTCCAGCAGATCTCGCCCGGCGCGTCGTCGCTTACCCCCACCACGGCGCTGTTGTGGTGTTTTTCCCACAGCGGGGGCGCATCGGGAAACATGTGGGCGCCAAAGGAGGAGGGTTTGCCGTGCAAGCCATGGCAGGCGGCGCACTGGTCGCGATAGATCTGCGCGCCGGCGATCAGGTTGTCCTCATTGGCCTGGATGGGTGGAGTCTTGACCAGTTCGCGGTGGATGCGGGCGTTGAGCGGAACGCTGGTTATCAACCGCTCCTGGGGTAGTGGCGGGTCGGCGACGGCCACCGGCACCTGGCCAAACTGGAACCACGCCAGTACGGCGAGGGGCGCCAGAATCGCTCCGAGGACAATTCCCAACAAAATGCGTCCCATATTTCTTGCGGCCTCCGTTGGTCTTCATCGTAGAGCATTTTTCAGCTCCCGGCGCGGATTAAAGCCATTGCTTACGTTACAAAGGGAAGAGAGAAAAGAATTGCTGGACAATGCCGGCTGGATTTGGCACTGTTTGGCTCATGCCGCAACGGCCCGCCGCGGCGGGCGGCGGCGGCCATCCCCCAACGCAGAAACAAGGAGCTCCCCCATGGCAGATCACTCGAAGATGAGATTGGGCCGCAAGGCCATCAAAACCGATACACGAACTCTGGCGTTTGGCGACTACCTCACGCCAGCGCTGCCGCCCCCGCCGCCCACGGCCGATTGGACCAAGGGAATCGCCAGCTGGGGCATGATGCTGAACGACACGCTGGGCGACTGCACCATCGCCGGCGTGGGCCACGCCGTGCAGGTGTGGACCGCCAACACCGGTGGCGAGATCACCGTCCCCGACCCCACCATCGAGAGCTACTACGAGCAGTGGGACGGCTACGTTCCCGGCAACCCCGGCACCGACCAGGGCGGCATTGAACTGGATGTGCTGAACGACTGGCAGAAGAATGGGTTTGCCGGTAACGCCCTGTTGGCCTTTGCCGACCCCAAGCCCGCCAGCCTGGTGCAGATTCACCAGTCCATCGCCCTGTTCGGCGGCGTGTATATCGGGCTGGCCCTGCCGCTCACCGCCCAAACTCAGGACGTGTGGGACGTTGTGCCCCATGGCGGCGCCAATGCCAGGAAGGGCAGTTGGGGCGGGCACTGCGTCTTCGTGCCCAAGTACGACCAGCATGGCTTCACCTGCATTACCTGGGGCCAGTTGAAGACCATGACGCTGGCCTTCTGGAAGGAGTACTGCGACGAGGCCCATACGCTGCTCGGCCAGGGCTGGCTCACCGCCAAAGGCGCGCCCAACGGCTTCGACGAGGCCCAGTTGCTGGCCGATCTAAAGGCCATCAAGTAGCGCAATTTGCGGCGAATCGGCCGGATGCGCGTCCAAACCTGTGCCGGTTCACCCACGAGGCTCCCTCTAGGTGGTTTAATACCTAATGGGGGGAGCACTGCCTTGGGTGTGCTTCCGTACTCCCGTGGAGGTAACCCGAAACCGATGTATTCTTTTCGCCGTATTGCCCTTCTGCTGGCGCTGTGTCTGCCAGCCATGCACGCCGTTTATGCCGAGAGCCCGAGTTCGAGCAGCAACCCCGCATCTCCAAACCAGGACCAGGCGCAGCAGTCTGCCGCGGCTCAAACCCAGCCACAGATGAGCGTGCAGGCCCGCATCAAGGCCCGCCGCGAACAGCGCCGCGTGGCGGCGATCCACGAGGTCTACGATCATCGCTATGATGCGTATCTCGGCGCGGGCTACCTGCGCTTCACGCCCGGCGCCACGCTGCAGCGGGTCAACGAGTACGACTGGAACGCCGGCGTCACGCGCTACTTCGATGAGCGCCTGGGCGTGACCCTCGATGGCCGCGGCTATTACGGCACTCCGTTCATTGAGCTAACGCAAGGCAATCCCCCTGCGGGCAGTGTGGGCCTTACAAAACCGGCCATCAGCCAGTATGCCGTCCTGATTGGACCCACCTACCGCTTCTACCTGCAGCCGAAGTACTCCATCTCCGGCCGGGTCATGGGCGGGTATGCGCAGGGCAACTTCACCGGCGATACGAACGGGTACGGCACCCTGGGCGTCCTCTACCCAGATGGATATACCTATGCCGTCAGCGGCGGCATCATTCTCGAGTACAACCTGGCCCCGAACCTCGGTCTGCGGGTTGCTCCGGAATACTTCCTCACCGGCTTCGGCTCGACACAGCAGAACAACCTAGGCTTCACGGCCGGGATCGTCTACCGGTTTGGCAAACAGTAAAAAGGCAGGGAATAGGGAGTAGGGAATAGTTAAGTGCCGGCAGGGCAGATGAAGGTTGTTGCGACTCTGTCTGTTCTGTTGGCCTATTCAAACCCTGATACTGTCTTCTGTTCCCTATTCCCTACTCCCTAAAGAATCGGAATACCGGCGATCCGTTGCTGCCACTCGGCAGGGCCGGTCTGGTGGACGCTCGTGCCTTTGCAGTCGACCGCGACGGTCACCGGCATCTCGCGTACGTCGAACTCGTAAATTGCCTCCATGCCTAAATCCCCAAACGCCATCAGGCGCGAGCCGTGAATGGCCTTTGAAACCAGGTAGGCCGCGCCGCCCACCGCCATCAGGTACACCGCGCCAAACTCGCGGATGGCGTCGATAGCCGCCGGACCGCGCTCGGCCTTGCCCACCATGCCCAGCAGGCCCGTTTCGGCCAGCATCTGGCGGGTGAACTTGTCCATGCGCGTGGCCGTCGTGGGCCCGGCCGGGCCGACCACTTCGTCGCGCACCGGGTCCACCGGGCCCACGTAGTAGATGAAGCGGCCGCGGAAGTCGACGGGCAGTTTTTCGCCGCGGGTCAGCATGTCGGTCATGCGCTTGTGGGCGGCGTCGCGGCCGGTGAGCAGCTTGCCGGTCAGCAGCAGCACTTCGCCCGGCTTCCACGCAGCGGCCTCGGCGCGGGTCACGGTGTCCAGGTTTACGCGGCGGGCGGCGGAGACGTCATAGGTCAGTTTCGGCCAGTTTTCCAGGCTCGGCGGATCGAGATAGACGGGGCCTGAGCCGTCCAGCACAAAGTGGGCGTGGCGGGTGGCGGCGCAGTTGGGAATCATCGCCACGGGCAGGTTGGCGGCGTGGGCCGGCGTGTCCAGCACCTTCACGTCCAACACGGTGGTTAGGCCGCCCAGTCCCTGCGCACCGATGCCCAGCCGGTTCACCTTGTCATACAGCTCGATGCGCAGCTTTTCTGCGGTCGTTTTTGGGCCGCGGGCGATCAGGTCCAGGATGTCGATGGGGTCCATGAGGGACTGCTTGGCCAGCAGCATGGCCTTCTCCGCCGTGCCGCCGATGCCGATGCCCAGCAGCCCCGGCGGACACCACCCCGCGCCCATGGTGGGCACGGTCTTTAGCACCCACTCCACCACCGAGTCGGTTGGGTTGAGCATGGCGAATTTGCTTTTAGCTTCAGACCCGCCGCCCTTGGCCGCCACCGTCACCTCGACCGTCGCGCCCTTCACCAGCTCCACGTTCACCACCGCGGGCGTGTTGTCTTTGGTGTTGATGCGCTTGCCCGCCGGGTCGGCCTGGATGGAGGCGCGCAGCTTGTTGTCGGGATCGAGATAGGCGCGGCGCACGCCTTCATCGACCATCCCCTGGAGATCAACCAAAGGGCTGCCGCCCGCAGGGCCCTCGAAGCGCACGTCCAAGCCCACCTTCACAAATGCGTTCACGATGCCCGTGTCCTGGCAGATGGGCCGGTGTCCCTCGGCGCACATGCGGCTGTTGATGAGAATCTGCGCAATGGCGTCTTTGGCGGCGTGGGACTGCTCCCGCTCATAGGCCTTGGCGAGGCTGGTGATGTAGTCCACCGGATGGTAGTAGCTGATGTACTGCAACGCGCCCGCAACGCTGGCGATGAAATCTTCCTGCCGGATGACGGTCATGGAGGCTCCCTCTATCGCTATCAGAATACAACCCGGAAAGTGGAACGCGCAGGAGGCGGGAACGCAGGCCGCCGTCTTCGAGTCAGCGCCCACCCGCTTTCATTCGTTGGTCTCTTGCGGAGCTGGATAAGTGAGTTGCCCGTTCACCACCTTCAGGAAGGTCGTTAGCCGATGTTCGGAAGGAGCCTTCGAAGTCATGATGTCCCGCACCTCCCATCCCTTCTCGCTCATCGCATCCGCGATCAACGAGCGGTGACATCGCCACGGTACCGCCTCCGCGCACATAATTGCAGTTTTTCTCGCACGTGCAATCCGCATCAGCGCATCCAGGCCCTCAGAAAACTCCGGCGTGGCCATGTAATCCGCAAATCCTCTGAAAGATGCATTCCGCCAGCAGAGGTTGACCGAGTCTTTCCTGCTGTGTCGAAGACCGCCGAGTTTCTCGATGTGCGTATAGCGTATTTTTGCTGCTTTCAAAGACGCTTTGAGAGTCTCCGAATTGAATTGCGGACAATGGCGTGACTTGGGTATGGATCTCACGTCGACGATTTCCTTGACGCCGTGGTCCTTCAACAGCTGAATGAATTCATCGATCGGATGGGTAGAATGGCCAATTGTGAGTAGGGTGTTGATCGCCACAACACCACATTACTCCATTCGTCCTCTGCTTCCGCGCTGCTCAACGCCTCGGGGCCCGCTCCAGGATCACGCCGGCCGCAAATCCGTATGCCCAAAATCATCGCCCTTCCAGAGCAGCGGCTCGCGCTTGTCGCGGGCCAGGGCGTAGCTGAAGCAGTCGCCGAAGTTCAGCTTGGCGGGATTTCTGGACTATCGACAGCAGCCGAAGCGGGATTGGCTGCAGACCCCGCCGTTGCCTTGTTCCGCTCCCGCTCCAAGGCATTCCTCGCGGCAATGGTTACCGCTTCGGTCAAAGACACGCCCTTCAACGCAGCCAGCTCACGGATCAGCCTGCAGGTTTCCTCGTTCCCGATGTACAGGCTTTTGGGCGTCTTGGCCATCAATTACCTTATCGGTCGGTTCCGCAATTTGGATCATGGCAGAGCGAGATAAACCGAAGGAGTTCCGACGGAGGGCGCTGAATTGCCCTAAGCTATAGGCATGAACGACCCTACTCAGGAACCAGTGGCGTGGGACGAAGTTTTCGATCTATTGGTGGTGGGCGCCGGACCTACCGGGCTGGCTTGCGCCATCGAGGCGAAGAAGGCGGGTTTTCGGGCGGCGCTGGTGGACAAGGGCTGCGTGTGCAACTCGCTGTTCCATTACCCGGCGCACATGACCTTTTTCACCACGCCGGAGTTGCTGGAGATCGGCGACATTCCCTTTCCCAGTCCCAATACCAAGCCCAGCCGCAACGAGGCGCTCCAGTACTACCGCCAGGTGGCGGCCTACTACCGGCTGGATGTGCGCCAGTACCAGCGCGTCACGCGGGTGACGGGCGCCGATGGGGCCTTCACCGTACACACAGTGGACCGGTTTGGCCGGCCCGGAGCCATCGAGACCCGCAAGCTGGCCCTCTCGACCGGCTATTACGATCTGCCCAACACGATGAACATTCCCGGCGAGAACCTGAGCAAGGTGCACCACTACTACGTCGATCCCCACCCCTATTTCGAGATGGACGTGGCGGTGATCGGCGGCAAGAACTCGGCGGCCATAGCGGCGCTGGAGCTGTGGCGGAGCGGCGCGCGGGTGACGCTGGTTTACCGCGGGCCGGAGATTCCGCCGCACGTGAAGTACTGGATCAAGCCGGACATTGAAAACCGCATCAAGAATGGCGAGATCAAGGCATACTTCGGGTCGAATGTGGTGGAGGTCACGCCGGATACGGTGGTGATGGAGACGCCCGAGGGGCGCGTGACGCTCAAGAACGATTTCGTCTTCGCCATGACCGGCTACCACCCCGACTTCGACTTTCTTGAGGGGCTGGGCGTGCGCTTCGAAGGCCCCGACCGGCTGCCGGTTTGCGATGCGGAGACGCTGGAGAGCAATGTGCCGGGCATTTACCTGGCCGGGGTGATTGTGGCCGGCTCGCGTACCAACGAAATCTTCATCGAAAACGGGCGCTTCCACGGGCGTCAGATTGCCGCAGCGCTGGCATCGAAGTTAAGAGTCGAGGGCTGAGACGGGATGCCGGTTGCGCAAGAAAGCCGGTAAACTGAGAAGCCGATTTTTGCGGAGGTTTTGGCTTGCAGATGCGCTGGTGGCCGCGGTCGATTCGATGGCAGATGCTGGCAGGCCTGGTGCTGCTGGAGGCGCTGTCGCTGGTGTTGTTTGCGGCGCTGCTGATTCGCCAGCAGACGCGCCAGGTCTCGGTTCACGCGCGGCATCGGCTGGCGTACCAAGCCGCCTCCCTGGCGCAGCAGGCCAGGGAGGCCCTGCTGCGGCGCCAGCCGGGCTGGATGGGGCAGTCAGTGAAAATGATGGGCAACGCGCCCGACGTTGCCATCGCCAAGGTTACCGACCCAGCCGGCAACGTGCTCTTCGTCAACGAGGGAGAGCCGGAGCAGACGACGCTCGATCTGGGAGAGCGGGCGCAGATTCCGCTGGTGCGGCACGAAGAGCCCAGAGTCTTCACCCTGAAAGGCGATCGCTGGGAGGGCGTGAGGGCCATTTATGTCGACGGGCGCCTGCGCGGATTTGCCTGGGTTGAGGCCGATCGCGCCTGGGACCGTGAACAGCTCAACGCGATTCTGCGCGGCACGGTCATCTTTGGCGTCATCTGGATTGTGGGGTCGGCCCTGCTGGTGCTCGTGATGGCCCGCTCCATCTCCCTGCCGCTGGCCACCCTGCATCGCGGCACGCGCGCCTTGATGAGCTCGCCCGAAGACAGCGGCAATTTCCCCCTGCCGGTAGCCGTGCACAACGAGATCGGCGACCTGATCGAGGCCTTCAACCGCATGGTTGCTTCCATTGCGGAGCAGCGCTCGGGGCTCAACGACACGCTGTCACTGCTGGACTCGATGCTGGCCAACGCGCCCATCGGCCTGGCCTTCTTCGATCACCACTGCAGGATTGTGCGCGTGAACCAGGTCTTTGCGGATATGACCGGGGTTCCGCTCAGCCGCCACCTGGGACGGACGCTGCCGGAGCTGCTGCCGCAACCGGTGGCCCAGGAGCTGGAAGACACAGTGCTGCGCGTCTTTACCGAAGAGGAGCCGGTGCATAACCTGGAGCTGAGCGGCCAGGCGGACAAGCCCGCCACGGCGGACAGGCCCAGCCGGCCATGGACCTGGCTGGCCAGCGCCTACCCGGTGCGGACCACCCCGCGGCAGGTGCGCTGGGTGGGCGTGATCGTGCTGGACGCCAGCGACCGTAAACGCAGCGAAGAAGCGCTGCGCAAGACCGAAAAGCTGGCTGCAACCGGGCGTTTGGCCGCCTCCATTGCCCACGAGATCAACAATCCGCTGGAGGCCATCACCAACCTGCTGTTTCTTCTGCGCAATTATTGCGGGCTTGAGGATCCGGCGCTGAACTACGTGGCGATGGCCGAGCACGAGGCCCAACGCATCGCGGAGATCACCCAGCAGACGCTGCGCTTCTACCGGCAATCCACGCTGCCGGCTCGCGCCAATATGGGGGAACTGCTGGATTCCGTACTCAGCCTCTATCACGGCCGCCTGCATGCCCTGAACATTCAGGTTGAGCGGGATTACGATACCGCGGTGGACCTGTTCTGCTTCGCCGGAGAAATCCGCCAGGTCTTCGCCAACCTGGTGGGCAATGCGATCGACGCCACCAGCGCCGGCGGACGCCTTCTGGTGCGCGCCCGGCGCTCGCGGAACTGGAAGGACCCCGCGCAGGCGGGAGTTCGCTTTGTGGTGGCCGACACCGGAGCGGGCATGGAGCCGGCGGTGCGCGAGCGCGTCTTCGAGGCCTTCTTTACCACCAAGGAAGTGACGGGAACCGGCCTGGGCCTGTGGGTGAGCCACGAGATCATCGTCAAGCACCGCGGGCTGGTGCATGTGCGCAGCCGCACGGCTGCCCAGGGGAAAACCTCCGGGACCGTCTTCCAATTATTCATTCCGGACGATCCCAATCTGGCGGCTCCGGCCAGGCAGACGGCTGCGGCTGCGGTATAAAGGAGCCGGTCAAGAGGCGGCGATATTCAGCGGCTCTGCATATCAACACACCGCACGCCATCGGGCTAGCCGAGAAATTCTGCCGGCGTCACGATCGGTATCCCTCGCCACGGATGCAACACCAATAAGTCCTCATCGCTGCTGACCAGGGCGTCCGCCTCGGATACCAGCGCCAACGCCAGAAACTGGTTATCCCTGGGGTCACGGCAGGCCGGATCGACAGCCGCCCTGTCTGCATCCTGCACGGCGAATAGATGCACATTGCGACGGATCAGCGCGACAAAGGACCGGCGCGATTCCCTGTCGCGATAGCGGTCGAACTTTTTGCGATCAAGCACCCGCGCCAGTTCATCCAGCGTTTCTACGCTGGCGCAAACGTCGCAGGTGCGCAACGCTTTCAACAAGGCTTGCTCGGGTACGGACCCAGTGCGGAGCGCGGCGCTCACCAGCGTACTTGTGTCCAGAATGACCCGTTGAATACGGCTCATCGAGCTTCATGCACCATGCGGGTCACATCCTCATCGGTCAACGCGGCCGATGCTGCCGTTTGCGCCGCAGTCGCGCGCTTGGCGGCCTGTGCCCTCCACGCCTCAAGATCGGCCACGGCCCCGCTGCGTTTGCGCCGCGAATCCAGTAGCTCCTCCATGTCTTTGGGCGATACGACGAAGGCCGTGGGCCGTCCATGACGTGTAATCGTGACCGCCTCGCGCTGCGCCGTATCAAGCAACTTCCCGAAGCTGTTTTGCGCCTCTACAGAAGTCATGGTCATCATCGTTTTCACCTCAAAAAACTAGCTAATATACAGTGTATGGCTAATATGGCTATTTTGCAACAGGGGCCTCTTCAGGAAACGGACAAAATCGTGCGGTAAGGAGAATTGAATACTGAAAACGAACCGCCCGTTGAGATACGCAAGATATAAAGTGTCGCTCTGGTCGCAACTCAGTTCAGCTTCAAGCTTCGGGGCGTGATCAAGTTGAGATGATCGAAGCTGGCCGGTTGACCGGCTGCCGGGTGAGGCATGCAGTGGGATTTGGACTGCACCGGAGCCGCATACGAGCGGGTGACGTGCAGCCTGTCCATCACGATGTAGCGGGTGCGCAGGCCGTCCACGGTCGAGGGTAGCTGTGCTGGAACCTGCTTGCGGTCCACGTAGATCACCAGCGCCGCCTCTTTCGGGTTATCCAGGCTCTGGCCCACGCCCACGCCGAAGAATGCGGGATTCCGTTTCATCAGGCTTTGCGCGATCTGCTGTTTGATGGCTACTGCCGGGTTGAGGAGCGCGGCCGGCAGGGCCGGTGCGCCGGCTTCAAAAGGTGTCCGGGGCGCCGAGCCGAAGGCCACAGCGTGAGCATTGGTGGGAATCACCGCTGTGCGGACGCCGTCCACTGTTTGCGGCGCGTTTACGGTCATGTTCTCGTCCACATAAAGGATGACCGCACCCTCGCCGGGATGGTCGCTGCTCTTGCCGGTGGCCGCGCCCAAAATTCCTGCTGACGGGTTCACCAACATGCGGGCCTGCCCGAGGGCTTGCTGTGCGTGCGCGATCTCGGTGTCGTTGAGTGTGCGAGCCTGCGCCGCGGTTACCGTGTTGTCGCCGTAGTTGAGGCAACTGACAGCGTGGTCTGCGGCGCCAACAAAGGTATAGCTTGTCCCGCCGCCCACCTGCGTGCTCAGTTCGCTCAGCACGTCGGAGACGGGGTTGGCAACGCCCTGGCTGACGCCGGATGAGTCGGTTCCGCCGGCGAAGAACAGGCCCACGGGTTCGGCATTGGCGGCATCGACCACCAGCGACCCGGAGTCGCCCGCATCGCTGAATTCATTGCCGCTGATGGCCAGCTGGTTAGTGTACGTCTTGGTCAGGTAGGGCTTGGTTTCAGCGCAGTCCCGGTAGTAATCGACGTATACGTCCAGATCGAGGGCCGAAATGCCGGCACACGTCAGGCCCGTAGTGCGCCCGCTCTTGGCCACGGTCAGAGCGAGCCCTGCGGTCTCGCCTTTGCCGCCGGTGGAGGAGATGCCGGGAGGCGCGGCTGCCAGCGAACCGTCGGGCTGTTTGGCGCCCAGTTCAAGAATGGCGCCGGAAGTGTTCACGGCGCCGGAATCGACCTGGGCGATGGCCGCGTCCGCGTTGGTTGCGCTCGAGCTGAGCGCAAGCCAGCCGGTCAGCGAGCCCACGGGCGTGGCGCCAGGGCCTTCGCCGTTGGGCGTGCAGTTGTTGTCAATGATTCCCGGCTGGATGATGGTGTCGCCCACGCTGGCCTGGTCGCTGCGCGCCAGCACGTGGTTGGCGCTCAACAGGTACTGGTGGTTGTTGGTGTCCTCAATCAGCGATCCCAGCGTTCCGCTGCAGCAGTCCACAATCTGGTTTCCCTGGGTATCGTAGTCGTTGTTGTTGCCACCCGAGCTGCCCAGCGGGACCGGCGTCGACAATTGCGCCTGGTGAGTGGAGGGACTGCTCGAGACTCCCGCGGTGTTCAGCAGCACCTCGGCCGCGGTTGTTGAGGACGAAGTTCCGACTGTGGCCACAACGAATGTGGCGCCGGTGGCAGAGACCGAGGCCGGCGCCGCGTAGGTGACCGTGCAGGAAGTGAAGGCCTGGCTGCCGCGCTGGCAGGTCGTGCTGCCCAGCGAACCCTGCCCGCCGCTTGACCCGGCCGCCGTGCCCGAGAGCGCAAAGGCGATGCCGGTGCTGCCGCCCGCTTCAGCAAGGTAGCCGGTGATGGTCACTTGTCCGTTGGCGCCCAGGGCGGCGTTCTCGGGGGTGAGCGGTTGCAGGAATCCCGGCGTCACGGTCACCACGGCGGTTGCCGTGATGGCGGTGTTCGACTTGAGGGTTGCGGTCACCCCCACCAGCACGCGGTCGGCGGTGAGATAAGGGGGGGGGGTGTACAGGCCGGCGGAGGTAATGCTGCCGGGTCCGCTATTCGCGTCGCCACCGAAGACCGACCAGGCGACGGCTGCCGCGCCCCCGCTGGAGAGGGTCGCGGTGAACTGCTCCACGGATGTGCCCTGCGCGTTGGCCGCATTGCAGCCGGTGCAATTGGTGTCGATGGAGCCAGTGCCGGGGGAGATGGAGAAGGTGGCGTTCGAGGGGTTTGCGGACACGCCCCCACCGGCGCAGCCGGCCATCAGCAGCAGCGCCGGAGCCAGAAGCATGGGGAGAATCCGAAGAAAATGAGGTCGCACGCACGAGTCCTGTGGATTCGAGTGGGGGATTGAGCCGTCCATCGTGACTGGTGCGATTTGCCTCAACGTTTCGAGTACTTTCCTGGGCGCCAAGATCAGCGCCAGCTATTTCGACGCGTGAATTTGCGCTCAAGGTTGCGTCATTGCCTGAGTGCATTTCAAAGGGCCAGCTAAATGCCATTCTACCAATAACTTACAGACACAAGTGGCCCCAGAAAGTTGTGCGCGATGCCAACTCCCGACGCACAACTCCATCCTATGAGAGTACTCTTCCTAAAAATCCGCGCAACCCCCACCGTCCCAGCGCAGCCGTGAAGAACACCAGCGCAACCAGGATCGCCCACCACGGCATGTGTTCAATGCTGGGAGTGACGGCGGCGCGCAGTCCCTCGCTCATGTAGACGATGGGATTGAAGAGCACCGCAACTTTCAGCCACGGAATTGCTTTCAGGCCGGCCCAGGGGTAGTAGACGCATCCCAAAAAGGTAATCGGCACCACGATGATGGAGAAAACCAGGCCGATCTGCCGGGGGTTCACCGTGGAGCCGATCACCAGTCCCAACGACCCGGCCAGCAGGCTCGCCAACACCAGCACCAGCCCCAGCAGGAACCAATTGGCCACGTGGGCTCGCACCGGCACGGCGGGAACGTAGTAGGCCATGGGAATCACCAGCAGGGCGGCGATGATGCTCTGCATGGCGCTGAAGCAGACCTTTTCCAGAGCTACGGCCCACAAGGGCAGCGGGCACATCACCCGGTCGTCGATCTCCCGCGTAATGCCGAACTCCGACGACAGCGGCAGGGCCACTGCGGCGATGCCCGAGAACATGATGGCCACGGCCATCAGCCCCGGCAGGATGATGGTGCCGAAGTCCAGTCCGGAGCCGGTCGCCATCGGATTCCCCCCGGCCATGCGCGGCAGAATGAAGGTGAAGACGAACAGGAGCAGCAGCGGTTGCATGCCCACGCGCAGCACAAAGGGAATCAATTCGCGTGTGAGCACGCGCAGGTCGCGCAAAAAAAGCCCCAGAAACGCCTTCAGAAAGATGCCTGAGCCGGGATGGCCGGAGTTGGGATTGTCCGAACCGCGATGGCCTAAATCGCTCGTCAGCACTTCCAGGTCGCGCAGGAACAGCCCTGGAATCGCCTTCACAAATTTCTCCGGCGTCGAACGAAAGCTATTCACGCAGGTCCCTCCCTGTCAGTTGGATAAAGACCGTTTCCAGGCTCGGCTCGGTAATCTCCAGGTCGCGCAGGCCGAAGCGGGCGGCCATCTGGACCAGATCGGGCAGCAGGCCCTCGGAGCTGGCGGCGATGACGCGCAGCCCGCCGGCTGTGGCCTCGGCGCTGGTCACGTCGCCGCGCGCCTTCAGCGTGGCGATAACCGGCTCCAAGTCATTCAGAGACTTTAATTTGAGGTCAAAGATGGTGTGGGCGCCGAGGATGGACTTCAGCTTTTCCGGCGACCCCAGCGCCAGGACGCGGCCATAGTCGATGATGGCCACGCGGTCGGAGAGCGAGTCGGCTTCCTCCATGTAGTGCGTGGTCGCAACACGGTAATGCCTTCCTTGTGCAGTCCCTCGACCGCCGTCCACATGGCCATGCGGCTCTGCGGGTCCAGGCCGGCCGAGGGCTCGTCAAGAAACAGAACCGTGGGCCGGTGTGCAATGGCGCGGGCAATCTGCACCCGCTGGGCCAGGCCGCCGGAGAGTTGGGTTGGGTAGACATCCTTGCGCTCGGTGAGGAGGAACTGGGCCAGGAGCTCAAGCGAGCGGGATTTGGCGTGGGAGTGGCTGAAGCCGAAGTAGCGGCAGTGGAAGTAGAGGTTCTCGTAGACGGTGAGCGAGCGGTCCAGCGTGTTGAACTGCGGCACCACTCCGATCAGCCGCCGCGCATGGGCCGGATGCTGAACCACGTCGATGCCGGCGATGCGGACGGCGCCGCTTGTGGGCAGGGTGCGGGTGGTGCAAATGCTGATGGTAGTGGTTTTACCGGCGCCGTTGGGGCCCAGGAGACCGAAGATCTCGCCCTGCTTCAGCTCCAGGTCGATGCCGTCCACGGCCACCACGCGGAGCTTCGACTCGTAGATTTTTGTCAGCGCTTCGATTTCGACAATCAAGGGAATCACCCGGCGCGAGAGGGAAGTGCGTGCGTACTCAAGAATATCGCACCGGGGCGGAGAGCCGCGATATGCGCTTCAAGACCTTCCCAAAGACCGGCAGGGAAATGCCGCGGACTTGCAAAAAGTTGTAAGCTGTTCATACCAATGGCCAAGCCTTCATCGCTTCTCGATACGCGCGTAATCTATTGCGGCGACAATCTTGAGCAGCTCAAGAAGCTGCCGGATGCCTGCATCGACCTCATCTACATTGACCCGCCCTTCAATTCCAATCGGAATTACGAAGTCTTCTGGGGCGAGACGAAGGAGAAGCGGTCCTTTGACGACCGCCATGAATCCACGCAGGCTTACATCGAGTTCATGCGCCCCCGCTGCGTGGAGTTGGCGCGGGTTCTCAAGAAGACTGGCAGCTTTTACTATCACTGCGACTGGCACGCCAGCCATTACGTCAAGGTGATGCTGGATCAAATTCTTGGCGAAAACAATTTCCAAAGCGAGATTATCTGGCATCGGACGCTCTCAAAAGGTCTAGCCTTCAACGGATTTCCAAATAATCACGATACGATTTTTCTTTATGGCGGCGGTGACAGAACCGTTTTCAACCGCCCCTACAATCCTTACGATCCGGACAATCTCGATGAGAAAACTTCTGGAAAATATTCGCACCGCGACCCGGATGGAAGGCTTTATCGGCTCAGCGATCTGACAAATCCAAGTCCAGACCGGCCTAATTTAACCTACGAGTTCCTGGGCCATACAAAAGTCTGGAGATGGACAAAACAGCGGATGCAGGAAGCGTATGAAGCTGGAATCATTGTCCAAAAGAGTCCGGAGATAATACCTCAAATGAAGCGTTACCTAGATGAGCAAGAGGGACGGCCAATCGACACGGTTTGGATGGACATTCCTCCGATCAACTCGCAGGCCAAGGAGCGCCTTGGTTACCCAACCCAGAAGCCGCTCACCTTGCTGGAACGAATCATCAAGGCTTCGTCGAACGAAAACGACATTGTTCTCGATGCTTTCTGCGGCTGCGGCACCGCCCTGGTGGCAGCGCAGAATCTTCATCGGCAATGGATCGGCATCGACATCTCCCCGACCGCTTGCCGGGTGATGGCGAAGCGGCTGCGGGATGTTTGCCGGCTACGCGAGGACGAGAACTACTGGCTTCACGGAAAAGGGTTTGTGGTGCGCGATTTGCCGTGGACCGAAAAGCAACTTCGGACGATCCCGCCCTTCGAGTTCGAGAATTGGGCGGTCATCGCGCTGGGCGGCATTCCGAACAAGACGCAGGTGGGCGACATGGGAATCGACGGTCGCATTTATCCCATTGGCTCCGAACCAACCGCTGCCGGAAAGGAAGCCGGGCAACTCGACTTCATGGATGATTGGTATCCCATCCAGGTAAAGCAGATGGACAAGACAGGCCGCCCGGACATCGACAAGTTTGAAGCGGCCATGATGCGGATGAAGCGGAAAAAGGGATTCTTCGTTAGCTTCGACTTCAGCGGCGACGCTTTACGCGAGATCGACCATTTCTTCCGGCGCGAACACATTGTCATAGTCCCGCTGACCGTCTGCGAGATTCTGGACGAAACCATCGCTCAAAGACTCGCCTGATGCGGTTCGGTCAGTGCGGCGCTGTCGATGCGATGCCTATCCTAAGCCGGTCTGTATTTAGAATAGAGGCTCAGGTGGACGCATGGCTCAGACAGTTGTGGAGAATCTCAGGGCAGAAGCCGCGCGAATACGGAAGCTCCTAGAAGAGCTGTCGGCGAATTCATCAATCAGGAGATGGCACAACCCTCATGTTGACGGATTTAATTACATAGGCGGGCATTTTGCGTGGAACCCGCTCAAGGATGCGGGTCACCAAATCCAAGCCAAGGTCTTGGAGGAATATCGGCGATATTATTCGACTTTACGCGCGCTGCTACGGGAACAGCCGCAGGTCACCATTGGAAAAATGGTGGAGGCCGACGGGTCCATCCTTGAGTTTATAGAGCAGCAGGGAGAACTTTACACAGCGGATCGCGAATCATACTTCAAGTACGCAGATGAGGCTCTCGAATCCATGACAGCCCTCCTTAACCGCCTCTATGGAGAGCCCGATGGGAGAGCGGTTTTTGTGCCCGACACCAACGCGCTAATCTTGAATCCCGCGCTCGAAAAATGGAGATTTGACGAAGCTCCTCAATTCTCAATTATCTTTACCGCGCCAGTGCTCTCCGAGTTGGACAGCCTCAAAGTTAATCATCGCAATGAGGCTGTGCGCGAGAAGGCCGAAAAAGTGATCCGGCAGCTAAAAGAATACAGAAGACGCGCTGTCGCTGCCGGCAAAAGGCTGGCGGATGGGGTCGATCTAGTATCGGGGATCAGCCAAGTCATTACCATCGCCACAGAGCCACGGATGGAAGAATCGTTGCCCTGGCTGGATCCGAAGAACAAGGACGATCAACTGCTGGCCACTGTCATTGAAGTGATGCGGATGCGGCCACGTTCGCCCGTTTGGCTGGTCACGGGCGATATCAACCTGCAAAATAAGGCCGAGTATGCCAATGTGCCGTTCGTGGAGCCTCCTGACCCGGTCTGATGCTTGGAGCATCCCATGTCGGGGTGCCCCATCCTTGCGACTTTTTTCTATCGCAAGGGTGGGAAACCACAACATTCGGCCGGACCCGTTCATAAGGAGCTACAACTGGATCTTGACCGGCCAGGTCTTCCAGATGTCGGCGCAGTAGTCGCGGATGGAGCGGTCGGAGGAGAATTTGCCGATGCGGGCCACGTTGAGGATGGACATGCGGGTCCATTCCTCCGGGTTCCTGTAGGCCAGGCTGACGCGGTCCTGGCAGTCGATGTAGGACTGGTAATCGGCCAGCAGCATGTACTCGTCGCCGAAGAGGAGCGAGGAGACCAGGGGCTCGAAGAGCGTCTTGTCGCCGTGGGAGAGTTCGCCGTTGGAGAGGGCGTCGAGCACCTCGCGGAGATTGGCGTTCGAGTTATAGAAATCGCGGGGATTGTAGCCCTCGCGCTTGCGCCGCTCGACCTCGGGAGTGGTAAGCCCGAAGAGAAAGAAGTTATCCGCGCCCACCTCTTCGCGTATCTCGATGTTGGCGCCGTCGAGGGTGCCGATGGTCAGCGCGCCGTTCATAGCAAACTTCATGTTACCGGTGCCGGAGGCTTCCTTGCCGGCGAGGGATATCTGCTCGGATAAGTCGGCGGCGGGGTAGACGCGCTGGCCGAGTTTCACGTTGTAATCGGGGAGAAAGACGACCTTGAGGCGGCCGCGCACCAGTGGATCGGCGTTGACGGCTTCGCCGACGGAATGAATGAGTTTGATGATGAGTTTCGCCATGCGGTAGCCGGGAGCGGCTTTTCCGCCGAAGAGGAAGGTGCGGGGAACCACCTCCGCGCCGGGATCGTGCTGGATGCGCTTCAAAAGCGTGAGGATGTGCAGGATCTGCAAGTGCTGGCGCTTGTATTCATGCAGGCGCTTGACCAGCACATCGAACATGGACTCGGGATCGGTGGTAATTCCGAGGCGGTCCTGGATGAAGTTCGATAGCTTGGCCTTGTTCTGGAGTTTGATGGCGCGCCACTCGTCGTGAAACTCGCGGTCGGCGGCCAGCGGCTCCAGCCGGCGCAGCTTTTCAAGATCGTGGACCCAGCCGGAACCAAGCCGCGCCGTGAGCAGTTGGGCCAGGCCGGGATTGCTCAGGACCATCCAGCGGCGGGGCGTGACGCCGTTGGTCTTGTTCGAGAATTTTTCCGGCGTAAGCTCGTAGAAGTCGCGCAGCACGCGGGTCTTGAGCAGCTCGGTATGCAGCGCGGCCACTCCGTTGATGGCGTGGCTGCCCAGGGCGGCCAGATGCGCCATGCGCACGTATTTTTCGCCGTTCTCGTCGATCAGGGAAAGCCGCTGGGCGCGCTCGCCGTCGCCGGGGAACTTTTGCCGCACGTCCTCAAGGTGGCGGCGGTTGATCTCGTCCACGATCTCAAGATGCCGTGGCAGCAGGGAGCCGAAGAGGTTGCGCGGCCACTGTTCAAGGGCTTCCGGCATCAGAGTGTGGTTGGTGTAGGAGAGGGTGTGCTGGGTGACGCTCCACGCGGTGTCCCACTCCATGGAGTGCTCGTCGACCAGCAGCCGCATCAGCTCCGCCACCGCAATGGCCGGATGCGTGTCGTTCATCTGAATGGCGAAGTTGCGGTGCAGTTCGGCCAGCGGGCGGTTCTGCGACGCCTGAATCTTCACGATGTGCTGCAGGCTGCAGGAGACGAAGAAGAACTGCTGCGCCAGCCGCAACTGCTTGCCCTGAAAGCCTTCGTCGTTGGGGTAAAGAATCTTGGAGATGTTCTCTGACGCCACCTTGTCGGCCACCGCGCCGAAGAAGTCTCCGGTGTTGAAGGCGCCGAAGTCGAAGCTCTCGACGGCCTGCGCCGACCACAGGCGCATGGTGTTTGCGGTGTTGGTCCGGTAGCCCAGGATGGGCGTGTCGTGGGGGATGCCGCGGACCACGCGTTGCGGAGTCCAAAGCACGCGCAGGCGGCCGTTGGCGTCGGCGCGCCTTTCCGTGCGCCCGCCCATCTTCACTTCAAAGGCGTCTTCGGGGCGCTCCAGGGCCCAGGGATTGCCCAGGCGCAGCCATTTGTCGGTCGTCTCCACCTGCCAGCCGTCGCGGATCTGCTGATCGAAGATGCCGTATTCGTAGCGAATGCCGTAGCCGATGGCGGGAATGTCCAGCGTGGCCAGCGAATCCATGAAGCAGGCGGCCAGGCGGCCCAGGCCGCCGTTGCCCAGGCCGGGCTCCTCTTCCTGTTCGATCAGCACGTTCAGATCCAGGCCCAGTTCACGCATGGCCTGCTCGGTTTCATCGTAGATGCCCAGGTTGATGAGGTTGTTGGCGAGATGCGGCCCGGTCAGGAACTCGGCCGAAAGGTAGCACACCACGCGCACATCCTGGGCCTGGTAATTCTTGACCGTGGAAATCCAGCGCTCCACCAGCCGGTCGCGCACGGTGTGCGCCAGGGCCATGTAGAGGTCGTTGACCGTGGCGCGCTCCAGGGAGCGGCCCTGCACAAAGAAAAGGTTGTCCAGGAAGGAGTGCGCCAGGGCGTGGGCGGTCATGGCCGTCTTCTGGTCCTTCATCGATCCCATGGGCGGCATCAGGGCGATAGGAGTTTCCGACATCGTGAACCTCGTTTCCCCGCGCAGACCGGGGCTTCCCGTTGCTGGGGCGCTGTTCAAACCATACGTCCGGATGCACAGGGCGGCGGTGAAAAAACCGCCAAAAGCGAGTCAAGGATTTTGGTTGGCCCGTTCCGGAATCGGCCATGCGGTTTTGGGCCGGATCGGTTGGAGCGTGTTTCAAAAGTCTGCTCGCCGCGGCGAGTGCCAGGGCGCGACCGTCCGCCGCGGCGGTCCGGAATGTTGGCCCGGATGGTTCCGCAGCAAGCCGCAAATGTTCGCCTCAAGGGTTGCGATTTTGCGCAAATGTTCGCACCGATGGTTGCAGAAATTGGAGGGCTTAACTTTTCCAGCGGTGCGATTTGGCGAATTGGCACCGGGAAAAGTTGCGAATTGGAATGAAAGGTTGTAGAGAATTGAACAGTGTTTTTGTGGAATGCGCACAAATGCAACGGGATACCGGCGTAAGGCGTTGAAAACAGGGTGGATTCCCGCGTTTGCGCCGACTGTGGGGGTGGAGGTTTTTGTCCGACGTCCCTCCGGCCCATCACGCGCAAATCCATCCGACCAGGCAAGGGCCGGGAGCGGCAGGCCGGGCGGGTAGGGGTTTTCGGGTCTCAAAAACGATCCGAAATGCCTACTTCCCAGGACCGATGCCGACTTATCGTTACCGATCACGCCGATCCTTTTCTGTCGATCACCCCACGGACTGGCTTCCCGGGCTAGAGACGATCGCCTAAGAACGTAACCAATTTGGGTGCCAGCTTTTCCAAGTCCCCTGTCTGACATTCCCAAATTACGAGCACCTCCCATTTCGCATTCCGAAGTTTTTGTCGTGCTACCCTGTCACGCTGCTTGTTCTCAAGAAACTTCGTTGTCCAGAAGTCCCGCCGAGTCGCTGGCATCGGCCTTCCCAACTTGCATTTATGTCGGTGCCAGAAGCACCCATGTACAAATATCACTTTTCCTCTTGCCGGGAAAACAAGATCGGGCGAGCCGGGTAAAGTGCGATCATGGAGGCGGTATCGGTATCCCAACGAATGAACGAGCCGTCGCACCACGAGTTCTGGCTTCGTATCCTTGCCTCGGATCCGCGACATGCAAAATGTGCGCTGCGCTTTTGTCAGTACATCGGTCATCCGGTGTGATGATATGATCTGGTGCATGAAAACGCAAGAAACCATGAAGGCGGCGCAAAAGGATTTGGCCGGGTTGACCGATGACGAGCTAATCAAGTTGCGGCATGAAATTGAAAAGGAAGTGCGCCGGAGGGGGCTCAAGCTCACTGTCGGCGAGGTCGGCGAGCGATTAGTTGTTGCGCATTTCAACAATACGTCGGGTCTCACAAACCTTCAGATCGCCCCCCGGGGCACAAAGAACGTCGACGCACTGTCCCGAGATGGAGATCGATATTCGATAAAGACAGTTCTCGATGCAAAGAAAACTGGAACAATATATCCGGACCGGAATACGCCAGACAAGCAGTTATTTGAATTCCTCCTCATCGCAACCCTGAGCGAGGACCACACTCTCAAATCCATCCATCAGCTCTCGTGGGATCAATTCCTCGAAGTAAGGTGTTGGGACAAGCGAATGTCTGCATGGTACGTCCCCTGCAGTGCCAAGGCGCTTGGCACTTCGACAAGGCTGCTCTAATCCTAATTAAGCATGTCCTCAATGCTTTCGATTCGCAGATCGGGGATGCCGACAGAGCCGTAAAAGCTTACAAAGCATGCTTGCAATGCCTCGGCATAAGGAGGGACGAGCGTGGCTATTGCCTCAAAATTCGCAGCAACTTCTCCATACGGAACGCTCTCCATCTGAAGCAGGTCACAGTAGAGATGGGGAATTTTAAGGAACGCCGGAAGATACCAATGCCGTCCCTCCGGCGGTCTCCCGGTTTGTGCAGGTGAGCGTGTCCAGCGTCCGAGTTTTTTGTGTTTGGCTTCTTTCTGGTCTTCTCTTGCGTTTGCAAGTTTCTCGCCCAAGATATCCGTTGCCTTGACGGTCTTAATGGTCAGCACATAGTCCGCGCGTGGATACTCCTGCCCGGGTTGCACGAAAAGGTGACAATGCGGCGTCAATACTATGCGGAAGTCATTCCTGTTCTCCTTGTGACGAAGCACATCTCCAAGGCTGTAATAGGTGAGAGGCAGCCTCGGGTACACATAATATTCCGACCCAAGGCGGCTAAGAACCGGGACCAAGCCTTTTCCGTCGTGGGCCATGTCCCCAATTTGAATCGCAACACGTCGCCGAATAAGGCGCTCAATGCCTTTCTCATCTGACCCTGTAGCTTTCCATATATCCGTCCAATTTTCCTCAAGGAACTGCCAAAGGAATGATGCCGCCGAACCCTCAATTTCGTCGTGCAGCCTTCTCGCGATTTGTGGCACACCGGTGTTCAAGACTTCTGTGATGGCGCGCTCAATGTCGTTTGGCTTCGCTTTATCCGCCCAGACCACAAAGGGAGACTCTACGAGAGTGGGCGGCTTGACGCTGCTACTGTAGACCACGATTGGACAAAACCTGGGCCCTCGATACGCCAGAACTAAGTTCAGGACCTCCGCGTCTGCGTTCCTTGCCAGGCCTTTGTAAGTATCCGAGATGATCATGTCGTATCGCCTTAGCGGATCAGATGCGAGCTTGAGCGCTTCGCCGAAATCGCCACAGGGATGAATCGTCACGTCAACATGATTCTGCTGGAACGCTGTCGGAAGGGATCCCTCGTATGCCTTTAAGTCGACTGGTTCATCTTCAACAAGGAGGACTTGCAGCACCATTTCATTCCTTTCCTAAAGACCTACCCTCTGCACGAAATCTGCCTCAAAACAGGCCCCATCCAGGGGACCATCGTCGCGATAGATAAGCTTTCCGTATATCTCCATGACTTGGCGAGCTATAAAAAGACCTAGTCCCATTCCGTGTGGCTTCCTGGAAAACTCTGCATCAAAAACGCGCTCGCGGTCTTCGGGACGGATTCCCGGTCCGTCGTCTGAAAAGAGCATCCTGAATCCATGCTTTAGCTCAGTGATACGAATCTCAATCTTGCCGCCTTTTCCGTCGCCATGGTGACGGGTCAGCCAATAAACGCTGTTGTCCAGCAAATTCGCAACAATTTGCCCAAGATTTGATCGCGACATGTTGACGACCAGCGGGTCCTTCGGCCACTTTTGCATGACGGTAATCTTCTGCTTTGCGAGCAGGCTGGAATAGAGTTCGAGATTACCTTGGATTTCCTCCTGCACGCTAAAAGAGGATGCTCGCCCCCGCAGCCCGGCAGTTTTTGGAATTAGGCGCTCGCGCAAATTATAGATTTGCTCAAGCCAAGCCCTAACTTCCGTGAACCGCTCCGTGGTTTCCTCATCCAAGGGTCCGTTCCACATCTTAACCAATGCTTTTTCCAGCGCATTCAAACACTGGTTTACCCGGCCGAGTGGCGCCCCAATCTCGTGGATCACAACATCGACCATCTGGCCTAACCCTGCAGCCATCAGCAGCCTGGAGTAGTGGTCTTGAAGACGCTGAACGCCTTCTCTGATGTCGGTGTCCTTCTTGCGAACGAGCGTAGAAACGGGGTGTTGCTTGCCCAGTTGCGCGTCAGCCTGCTGTACCACTTCTGACATGTCAAATGGCTCGAAAAGGGTCGACATTTCTTCGGGCTTCGCGTCTTCGCGGGGCCGGACCCTGTATCGCTCCTCTTCGAGAAGCGAAAGGATTCGTACGAACCAATCTTGGAGTGCATTGTAGGCATTGTTGTGAACAAATCCCTCTCTCGTCGCACGATCGACCAAGTCGGCGTTCGACTCCCGTGAAATACGTATAGCCGCGACAATCTGATTATTTGCTAGCCGGAAAGTCGGGGTTTGCCTGCTGCGAGTGTCCAGACTGAGCCAGTCGAAACCTTTTTCTCCGTACGGGTAAACCCGGAATCCGTCTCGGTAGACACTCACGCCGGAGTAGTCGTTAAGAATGTTTCGTAAGGCAGACAGTGAAAGGTCAAACTGCAGCATGTAGGGGGTCAGTCCTGGTCGATCACGGTCCCACGCTCGAATTTCAACGGCGAAAGGCCACAAGCGACGATCTCCCCCTTTTCGCCCAGGGAAACATCATTCAAAGGCTTCCAAGGCTTTCCGTCAGTCTCCAAGCTGCCGTTAAAGACCCCTTCTGCCGTTAGAAAACCCGTCAGTCGGTATTTGGGAGCTCTAGTAAGACGGTGCGGTTCAACTTTGCCCGTGAGATTAGGAAACGCAGGAATTTGCAGATCGATTTCGAAGTCGGAGACCTCGGCAGCGCCAAGGCTATTTTGAAATGGGGATATCAGCCGTGAAAGGCGGTTGTGGAGGGCTTTGAAATCATTTTCTGCCCAGTGCTTCCTTGCGTGTAGTCCGCCAAGCGTCAGTAGGGTCCCATGGCTCAGTTCAGGCAGAGGGCGGACTTCATATTCGATTGAGACCTCATCGAGATAGCTTTCGTCGGTAAACTTGCCCCATTCCAAAAGTACCGTGACTCCCTCTTCTTCGTCCTTAGAGCGAGTCTCCATGTACATGGATTGCGCTAGTCGTGCGGCTGCAAACCTCCCGATACCCTTCGCCCCCTGATACAGGCGACCACCGGGTGATCTTTCGTCGCGCTTCTTGAGTATCGTGCCGGGTTCAAGCCACGCACCGAGAACTGTCTGCAGGGTCATGCCGCAGCCATCATCTGTCACCGTTAGCGTGTCCGGATCCAGTGTGTTTAGGCCCGAAAACGCAACGCTCACCTTTTTTGCGTCGGCGTCGTAGGCGTTCTTGACCAGCTCTACAACAGCGACGGGCTCGTCGCTGATTAACTCGTCACCTATTAGCGAGATCAAGCGCGCACGGGCCCGCATAATTGCGTGGCCAGACTTAATGCCGTCCGCCTTAACCAATTCATTCATTGTTTTGAGCTCCGCTCTGTTTGTCCAGCGATGAGATCCGAGACAACTCTACGCATGACCGGAGCACAGACAGCATTACCCATCATTCGAATGCGGTCACGCCGAGTCCCATGTTGTAGCTTGAAACTCTGTGGCAAGCCCATCGCCTGCCTGAGTTCTGGCACCTGGAGCATGCGCATCATGTGCCCGGTTTTCTCAGGTTTCACGAATGCAAAACGATCGAGCGTTGTAATGGTGCGCAAAGGAGCGTCAATCGTCTGCCATCCCCCAGCGTGGTCTGAGCCGTAATAAACGATTAAGAATGGCTGCCTCTTGCCCAGTTCATCTATGGCCCTGTCGGCTCGCAATAGCGTCGCTTTGGCGCGCGACTTGGAACGCAACGGTGTGTACTTGTAGGTACCATTCTGATCGATAATCTGGACAGCGCCTCTAATTTTGCGGGGCCGAAGAACGATTGGCGCAGGCTCGTCTTGACGGTCGCAGGTAATAAACAACCGCCTTCGGCTCTGTGGAACACCAAAGTCTTTAGCGTTGAGCACTTGTTGCCGAATGGAGTAGCCCAATGCTCTCAAATCCGCCAGGAACTCCGCGTAGCGACTCCAGTTGCGCATGCTTACGACGTTCTCTACAACAATCCAACGAGGCTTGATTGCCCGCGCGAAGCGAATCACTTGAAAGGCGGTGTCCTTGCTTTTTTCGCAGCGCGGCCGATTGCCCTTAGCTGGACTGTGGTTGGTGCATTCAGGCGACGCCATCAGTAGGTCAACTTTCCCCAAGGATTTCGCAACTTCAGACGCGTTCAGCTCTTCCAGCTTTGAATGGAAAAAGCGAGCCTCCGGAAAATTGTCGGAGTAGACCTTCCCGGCAAGCTCCCAGGCGTCAAATGCCGCGACAATGCGAAAGCCTGCGGCACGTGCTCCCGCACTACTGCCTCCCGCACCGCAGAACAAATCAACCGCGCGTAAACCCACTGTCTTCACCTGATTACGCAAATTACGACCGATGCTTGTACCGAATGGTACCACGAGAGAAGGCAAGAACTCCTTCGGCAAGAAAGGAACTGCTTCCTGATGTCATAGAACCTTCGCCCGGAAGTGAAATTAGTACTGACAAGCGCCCTGGTGTTGACCGATTCGACCGCCCCCCGCCCATCGCCAGCAGAGCCGTATTCGTGTCCACCAGGTTCCCCCTCACAGTCACCCTCCAGCAGCCTCGCCGGATCGACGGCCGCCGCGCCTTGCGCGCCCTCCGGATACGCTCCCGCATCCGGCCAGCCTGCTACGCCACGGTG
>CABDXY010000184.1_pt1 | contig 49178 bp, 42 predicted proteins | sample 3131871 | NCBI WGS metagenome assembly CABDXY01 (sample SAMEA5534336, study PRJEB31848) | metagenome | biome: tundra; feature: field; material: soil | place: USA | collected 2013-05 | depth 0.15 m
GTGCTGGTTACCTTCGGCGTGCTGAATCGCAACTCGGAGATCATCGCCATGAAGGCCTGCGGCATCAGCCTTTACCGGCTGGTGGTTCCCATCGTTTCCATCGCCGCCATCCTGGCCGTGAGCCTCTTCCTCTTCGACCAGTTTTATCTGTTCCAAGCCAATCGCAAGCAGGAGGCGTTGCGCAACATCATCAAGGGCCGTCCGCCCCAAACCTTCCTGCACCCCGAGCAGAAGTGGATCTTCGGCCAGCCGCACCCCGGCGAACCCGCCCGCATCTTTTACTACCAGTTCTTCGATCCAGTCCGCAGCGAATTCGCCAATCTCTCCATCTTTGAGTTCGATCCGTCCACCTTCGCGCTCTCCCGCCGCATCTTTGCCGCCCGCGTCTTCTGGAACCCAGGAACCGGCTCCTGGCGCTTCCGGGACGGCTGGCAACGGGATATTCAAGACGCCAACGTCACCAGTTATAGCGAATTCAAACAAGCCTCCTTCTCTGAAATCCATGAAGACCCAGGTTATTTCACGAAGGAAGAAAGACAAGCGCAGGAGATGAACTTCGGCCAGCTCGACCGCTACATCGGCGATCTGCGCCAGAGCGGATTTGACACCATGCGCCTCCGAGTCCTGCTCTGGCAGAAGCTCGCCTACCCGCTCATCGCCGTCGTCATGGCTGTGCTTGCCATTCCCTTCGCGCTGTCGATGGGCCGCCGCGGCTCGCTCACCGGCATCGCCGTGGCCATCTTCGTGGCGCTCACCTACTTTGTGGTCAACGCCCTGTTTGAGTCCATGGGCAACGTCAACTATCTGCCCGCAGCCCTGGCTGCCTGGTCCCCGGATATCCTGTTCGGGCTGACCGGAGGCTATCTGCTGCTGAGAACGCCCACGTAGGCCACGCTCCACGAGCGAGCCTTTCAGACACTATGGCAAGCGATCCACTTCGCTCGCCCGTCCCCCGTACAATAAACCCATGTTCCGCGATCTGCGCCCGCTCTTCGGTTACATGCGCCGCTACCGCTGGGGATACCTGTGGGGCACTCTCTCGTGCATTGCCACCAATGCGGCGGCGGTCCAGTTTCCCAGAGTCCTGGGATGGGCCGTCGACAAACTGCAAAAGCACCAAGCCAACCGCGAAACGATTCTCGGCCTCGCAGGCCTGCTGGTCGCCATTTCTCTCACCAAGGGCGTCTTTCTCTATGCCCAGCGCTGGATTCTCATCGGCATCTCGCGGGAGATTGAGTTCGACCTGCGCAACGACCTCTTCCGCCACCTGGAGCGGCAGGACTCGGGCTTCTATCAGCGCTACCGCACCGGCGACATTATGGCCCGAATGACCAATGACCTGAATGCCGTGCGCATGTTGCTGGGCCCGGCTCTCATGTACAGCGCCAACACCGTCTTCTTCACCGTATTCGCCTTGTTTTTCCTGCTGCGCATCAGCCCCTGGCTCACCCTGGTGGCTCTGGCGCCCATGCCGGTGGCCAGCATCCTGGTCCAGTACCTTGGCCACAGGATTCACGACCGCTTCGAGCGCATCCAGGCCAGCTTCTCCGAGATCTCCTCGCAGGCCCAGGAGAACTACTCCGGCGCCCGCCTGATCCGCGCCTTTGCCCGCGAGGAGTCTCAGATAGGCCTCTTCGAACGGCTCAACCGCCAGTACATCGCCCGCTCCCTGCGTCTTGTCCAACTCATGGGCATGCTGTGGCCCACGCTCGAGTTTGTCCTCGGCGTTTCCATGGTCATCACGCTGCTTGCCGGCGGCCACCTGATCCTCGCCCATCGCATCTCACCCGGCGATTTTGTCGAGTTCAACACCTACATGATTCTGCTCATCTGGCCCATCATCGCCGTGGGCTGGGTGGTGAACCTCTTCCAGCGCGGCACGGCCTCCATCCAGCGCATTGACGAATTGTTGAAAGCCGAGCCGGCCATCGACGACCGCTCCGCGGATTTATCTTTTGGACCGGATACCGTGCTGAGGGGAGAAATCGAATTCCGTCACCTCAACTTCAGCTACGGCGAAACTGAAGTGCTGCGCGACATCTCGCTCAAAATTCCCGCCGGTTCAAGCCTGGCCATCGTCGGCCCCACCGGCTCGGGCAAGTCCACGCTGGTCAACCTGATCTCGCGGCTCTATGAAGCGCCCGAGGGGACGCTCAAGATCGACAGCCGGCCGGTGCGCGACTACCCGCTGGCCGTGCTGCGCCGCAACATCGGCATGGTTCCCCAGGAGACCTTCCTGTTCAGTGAGACCATCCGCGAAAACCTTGCCTTCGGCGCGCCCCATGCCAGCGCGGAGGACCTGCTGGAGGCAGCCACGGCCGCCCACATTCGTAAGGAGTTCGAGGAATTTCCACTAGGCTTTGAGACCATGGTGGGCGAGCGCGGCGTCACGCTCTCTGGCGGGCAGAAACAGCGCTCGGCCATCGCCCGGGCATTGCTGCGCAGGCCGGCCATCCTCATCCTCGACGACGCGCTGGCCAGCGTGGACACCTACACGGAAGAACGCATCTTGAATGGGCTCCGCGGGGTGGGCGGCCTGCGCGGCTACACCTCCAGCTCCACCACCATCCTGATCTCGCATCGCGTCTCAACCGTGCGCAATGCCGACCAGATCGCCGTGCTCGACCACGGCAGGATCGTGGAGCTTGGCAGGCACGACGAGTTGCTTGCCCTCGACGGCTACTACGCCGGCCTCTACCAGAAGCAGCAACTGGAAGAGGAGCTAACCGTGGCGGGATAGCCGCTCACGCTGTCCAGCTTGAGCCTGCTGCAACATCCGCGGCGGAATCGGCGCCATCGAGGCCGGCCTGCCTGCGCGCGGGCATCGCGATCACTCGCGGCGAAGCCGGAACGGCATTGGGATCCTTCGCCACCTGGCGCCAGGCATCGCGCACGTTGCGCACGCAGTCGATCGCGTGCTCGAACTTCTGCCGCGAGGCCGACTGGGAGGCCTGGAGAATCTGCGCGAAGACCGAGGCATAAAACTCACTGAGCACTTGCGCGGGCCGTCCGCCCACATCCATGCGCAGCCGCGCCTGCAGGTGGATGATGATATCCAGAGCGCGCTTCACGGCGATCCGCCGGGCAGCCTGGTCTCCGCGCTCCACGGCTGCGCTGGCGGCGTAGAGAAAGCGGAGAATGCCGTCATACAGCGCCACCACCAGATCCACTGCCGAAGCGCCTTCCAGTGCATGTTCCCTATAGCTACCCATTCGTATGCCGCTCCTTAGCCGTTCTGGTTCTGGTTATAGCCGGTGATCGCCGAATAGAGCTCGTTGACCCCTTCCAACTGCGAGGGCAGTTGTTGCATGATCTCGTTGGCTTGGTTCAGTTCATTGGTCAGGCTCACCTGCTGCGCGGAGATCAGGCTGTTTTCTTTGGTAATATCCGCATTCAGAGTGGATTCAATGTTGCTGTCGGATCTCAAGGCAAGCGACAGAATGCCTGTCACCGAACTCGTGCCGGCGTTGGCCAGCGTCGTGGAGAAGGTCTGGCCCCAACTGTTCGCGTTCTGGAAGAAGCCCGCCACGCTGCTATAGTCCGAGTTCAGCACCGAATCCAGGCTCGCAGCGTCGAAGGTGAGCGATCCGTCGTTGTTGACGCTGATGCCCAGGCTGGTCAGGCTGTTGATGTCCGACGAGTTGGTGTAGTTCAGCGTCGCGCTCGTGGTGTTGGTGGTATCCAGAATGCTCGAGGTCACGGTGAGATTGCCTGCCGTGCCTGCTATATTCGAGACCAGCGACAGGCTCGACGACACGTCGTTGGTCACCACCGAAGCCGTAACTCCGATGTTGGCCGAGTTGATGGCACTGGCCAGCCCGGAGAGCGTGTTGTCGGACGAATTGAGCGTGACGGCCTGCGCCGCGCCGCTGCCCACTTGAATCGAGACGGAGCCGGAGAGCACATCGCCGGCGCTGGGAATCGCCGTCAGAGTTCCGGTTGAGTTCTGCGCGCCTTTGGCCGCCGAACCGGCATAAGTCAGAAGTGTGTCGCCGGTGGCAACGATGCTGGAATTCACGGTCAATGCCCCGCTGGACCCTGCGGTTTGCGACAGCAGCGACAGGCTCGACTCTCCGTCGCTGGTCACCACCCCGGCGGTCACCCCGATCTCGGCCGCGTTGATGGCGCTGGCCAGGTCGGAGAGCGAGCTGTCCGGCGAACTCAGCGTGACGGTCTGCGCTGTGCCGTTGCCCACCGTGATGGTGATGGAGCCGGCGAGCGTGGTATCGGTATTGGTGGAAATCGAGTCCAGGAAACCATTCGGATTCTGCGTGTTCAGGCCGCCCAGAAGCTGCTGTTGCAGCAACGACAGCGTGGGAGAGCCGAAAAGCGGCTCGGGCTTGCCGGAGCTGTCGTTCCCTTCCTGCGTGTTGACGGCGCCGATCAGCGAGTTGTAGTCGTTGACCATTTGGTTGACGGTGCTTTCGACCCCCGTGTTGTCGTTGCCGATCACCACCTGAATCTGCTCCAGGCTGCTATCCGATTCCTTCGCGCTGGGGGCCAGCAACTGGAAGGTCACGCCGGGAATCAGGTTGGCCACCGTGTTCGAGGCGCTGGTCAGGGCCACGCCGTCCACCGTCAGATGCGCATCTGAGCCCGTCACCGCCGCGGTATAGCCCAGCGAAGCGTTCGAGTTGCTGGCGTCGACGATCGAATTCGAAGTAACCTGGATGTTTCCGCCGGCGCCCGAAGTATCCGAAACCAGGCTCAACCGCGAACCAGAGGAATCGGTCAGCACACTCGCGATTACGCCCACTCCGGACGAGTTGATGGCCGACGCCAGCCCGGACAGCGTATTGTCAGACGAGCTCAGCGTAATGGTCTCGGTCGTGCCGCTGCCCGCCTGGAGCGTGACGGAACCGGAAAGCTTGTCAGAGGCTTTGGTAATGGGAGCCAGATAGCCGCTGGAGGTCTGCGCCAGATTCGTCACCGTCACTGTATGCGTTCCCGCAACCGCCGAATTGTTGGCCGCCGTCAGCGTCAGCACGTTGGTGTCGGAGCTGGAACCGGTCTTCTCGGACAAAATGCCCGTAAAGTCGGTGAGCGAACTGAGGTCGTTGGAGAGATTCGAGAACAGCGTCCCCAGACTGGAGATCGCCGTGTCCTGGCTCTCCAGCTTCGTCAACTGGGTCTTCCACGGCGTCTCCACATTCTGCAGATTGCCCACGATCTCGGCCACCGTCGAACTTACATCGAATCCTGCCCCGCTGGTCGGCGACCCGAAACTCAGTCCTACTGTGCCCATCGCACCCTCCCTCAAGAATTCAAGCAGCCGGTGAACCACACGGCCTTGAACCGGATTGGAAATATCTCATGGCTTTGAAAGGGCACGGCTTCAGCCGTGCCGATGGAACAATGAAACGGAAGCGGCCTTGCAAGCAGCGTAAGAACTCTTCTCCATGATGAATCTATCGGCTTTGAAAGGGCGCGGCTTTAGCCCGCGCCCTTTCAAAGAAGGGTTGACGCAAAGAAGGGCGCCCTTCTGGACGCCCTCCCCTGGTTAGTGGTCCGCCGCGGCGGACGCCGGTTTACCCCAACAGCTTCATCACTTCCTGCTGCACACTGTTGGCCTGCGCCAGCGCGGCGATGCCGGTCTGGCTCAGAATCTCGTACTTGGACATGTTGGACGTTGCCGACGCATAGTCGGTGGCCTGCACCGCGTTCTGCGCCGCGGTTACATTCTCCGACTGTGTGCTGAGCACCTGGCTGACGGCGTTCAGCGTGTTGATCTGCGCGCCGACGTAGCCGTCTTGTGCCGCCACGTCAGTGATCGCCGTGTTGAGAGCGGTCAAAGCGGCCTGTGCGCCGCCCTGGGTGGTCAGGTTGTTGGATGTCAGGTTGGCGCCGGCGCCGTCGGTATAGCTGATGGTGGCGATTCCCCCGGTAGCGTCCGCCGTGAGGGTTGCGGCGGTCTGGGTGTTGGATGTGTCCAATACGGGCGTTCCGCCTTGGACCAGTTGCTGCATGCCGGCGATAGTCGGCGCAGCCGTACCGATCATCCCCGAGATCTCAATGCCGGTGTCGGTGCCCGCGCCGGCATCCCCAGCCGCCGCTCCGGTGGTGAAAGTGGCCGTCAAGCCGCGATTCGAGGCGTTGATGGCCGCGACCAATGCGCCGACCGTGTCCGCGCCGGTGGTGGTTACAGATCCCGTCGAGCCGTCCGGGTTCTTGTAGTTGATGGTCAGATCGCTGCCAGCAGTGAGCGAATCGGTGGTTTGCGCATTCCCGCTGCCGGTAGTCGAAAGGTCGATGAACACGTTGGTGCCGGCGTTGTAGCCCATCACGCCGCCGGTGTCGCCTACATTGGTGGACGACAGCGCGGAAATGGTCAGATTGTCGAGCGACGCGCCCGTTGTCGAAGAGTCGCCGGTGTAGACGCTCACGGTGCCGTGTCCAAAGACTGTGGCCTGGTTGTAGGTGGTGGTTGCGCCGATGTTGTTGATTTCCGACAGAATCGACTGGTACTCCTGGTTGGCCGCCGTATCCTGGCTGGAGTTGAGGGTGCCGTTCGAGGCTTCGGTAGCCAGCGTCACGGCCCGGTTGAGCAGGCTTGTCACTTGCGAGAGGGCGCCATCGGCGACCTGCAACAGACCCACACCCTCCTGGGCGTTGGTCCGCGACTGGGCCAGGGCTGTCGAGTTGGCCTGCAGGCCGTTGACCAGTGAAAGGCCAGCGGCATCGTCCGCGCCGGAGTTGATCTTGGAGCCGGACGACAACTGCTGCAGCACGGTCGACAGGCTGTTACTGGTGTTGTTGAGGTTGTTCTCCGCGTAGATCGCGTTGATGTTATTCAAGACACCCAGGGACATGGGGTTCTCCTTTTGGATGCGTGGATTAGCGGCCCATATCCGAAGGTGCTCCCATATTTTGTCTAACCCTGGGTAGCTGCTTCCGGCTCGGTTACCGCCGCATCTGGCCCCTTCTTCGGCGCGGGAGTTATGGACTTTATCACACCCTGCTTTGTGTCCTGCCGGGGACACTTCTGCCTTGTTTGTTCTAATCTTTTAACCTTTCCCGCCGTCTGCCGATAACACCAGCGAAGGAGTTTTCTGGGCGATGATCGAACTTACCCGGCTCAACGGCACCCCGATCGTACTTAACAGCGATCTGATCAAGACCGCCGAGGCCTCACCGGACACCATGCTCACGCTCATCAATGGCGAAAAGATCATTGTGCGCGAGCCTTGCGCAGAGGTAACGGAGCGGGTGCTCGCCTACCGGGCGCGCCTGCTGGCGGGCGTGGCCCGGCGCCTGCCCTCTTTGGGCGACTTGCAGCGTGTTGTTTCCATCGCCAGCCTGGACGTTGCGGGCCAGTCCAACGCCGGGCCGGCACCACCGCGGCACGATCCGGCCTTCGGACACTGAAGGATGCAACCGGCGTCTTCCCGCCTGATTCCTGGAGGAGCAGTTCATGGATAAAGCGAGTATCGGCGGAGTCTTCCTGGCCGTTGCCGGCATTATTGCCGGGTTGCTCATCGAGGGCGGCAACCTGGGCCAGATCCTGCAGCCGACCGCGGCCCTGATCGTCTTTGGCGGCACCCTCGGCGCGGTGCTCCTCCAGTTTCCGCTCACCACCGTTGTAGCCGCCTTCCGCAGCCTGGCGCACGTCTTTGCCGCGCCGCGCAAGCAGAATGACCAGCTCATCCGCCTGCTGGTCTCCTTCGCCAACAAGGCCCGCCGCAACGGCGTCGTCTCCCTGGACGCCGACCTGCAAACCATCCAGGACCCGTTCCTCAAGCAACCCCTCATGCTCGCCGTCGATGGCACCGAGCCCAGTGAACTGCGCAAGATCATGAGGGTCAGCCTGGACTCCACCATGGAGCGCGAAGAGCGGCTCCCCATGGTCTTCGAGTCGGCGGGAGGATTCTCGCCCACCATCGGCATCCTCGGCGCGGTGCTGGGGTTGATTCAGGTGATGCAACATCTGGACAATATGCAGGAGGTGGGCCGCGGCATCGCCGTGGCCTTCGTCGCCACCATCTACGGGGTGGGCATCGCCAATCTCTTCTTCCTGCCCTTCGCCGGCAAGATGCGCATCCGCATCCACGACGAACACCAGCGCCGCGAGATGATGCTGGAAGGCGTGATCTCCATCCTCGAAGGCATGAACCCGCGCATGCTCGAGGTCAAGCTGGCAGGTTTTCTCGATGACTCCAACCGGGAAAAGAAGGAGCGCGCGGCATGATGCGAGAGCGGCGCAAGAACAACATCAGCCGGGATCGCTGGCTGGTCTCCTACGCCGACTTCATCACTCTCCTCTTCGCCGTTTTCGTTGTCCTCTACGCCTTCGCCAAAGCCGATCAGAAGAGGCAGGTGCAGGTGTCCGAGTCCATCGACTCCGCATTCCGCTCCCTGGGCCTCTTTCCCGACGCCAGGCGACGGCCGGACAGCGCCAACATTGCCTCTGACGCCACCGAAAAGCCGGTCATTCCCATGAACATCGTCATGGGCGAGGATGTGCTCTCGCCCGCCAAGGTTCAGGAGGACCTCGACCATATCCGCCGCGAAATGGAGCAGAGGCTCTCCAACCAGGTCGCCCAGCACACCGTCTCCATCCAGATGGGACGGGACGGGCTGGTGATCAGCCTGCGCGAGGCTGGTTTCTTCCCCTCCGGCTCCGCAACCCCCAAGCCTGAGACACTCGCCACGCTGCGCCAGGTGGCCGTCTCGCTGGGCCGAACCCCCTACAACCTGCGCATCGAGGGCCACACCGATAACATTCCCATCCATACCGCCGAATTCGACTCCAACTGGGAGCTCTCCTCGGCCCGCGCCACCCGCATCGCCCGGCTCTTCCTCGACCTGAAGGCCATGCCGCCGGAGCGGCTCTCGGCCGCCGGCTACGCCGAGTTCCACCCCGTAGCCAGCAATGCCACCGCCGATGGCCGCGCCCAAAACCGCCGCGTCGATCTGGTCGTTCTGCCTCGCACCAAAATCGATCTCTCTGTGCCCAGCCTGCCCCACTCCACCGGCGCATGGCGCAAGATCACCGACGACAATTGAGCCTGGCCACCGCTACTCCACGCCCAGAACCTTCACGATCACCCGCTTCCGGCGCTGGCCGTCGAACTCGGCATAGAAGATGCGCTGCCAGGTGCCCAGGTCCAGCTTGCCGCCGGTCACCGGCAGCGTGGTCTCGTGGTGCAGCAGCAACGACTTCAGGTGCGCATCCCCATTGTCTTCCCCGGTCTGGTGGTGCTTGTAATCGGGCCGTGCCGGCGCAAGCTCCTCCAGCCACTTGCCTATATCCTCGATCAGCCCGCTTTCCAGGTCGTTCACGTAAACCGCCGCCGTAATATGCATCGGCGAGACAAAACACAGACCGTCCTTTACGCCGCTGCGCCGCACAATCTGCTCCACTTGATCGGTAATATGTACCATCTCCCGCCGCTTCCTGGTCTCAAAAACCAGATACTCCGTGTGACTTTTCAATTCGCCCTCCCGACATGAGCCGCTTTGCGCAAACAGCAACATCGCAGCTCAGCCTATATCCTAAGGTCAGCCGTGACCGCGACCAAACTTCCCACTGCCGAATCGCTCTCCCAGCCCCTCTTCGAGCGCGGTCTCGACCTGCTCGCTGCCGGCTCTCCTGCTGAAGCGGCCCAGGCCTTTCGCGCCGCCGTCGCCGCCGGGCCAGAGCACATTGAGGCGCATCACGGCCTCATTCGCGCCCTGCGTGACGCGGGCCAGTTCAACCAATCCGTCGCAGCTGCCATGGCGCTGACCGCCCTCACCCCCAGCGACCCGCTGGCTCACACTGCGCTTTCCATCTCCCTGCAACACGCCGGCCACGTGCCCCAGGCCGAAGCCGCCGCCGCCCACGCCCGCGTGCTGGAGTGGAAGATTCAGCTCCAATCTCCGCCGGGCGAGGATTTCCTGCCGTGAACGCCTTCCGCCTACTCAGCCCCGCGGAACGGCTGCGCCGGATATACGATCGGCTTGCCACGGCGTATGGTCCTCAGCACTGGTGGCCCGCCGAGACTCCCTTTGAAGTGATCCTTGGCGCCTATCTGACCCAGAACACCGCATGGAAGGCCGTCGAGCGGTCTCTTGCCAACCTGCGCGAAGCTGGCGCCCTGACCCTCGATGGCCTGCGTTCACTTGGCCTCAAGGACCTGCAGAATCTCATTCGCCCCTCCGGCTTTCACGCCCGCAAGGCGCCGGCTCTCAAAGCGTTCGTGGCCATGCTGGACGAGGAGTTTGCCGGCTCACTTGAGACCCTTGCCGCAGCCCCCACAGAAACCCTCCACCGCCGCCTGCTGGCTCTGCCCGGCGTAGGTCCTGAAACTGCCGACGTCATCCTGCTCTACGCCCTTAACCATCCCGTTCCCGTGGCCGACGAGTATCTCCGCCGCATCGCCCAGCGGCACCGGCTCGTCACGCCCCAACCCGGCCCCAAAGGCTATAACTCCCTGGTCGATCTCACCCGCCAGGCCTTCGCCTCCGATCCCTTAGCCAGCCGCGTCCGCCACTTCAACGAGTTCCACGCCCTCACTGTGGCCGTGGGCAAGGCGCACTGCGGCAGGACAGCCCACTGCACCGCATGTCCGCTCTCCGCGGACCTTCAACGGATACGTTACCCGGAGAAAAGGAAAGCAACGCCGCTCCAGCCCTCGGGCCCGATCAGCACGCCTGCTTGTGCGCCATGAACGCCTCCTCGCACCGGCCGGCTTTCTTCTGCCTCGATTGCCTCTGGATCGCATTGACGCACAGTTTATGAAGCACGCTTCAAGCGAGGATTCATAGTAGGATTAGGTACAGAATCCGATCCGCACAGGCTCATCCAGATGTGCATGTGATTCCCAGCTATGAGATGAGAGGCAGAATGACAACTTCCAGCCGCCGGCCGGTCAAAGCCTATGATCGAATCGCTGCGCATTTTCGCATCATGAGACTCGATCACAGCATCAAGCAGCTATTCATTGTCCCTGGAATTGTTCTGGCAATGGCCATGGCTGGAAGCAGTCTGTCGGCAAAGCTCCTGATTCGTATTCTTGTCGGTCTGGTCGCATCGACCCTCATTGCCTGTAGTAACTACGTGATCAACGAGATTCTGGACGCTCCGTTCGATCGGCTGCATCCCACCAAGAAGAACAGGCCCGCTGCCAGAGGCTTAGTCCATTCAGGATGGGGCTATGCGCAGTGGATAGTTATGATGTTGGCCGGACTGGCGCTGGGCAGTTTACTGGGCCGAGCCTTCGTCTTGAGCGCCGCCGCGCTCTGGATCATGGGATGCATCTATAACATCCGCCCCATGAGGAGCAAAGATATTCCTTACATCGATGTCTTGAGCGAATCTATAAACAACCCCCTGCGCTTTTGCCTCGGCTGGTACTCTGTTGTTACAGCCACGCTTCCTCCGGCCTCTCTGCTCGTTTCTTACTGGATGTTGGGATGTTATTTCATGAGCCTCAAGCGCTTCTCCGAATACCGCCAGATCGCCAATCCCGCAATCGCGGCCAGCTATCGCAGTTCGTTTGCTCACTATAGCGAAGCATCCCTGCTCAATTCAGCGACGTTTTATGCGGCAGCTTCCATGCTATTCTTTGGCGCATTTATGATGCGCTACCGCATTGAACTGATTCTCTCGTTCCCGGTCGTTGCCTGGCTCATGGCGGTGTATTTCAGCCTCTCCTTCCGGCACGAAAGCGCTGTCCAGAATCCGGAACATCTCTATAGCGAGCCCCTGCTCATGGTTCCCCTTTGCATCTGCGTCGCACTCATCGTGCTCTTGCTCTTTGTGAATGTTCCCTGGATAGGAACTATGTTCCCAAGATCGACCCCATGATCTGCCTACGAACGAAGAAGGATTTATGACTCAATCGATTGAACGTTTTTCTTGCCCAAGGCTAACCCTTGTGGTCCCTTGCCACAACGAAGAGCAAGTGTTGCCTGAAACTGCGATCCGCCTTGTGACATTGCTTGATGTGCTGGCTCAAGGGACGTTGATCGTCGAGCCGTCCATCTTTTTGGTCGATGATGGATCGGTTGACGGCACCTGGTGTGTCATCGAGCGCCTCGCAATCGAACATGCTGGTATCCACGGTCTAAAGCTGTCCCGGAACTTCGGTCAGCAGAGTGCAATCCTCGCGGGATTGCTCACGGCTCCGGGCGACGTGTTGATCAGCATCGACGCCGATCTCCAGGATGACGTGGCGGCGATAGAAGACATGGTGCGTGCCTACATGCGTGGCGCCGAGATCGTATACGGCATTCGGCGCAACCGCCAGACCGATAGTTTCTTCAAGCGCACTACTGCCGAAGGCTACTACTGGCTGCTCCAGACCATGGGCGTAGAATTGATGTTCAATCACGCTGATTTTCGGCTCCTGAGCCGGCGTGTGGTGGAGGAGCTGCGCAGTTGCAAAGAAAGCAACCTGCTGCTAAGAGGATTGATCCCGCAGCTCGGTTTCCCTTCATCCCTGGTCTACTATGACCGCCAAGTGCGCTTCGCAGGAGAATCCCAGTACCCGATCTCGAAGATGCTCTCGCTGGCCATGAACGGCATTACATCCTTTACCGAGCTACCTCTGAAGGCTATCACCGTCCTCGGCATGTTAGTTTCTCTCTTCAGCTTCGGCTTGGCTTTTTGGGCGTTGGTCGTGAAACTTTTTACAACCGCGGCTATCCCCGGCTGGGCTTCCATCGTGATCCCCCTCTATATGCTAGGTGGAATACAACTGCTATGCTTGGGAGTCATCGGGCAATACCTCGCGAAGATATACTCTGAAGCGAAGGCCCGGCCTCGGTTCATCGTCGAGAAGAGCCTGTAGGCGGAGCTATGCCGCCGGGCGCAATGCCTGCATATTGAAAGATTATGTGACAGTTCGTGAAGGACGTATGCATACGAAACGGTAGCGTCCCGCAGAATACATTCGTGAGCCTGTAGCCAGATTTCATCAAAAGCTCAGCTCTTGGTCCACTGAGATCGATTGCCTGGCCAGGTTGAGCTTGTTGCATTTCGGCAAGAACGATACTCGGATGCGAAGGCAAGAGCGCATTGAAAAGGTCGTCGGATGGATTCTTGTTGCTCCACCAATAGAACGGATAGGGCTGGTTGATGTAGATATTGCGGTCGAAATAGGGAAGAATCCCAAAAGCGCCGGCAACATGGCTGGGCGACTCATCGAGATATGTCGCGGCAATTGCCGCTCCGTCCTCGACGAGGGGTTTCAGGAATTGAGCAGCAGCAAGATCGGGGGAGTAGGCGTTGTAATGGTCGAAATGAATCGCATAGGCAGACCAGAGGATTTGCACGCCAACCATATAGATCAGCGCGGCCCGTCCAGCGATTTCGTACCACGATACGCAGGATCCCGGCGAAGGCCAGGTAATCCAGAGCAGACAAATTAGCAGGGGTACGATGAGTCCCCAGTGCCAAAAACCGCCGCATATAACTCCAGAGAAGACGGTAAAAAACAGCACCGGTAAAAGGTAAAAAGAGCTCCGCCGGGCGCTGAAAACGAGGATAATCGCGATCCAGAAAGGGATGGAGAGAATCAGGGGCTGGCAGATCGGCATAACAAGCGGCACCAGGGTAGAAAGAAGGAATGGGGGCGTGTACCCGCGAACAATCGTTATATACGTCAGGTCGCTTGGCGGCCAGGCGGTCCAGAGCGCGAAGGCGTAGAAGCTGAGAATAATCGATGCGCACAGCAGGAGTTTGCGCCGGCGCGTAGGGTCTTTGGCGCTTCCCGCGCGCAACTGCTCAACGAGCCACACAATCGCGAGTCCGCCGGAGATGACCGCGGCATGGATCGCGCAGTTGGCCAATAGCCCCAGCAAGACGGCCACAACCAATGGCCTCTTCTTCCACCAGGAGGCGATCGTGAACAGCATCAAGGGCACAAGCACATAACTGCGCGCGACGACGGCGTACTGAAACAGAAGAAAGAAAGTGAATGGCAAAGCGAGCTTGAGATAGCGGGGAAAAGGAGAATTCAATACAAGGAACGAAGTCGACACAACGGCGATTGCACCACAAATCCAGTGCAAGCCGGTATAGCTGACGTATGCGCGATTCAGAATCCAGAGCAGGAAATGCCACAGTCCCGGCGTCCCTTCATAGCGGATATACGTCTGAAACAGCGCGCGAATTGAAAGGGTCCGCGCAAGCTGCCATGCCTGAGCCTCGTCAGCCCACGGCTCATGGTACGGGATGGCAAACGCGACGACGGCCGCGAAGACTGATACCGTGGTCCATTCAGGCCAGCGCGAACGGAGTTCTCTGCGCAAGCCGTCGAGGGTGGGGATGCGGTTCATTTCCGCTCCATAATGCGGATGCCATGGTCATCCTCCACCAGTTTATAGTGGGATTCCAGATAAGGCTCCATAATGAGATCGTTTGGACTCCTGGGCTGCGATCCGGGGAAGCCATCCGCCGCATTAGCTGCAAAAGAGGCCTCCCAAATTATATATCTGACCCGCCTTTGATCCAGGATATCCACAACCTCCTGAAACTGCGAAGGGGTGTTGTAGTTGTACATCAGAATACTGTAGCGTGTCGGGTTCGTTGTCGAGGAAAGGAAATAGTATGTAGGGCAATATGGGTAAGAAAGTATCTCTTCACCAGGCGATGTATGCTCGTTCAAAAACCTGAGTACTTGATCTGGACCTGCCCCGGCCATAACGACATTGCCCACGCGCGTCGCCAAGGGGTGGGCCCCCATGGCAAGCACAACGCAGCAATTAAAACCAGCCAGGCCTATGGCGCTGATTGCAAGGATTTGCACGGCTACATTGGCAAGTTTCCCCCGGCTTTCAGTCAGGGCATGAATGCACAGAACTATCAGCAGCGGCGATCCGAATACCAGATGCCAGATGTCACTGCGATGAAATTCCGACAACCATAATGCCCATCCAGAGAACCAATAAAGCGCAATCTCAGGCGTAACAGACTTCCACTTGTATCGGATGCCAACGAGCAACATGAGCAGTGGAAGAGCCGCGACAAAGAGAAGAGGTGTGATCAGGATTGCCGCTATCGCAACGGACCATTTCGCCCCCCCAAACGCCATTACCCAATTCGCCCAGTAGTACATGATGATGCCGTACGCATAGGTTACGGCATTCACTGCGTCGTAGTGCTGGCGCGGGAAGGCAAAGTTCGCGTAATAAAGACTGCTTAATGCTCCCTGGCTCCAGAAATACGCAAGCACAAGGCCGATGATGGCAAAATAGCCTACAGTCGGCAGTGCTAGCACGGCCAGGGATGCTGAAGTCCAGCGACGCTGAATCCAGAGCCACGCCAACAATGCGCAAAACATCAACACGCCCTTGGGTTGAAAGATGCACGTAGTTAATCCAGCTAAGGCCCCAGCCGCAATCAATAGGCTGTTCCAGGGCTTGGTATTCCATATAACCATGCAGACGACCGATAGCAACGCAAAGAAATTGCTGTCCACATGATGGCTTATGCCCGGCCAGAGGGCGCCCAAGTAGGTTCCCGCCACAATGAGGCACGGAAGAGTCTGGTATCGTCTGCACACCTGGCGGGATAGAAAGTATATCGATAGAGCCGTCCCCAATGATGAAATGAATAAGCATATCCGTGCCGCCAGAAACGTGACACCGAAGAGCTTAAAGAAAGCCGCTAACCAGTAGAACGTGCCTGGTCCCATAACCTCGAAGAAGTCGCGGGCGAAGACCTGGCCGTGGACAATGCGCACAGCGCCATACAGAAACGAACCTTCGTCCCTTGTAACAAATATAATCCGCATGAATGGCAGCAGATAGAAGCCGGCGCAGAGCGTAAAGAGAAGATAGCTCCTCCACGGAGCTGAAGCTTGCTGCGTTGGAGTATTGGTCGTCTCGGAAGTAGCAGTAACATTCATTTCGCTACCTTAGTGGACGATGCCGGCCGCGGCTCCGGCATGGGGTATGGGGACACCTCCTCCGATTGCGAATCTGGCTGTACTAGCCAGACATGCCTGTCCTTGTAATAGCGCATGAGTTCCAGATTGTTTGCGGCATCCATCTCCCGCGCCCAGATGACTTTGGAGCCGTCGATGTCCGCGGCATTGTAGACCCACTCATCCCACGGTTCGTGTTGGGGAGAATATCTCACGAGTATGAGCTGTTTGCCGGGGAGCTGTTCCAGTTCGGCCTCAATCCGGGCTCGCTCCGCGCCGAAATTACCTGGGCCCCACCACCAGCAAACCCATCCGCTCAATGGCAATCGGGGAGGAGCGAGATGGAGAGGCTCCCCATATAACCGCAATCCAGCCAACAGAAAGCAGAGTGTCACTGTCAGGCGCACTAACGTCCTGCCTGCAGACCTGCCTTCCGGGTTCCAAAGCCGAAGATGGCGCATGGCCTGCAAGCCAATTGCATAGGCTGCCGCTGTATACGGGGCCAGATAGTGAGGGACAAGAAATACGCCGATTACCACGCCTGCTATCCATATAGGCACGCACAGAACCAGGAAGCGGACGCGGCGATCCAGGAGCACGCGCGGCAGCATGATGAGAGGAGGCAGCAATGCGAGGCCGGTAAAGAGCATCAATCCCACCGCAAATTTAGATAGATTATGAGAGAGAAAGCCAGGCAAGGTTCCCAGTTCGGAGAAGTCCTTTGGCTCTCTCTCGATATAGAAGCGCCGCATTTCTTCGTGCCGGTAGTTTGGCATGGGATGCGGTAACTGCCAGACGTAATAGGGCGCAACGGCATAGGTGTTGCGCGCTATGGTATAGGGCAGGGTAAAGGGGCTGCCGAATGCGCGGTAGTCGTAGTAGGCCATCCACGCCCCAGCGGCCACTAGCAGCGCCAGCGGGAAGGCGGCGCGGCGAACCAGCACGGCCGAACTCGGCCGATTCTTTCCGAAGAAAATCCACCGGCCAAGCACGACCGCAACGGGCAGGCAAAGAAGCAGTCCTTCATAAGGGCGAGTGGTGGCGAGCAGGACGATGCCCACCGCCATCAGCAGGCCGTAGCGAAACCGAGCTGTTTTCATCAATCGGGGCAGCGCGCCCAGCACCAGCGCTCCACCCAGAGCCGAGATGGTACCGCCGCCCGTGTATGTATTGATCCAGTAACTGAAAAGGCCCAGGCGCAGGATCGCCAGCATTCCCCCGAGCAATGCCCAGGTGGGCGGCAGCCATGCCTGCAGCATCCAGCAGATGGCGGCGCACATCAACGCGCAGCTAATCAGGATGCCGTACCAGGGGTGGCCAAACAGCACCTTGGCCGCCGCCATCACCAGCCCCGGCGCGGGAAAGTACATGGACATGTAGGTCGGCTGCATGGTGATGTGGACGCTTTCGAAATGGGTCCACATCGCAGGCGTCGGGTTGGTCAGCCGCCCGTGCGCGAAGGTGTCCGCCGCAAGCAGGAAGCTGAAATCATTCGGGGAGAAAGGATGGGGAATGGGGAACAAGGGAAGAATGGCAAGGCGCAAGAGGAGCGCGGAGAGGCCAACGGCCGCGACCGCCAATCCCTTTCTCCGCGCAAGCCTCCCGAAGACCCGCTCGATGCGCGAAAACCAGGCGGCGCCGAGCCTGGGCCAGGCAAATGCCACCGCGATGGCAATCGCAGTAAGGCCAGCTTCTATCACCAGCAGCGAAGGGCCGCTTCCCGGAGCAGTGGACAGGAGCATATCGGTTCTATTCTATGCCATAACGTTGCGAAGGCGCCGCGGAATTGATCGCGCATTCGACGCAACGTCTCAGCCTGGTAAAGGCCGGATTTGCGACCGAACGGAGGATCGTTGCAATCCTGAACACGGGCTAAAAAACAAGGGAGAGGACGCATCGGCAATTGCATTGCCCAGCGTATCTCTCCCGCGAACGATCGAAAATGATAAATTGTGGCGATCCAACTCTGGTTTGACAAGAATTAGAAGTCGGCGGCCAGGTCGCTGCTCATGGTGCTGAACGTATTGGTGATACCGGTAGCCAAGGTTTTCATGCCGGCAGTTGCACCGAATGCAACCAAGGCAATGACCAGAGCATATTCGACCAAATCCTGGCCGAGTTCCTGCGTCATCAAGCACTTCAGCTTGTAGACAATCTTCAAGCATACGCGGCGCATACAATGCCTCGTTCGACGGGTTAGGTGGAATCCGGCCTTTGCTGGGGAGAGTATGTCTTGCCACCTGGTCTGGTGTGCGTATCTCTCCCGCGAAGGCGCTGGGCTTAACTGTCCTGACGGTGGTTTGGCAGGGATTAGAGGTCAGCGGCCAGAGTGCTGCTGATCTTGCTGAACGCAGTGTTGATGCCCGTGGCCAGCGTGCTCATGCCGGTGACAGCACCAAAGGCTATCAGAGCTACGACCAAAGCATACTCGACCAAGTCCTGGCCTTGCTCGCTGTTCTTCAGGTCCTGGAACTTGATGTACAGTTTCAGAAACATGTTGTTCATGTGTATCCTCTTTTCCGAAAATCGATTTCCCAGCCTCGGGCCAGGTCACCCTCTATGATGCAACTAGCGTGCCATTCTTGAAATCTGGCGCTTATATTTATAAATCAATAACTTACGGATATAGAGATCGTGGAGCGGCTTGTCGGAGTGTAAACTCCTGTATACAGGGTGAGCCGGACAGACCGGCCTCGTATACATGACCTGAAAGTATATTGCCAAGGATCTAAAAGTGTATTACCAGGAATGTGGCGGGCTGGTATCGGATCGGGAGCGGAGCGCGCAGGTCGTACAGGCGGCAGGGGAAAGCAGCGGCTTTGAAGCAGGGTTTTCCGTCCCCGTGGTCACTCGAACGATGGCTTGGAGTCCACCGGCGATCTTCGTGATCGCAGAGAGGCAGAACCAAATCGTCCTGAAGGCAAGGCCAGCCTGCATGACCGCCCTCGCCCCCGGAAGAAGTTGAACCCGCGAGGGAACCTGGTCCCGCGGCAGGATAGAATGTCGTTTATGGCGAGCAGGACGGATATTCCCGCGGCTAAGGCAGCCCCCAACATCGCAGAACTCTCGATTGCAGTCGTGAGTGGGTTGGCGCTCGCGCTCACCACCCTGTTCCTCTGCGTTGTGCCGCTGGCGGGCAACATTGCAGGCGGGCGCGATTTCGTCGTCTTTTGGGCCACCGGCCAGCAGCTCGTCCACCACGCCAATCCCTATGACGGGGACGCCATGATGCGGATCGAACGCTCCGCGGGGCTTCCCGTTCGGGACGGTGGCTTCTTCATGAGGAACCCGCCCTGGGGTCTGCCACTTGCGCTGCCTCTCGGGCTCGTCGGAGTACGGCTTGGAGCGCTTCTGTGGTCGCTGGTCCTGCTCGCGTGCCTGGCGGTCTCGGTCCGCATGCTCTGGCTCATGCACGGCCGCCCCATGAATCGCCTGCACTGGCTCGGGCTTTCGTTCGCACCGGCCCTGATCTGCATGATGATGGGGCAGACTTCTCTCTTCGCGCTGCTGGGGTTCGTCCTGTTTCTGCGCCTGCATCGCACGCGCCCATTTCTGGCCGGAATGTCCCTATGGCTCTGCGCGCTGAAGCCTCACCTGTTTCTGGCTTTCGGCGTCGTGCTGCTGGCGTGGGTGCTCGTCTCCGGGAGCTATAAGCTCCTGGCCGGCGCAGCGGTGGCCATGGCGGCGAGCTTCGCGGTCGTATATTGGCTTGACCCGACGGCGTGGATCCAGTACACACAGATGATGCGCGCCCCCGGAATCGAGAAGGAACTTGTCCCGTGCCTGAGCGTCAGGCTGCGCCTTTGGCTCAGTCCGCAGACGATGTGGCTCCAATACATACCGGCCGCCTTGGGCTGCGCCTGGGCGCTGGGCTATTTCTGGCCCCGCCGCCACGCGTGGGACTGGATGAAAAACGGCAGCCTGCTGATGGTCGTTTCGCTCGTCACGGCGCCATATTCCTGGGTTTACGATGATGGTCTGGCGGTACCGGCCCTGTTACAAGGCGCATATCTTACCCGCTCCAAGACCTTGTTGGTAGTTCTCGCCTTTGCCAGTGTCCTGATCGAGGTCGAACTCATCGGCGGCATTAACATATCCTCAACCCTCTATCTTTGGACGACGCCCGCATGGCTTGCGTGGTATCTCTGCGCAACCGGAATCAAGGGAACGCAAGCGGAGGGAATTCGCGGCACGCAGTGATTGCAGACTAGCGGCTCCTATGGCAATCTGCCAGCCGTTGGGCACCACCGGTTTCCCGACATCGTTGAATCATCGCCCCGCTTTCGTCTACAGTGTTAGCAGTGAAACACTCCCTCGCCAGAATGAATCTGTCGCCTTTGGTCCTGCTTCAGCCACAGGAAACCTGGGGCGCCCTCGGCGCCAGGATCGGAGCCAGCCAATGAAAACAAGTCCTTGGCGCATCATTGCCGCTCTTGGCCTGGCAGCCGCAGGGGTCGGAATTCTTGTCCTCATCGTCAACAATAACAACGCCGGGCAGCGGGATTTCATCTCCTATTGGGCTGCCGGACAGCAGCTCGTTCACGGCGCAGATCCCTACGATGGCGCGGCCGTACAGTCGTTGGAGCGTGTGGCCGGATACGATCTGAGCTATCGCCTCATCATGCGCAACCCGCCGCTGGCCCTCTTCCTGACATTGCCACTCGGCTTCGTCAGCCCGAATACTGGACTCATCCTCTGGTTGATGGCTCTCCTTGCCAGTCTCGTGGCATCGATCCGGATGCTTTGGACCATGCATGGGCGCCAGGACAACAGGCTACACCTGCTCGGTTACTGCTTCGCGCCCCTCATGGAGTGCCTGATGGCCGGGCAGCTTGGCATCTTTCTGCTTCTCGGCGTAGTACTTTTTCTTTACTTCCACAAGTCGCGGCCCTTCCTTGCCGGTGCAGCTCTGCTGCTCTGCGCCGTGAAGCCGCACCTGTTCCTGCCGTTCGCCATCGTGCTGCTCCTATGGGTTATAGTCCAGAAGGCGTACCGCATCCTTGCTGGATTCTCCGTTGCGCTGCTCGCCAGTTGCACGCTTGTGTTCTGCTTCGATCGCCATGCCTGGTCACAATACTCGCATATGATGAGTACGTCGGGAATTATGGATGAGATTGTGCCCACACTGAGCGAATTCTTCCGTCTGCTCGTGCATAGGGATGCCGTTTGGCTGCAATTCCTTCCCCAAGCCGCCGGCTGCGGCTGGGCGCTCTGGTACTTCTGGACGCGGCGCAGCCGCTGGAGCTGGATGGATCAAGGCTTGTTGCTGCTCCTCGTCTCGGTGCTGTGCGCGCCTTATGCCCTGCTCACCGATGAAGCTATGCTGCTTCCGGCCGTTCTGGCTGGAATCTATCGGGCCGACGACTCCGGGCGCTCGCTTCTGCCGTTCGGATTCATTGCCGGAGTCGCAATGATCGAGGTGTTCGCAGAGATTCCGATGACCTCCGTGTTCTACTTGTGGACCGTACCCGCTTGGCTTGCCTGGTACCTCTACGCAACCGGAAACAAGGGCATGCGAGCGAAGGGAGCTTGTAGCGGAGCTGCGGAGATTGCGGAATCGCTGTAGAAGACTGTTAACTCCCATAGATAGCGCGCCCCGCCTTCGGCGCAACAAAACTGATGCGAAGAGCGTTTCTCACCTTTCCTGATGCTCGAATGCGGTGGTACATATCGGTTGTCCGCTGCGTTACACTGACACTTCCGCCGGTAAACGATACCTTACGGACGATCGGCTGGACTCGGAAATGCACCTGCTTGCGCTACTGTTAAACCCCGCCATCATCGGGCTGTCGGCCTTCCTATTGTCTGTGATCTGGATGCTCAGGGACGAAAGAGACAAGACTCGTCCCATGCTCGTATTCGTTCTCACGTTGAACCTCTTTTTCGGTTTTCTTTTGACTGTCGTCATGTCAAGAGAAGGTGGTCGGCTTCCCTGGAAATACGATTACGTTCTCTTCCAGATGGATGAGTCGCTAGGCGTCTCGGCTGCCTCGATCGCGCGTCCATTGCAAGGTGTCTGCCGGCTTCCGCTCGTCGTGGTCTATCAGTTGATGGTTCCCATGATGATCTGCTGGTTCCTGATGACTCGATACAGGAATCTTCGCGGGTCGGTGGTGCTGGCTTATGTTGCCGAATTAGTTGCCGGGCCGATCCTGTATGCTGTTTTGCCGGCGTGTGGGCCGATCTATGCCTTTGGCGGCTCTTGCGTTTATGTGCGCACTGATCGAGATCGCACTTATCTGCAACATCTGGGTACCCTCAGCCGCCTATCTTTGGACTCTTTGGACTGCGCCCGCGTGGCTTTTACGGTATCTGTTTGCATGCGCCTTTGCCGGTGAGCCAGTGGATGGTCAGCTTTGAGGGCAATGATTTATATGGGCCATCTCCAAGGGCAAAGTCACAAATCTAGGCATGCACTCTCCGGCCGAGTCTAGGGCATGGTGCGGACCAGTAGGGCCGCTGTCGCGTCTTCGTATTGCACCCGCCAGCCGGGCGTGTGTTTCAGCAGATAAACAATCGCGGAAGTCGGTGGTTCCAGCACGCTGTCAATCCGGTAGCGATCGAAAATCGCGAGCGAGTCGTTCATCGTGGTGGCCTTTACGTAATCGGCAAGTATACCGTGGTACTCGAAGATGTCTGCACGGCTGTCAAGGAAAACGGGAGTATCGTGCGCGTTCCAAATCAGGTAGCCGCCCCATTCGAATAGGTTGAACAGATGTCCTTGCTTACAGCAACGGTTCAGCTCGGACAATGCTGCTGAAGGAAAGCATTGCACTGCAGCAGCTCGCAACGTGGCTGAGGTAGGTATGTGGCGGACGGCGAAGACGCAAAAAACTGCCATGAGCGCGGCATTCAGCAAGGGCTTGTCGCGCTCGCGGTCGTAGGGTGCGAAGAGCGCGCCGGCCAGTTCCTCTGAGAGAATGGGGCACACGACGATGCCAGTCAGAAACAGAAACCGCACGTGCGTGAGCGCGGCATAGGTGGCGAGCAACGCGAAAAGCAGATCATGCAGCGGCCACCGGCGCCGTCGCACCAGCGTGAGCACTAGCATCAAGGCAAGCACGATAAATAGCAGCGTGCCGTAGAAACCTTGGAAGTTGATGCTGTGCCACTCCTCGGTGAGGAAGACCATCTGTCGCTGCCGGAAGATCATGTCGAATGGATATGTGACCAGCCGCCAGCCGTAAGGATTGGCAAAGAGCATCGCCAGACTTGCCGCTCCCACTACGAACAGTTTGCGCAATTGAAGCGGCGTCCAGCGAACAGCCTCAATGCTGCCCCATGAGCCTTGCATTAGGCCAGATGCGACGAAGAGTAGAAAGAACGCGAGGCCGATCATCCACGAGCCGTGCAGATTGATCCAAAAGGCAAAGAGCGGCGCTAGCCACCAGATGTGGTCGCGGCCCTTGCGGAAGGCTTCGAGGAGGAGCATTTCGGCAATGAAGCAGAGCCAACCAAAGAGAAGGGTTCGAGGACCGAAGCTGATGGATGCAAAGAACACTGCAATCAAAGTGGCCAGGACAGCAGCCTTCGGGTCTCCCGTGCGGCGATAGCAAAGCAAGAGTATTCCGGCAATCACCAACTCGACCGCAGCGAGCATCACCAGGAATACGCCGCGCTCTCCCAACAGCCGGAAACCAATGTAATAAGGGATTTCGGCTAACCATTCGTGGTCGATCCATGGCTGGCCGTGGGTCGTGAAAGAGTAAATATCCTCGCGGATGAAGCGATGCGTCGAAAGCAGGACTTCGGCATTGCGCAGGTGCCACCAAATATCCGGATCTTGAAGAACTGCGTCGCCCTGCCGCCGATCGAGCGAGGCGAGGAACGGCGAGACGAGTAGCCCGGTTATAAGCATGGCAGGAAAGCTGAACAGGCCCAACAAGCAACTGCGCAGGCCCGACAAGACGTTAGGCCGCATGGACTGGCCCGGTCTCGTCTCGCTTATGTGCCCTTTGCAGATCATGTGTTCCTAGTGTAAACGAGAGGAGCTGAAGAGGTCACGGCTACCCAGCCTTTCTTTGAGCTGACCCACGACCCAGCTATAGCCTGGCGTTTGTATGCTTCAGAAGTGAAGCTGCTGTAGATCTGCCCATGCACAGGTGAACTGAACTTATGACGCTGCCCTGAATAGGGGGCTATCCGCAACCCATCAAGCGGGAGCGGAAGAGCCGCCGAAGTCGTCACTCGTCGAAGGTGCAGACGAGAATTCGAGCGCGTCTCCCGGTTGTGTCTGCGTGTTGCGAATCGTGCCTGAGGCAAGCTCGAGCACCGAGTGCGCGGAGAAACAGGCCGACAGCCGCCACGGAGGCACGTCGCTCCTCAGTTTCTTGATTCGGTTGTTGCGGTCCAGATAGACAAGGTCGATGGGGAATTGCATGCAGAAGGTGTGAACGGCTTCACAGGGGACTATCCACAGACCCTCTCCGGGGCCGAGCCCTTTGCGGCCCAGCAGCCCCTTGTTGCGCTTCGGACCACTGTCGGCGACTTCCATGCAGGTGGCAAGTATAGTGTGGCGAGTTAGGTTTGAGACATGCAGGCGGTTATCGGGGACTCCCCGGCGGCGTTGAATAAGCCAGCCTCGCAGCCCCCAAAAGTTCCAGCGTGGCGGATTCATCCGGTTGACTCAGAACCTTTCGCCTGTCTGTAGCCGCACCCTGCGCGGACTGCGCTTCAACTTTCATACCCCTGATGGGCGCGATTCGCCGCGCCCTTCAAGCCAGGGCCAGAATGGGAGAACCGTCCTTCTGCAAGGGCTCCGGCTGCCTGGATGGGCAGCCGGGAACCTCAGTAAGGCACGGGCGTGGAAGCAGGTGCGGCAGTGCCGCTCGTCGAGCCGCCGCCACCAAAAGTCGCGCTGCCTCCTTCGACCATCAGCGGCTGCTCCGGCTTCATACTGTCAATCAATTTCTCCACGGGCATGGTTGGCGGTACTGGGGGTAGCGTGTTAGCAGCCGTCTTGGCGTCCGGAGTATTCATGGGTATGCCGGAGTTGGGCGGCAGGAACTTCCCGGGATACTTCAGTTCAGGCAAGGGCGCCCCGGCCTCAATGGGAGCCACAATCTCCGGCGTCACAATCACGATGAGTTCCGTCTTTGTCTTGGTCTTTTGCATCGACTGGAAAAGCTTGCCCAGAATTGGAATGTCTCCCAGGAACGGGATCTTCATGAAGGTTTCGGTGTCGCGGTTGTCCAGCAGTCCACCGATCCCAAAGCTTTGACCGTCAGCCAATTCGACCTCGGTCTTCATTCTCCGGGTGTTAATGGAGGGGACATCAAATCCCGAGATCTCAATTCCCTGGGTAAAGTCTAGCGAACTGACTTCCGGGGCCACTTGGAGGCGGATCGTTCCGCGGGGAGTTACGGTGGCGATGAAGTTCAGGCGAACTCCATATTCCTTGAACATGATCGTAACCGACGCTCCCGCACCGCCCGAGCCGCCCTGAACCATTGGAAAGGGATATTCTCCGCCGGCCAGAAAGCTGGCCTGTTTGCCGTTCGACGCCAGGATGTTGGGCTCAGCCAGAACCTCGGTGATGCCTTTTTGTTGCAGGGCCTCGAGGGTTGCGCCCAGATTCAGGCCGGGCAAGAAAGCAAAGAGGTTCAGATTACTAGTTTGATTCACCGTGGAGGGTGTTGTGAGGGTCGGCGATGGCGGAGAGAACTGTCCGGTTGAAATTCCGGCAATCGTGTTTCCAAAGCCGGAACTGTAAAAATTGATGCCGAGCTGTTGCTCCTTGCTGAGGTCGACACTGGCAAAACGCACCTTGAGGAGAATCTGCGGGTCTGGGGGGGGCACATTGACGTTGAGCAGGTTGACGACCTTACCGCCAGTGGAGGCAATCTTGACCGCGCGATCGGAGCTGTTGAGGTTCTTGACCGTGCCGCGCAGGAAGATGATGCCGTTCTCGGTGCTGACCTTCACGGGTTCGCCGGGAAGCTCCGTTCTGATCTCGCGGCGGATCGCGTCCAGGTTGTCGTTCGATACAGCCGAGCTGGCGCGCACCGTCACGTTGAAGAACTGCCGGCCGCCGCGGGTATCCCAGATAATCAGACTGGTTTCCCCAGGGGTTTTGCCAGTCACCATGATCTCGGTTGGGCTGGTCGGTTCGGCATCAGCCACTTCCGCCAGGCCGAGGGCGACCCGCGCTATCGGCCGCGCAGTGTCGACCAATACGGTCTTGCCCACAGCGACGGAGAGTTCATTCGCGGAGTCTTGAATCGAGGCCCCGGCGGGTTGGGAAAGAGATGGTGAACTCTGAGCCTGCAGGCCCGGCTCGGCGCACAGGACAAAAAACAATGCGCCAATACATGCGATGGGTTTTCCAGCCTTTGCTCTCACTTCTGTCCCTCGGAAGTACTAAATTGTTTCTCGCTCCGTTTCGACCCGTTGATTACCTCGATGGTAAAGGCCGGAGGTGGTGCGGCTTTGAAAACGGCCTTTGCGGCAGGCCGCGCTTTTACCGGGGCGGGAGCCTGATCCGTAAAGAGGTTGGCCATGGCCGTGACTGGAACCACGCCAATCTTTGTATCCAACGGGTTCCGCAGCACCAGTTGGATCCTTGTCTGATTGCTGGCCAGGCTCAGGGTCTCGGCCTGTTCCGGGGTCACCAACAGGTTGACTACCTGGACCGGATGCGGCTTGCCTTCAGCATCCTTTTGAATATCCTGGCCGGCCGACAAGACCTGGATGTTCTGAAGCAGCGTCTTCACCAGAGTGCCTTGATCGGCGATCCGGGCGTTGTTGGAAGCATTGCCCGGAGGAAGCCCCGCGATAAGAACGTCTACGCGCATTCCGGGCGTGACAAACCCCGCCACGCCCACCACATCGTCAACCCTGATAGCGGCCGCTCTCATGCCCTCGGGGATGGTGGCTGCCAACCCGCCGCCGGAGCCGGGGGCGGCCAGGCGGCTCTCCAGAATGGGCTCGCCCTGATAGAGGTCCGAGAGGACGCCCCGGCCAATGGCATTGATCTTGTCTTTCTCGAGAATAGCGCCTTTGGGAAGCGTCCCCGCGATCTCGATAGTCGTCAGGTTGCCCGCGTTCAGAACGGCTCCGAGTTTGATGTCCGCGTTTGCGGCAACCACGTGTATGGTTGCTGCCGGTTGTGCCGCCGACAAGCGGATGCCTACCATGCGATAGACCAGAAAGGCGCATACGCCGGCAATCACGAAAGCGAGGAGAAGGATCGTCAGTAGTCTTCGGTTCATTTGGAAACCTGTGTGAGCCGGCTACCCCGCCAGCTCCGCCTTGCTGTCCCTTGGGTCAATTGCTGTGCCCAAGGAAACGAGTTTCGATTTCGCGCCAAACCCTGGGGATGGCGGTGACAGAAAGTCAGACAAGTTCAAGCGTGTGATCAGTGTACACTCTTTTCCCCTGATGCCAACTAAATTCAGTCGAAACGGCAGTGGTATGAAGTTGGGGCATCAAGAAAGTCATGGGGCATCCCTGCCGCAACCGATCCCGAAAGACAGCACAAATGATTACCAAAGGGGGACATGGCATCTTTCACTGTCCGGCTCACCTCAGAGTGTATAAAATGTGACCAACCCTGTAAAGTAAAGAAGGACCATCCGGCGCGAGGGAGGGAGTTCATCCAGTCATGAGGTCTTCCCGCACGATAACGCTCTTTTCCGAGCGACCGGATCTGAGCCGGCGGTCATCTTCCTTTGCGGTCTCGATTCTGGCGCATATTGCCCTGATTGTGGTAGTTCTCGGGATACTGAGCCCCCCGGTGTTGAACAACCGGGTTCTCACCGCGCGATATGAACTGCGGCATCTGGACCTGAACGCCCCGGACGAGGAGATGCGGCGGGCTGCCGCCGGCGCTATTAAGTCTCCTGGCCCCCGGAACGTCGCGCATAAGCCTTTACCTGGCGGGAGCCCATTAGCGGTTCTGCGGCAGACTGCGCAAGCGCCGGAGGGCCCCCAGACGCTGGTGCAGCCAAAGGTGCAGTCCAACGTGAAACTCCTCCTGAGAACCCCGGTCCCGACCGTCGTGCTTTGGCAGCCGGAGAAGACCCCGCCCAAAGCCATCGTTCCGCCCCCGCCGGAAACACCCATGGCCGCCTCAGTGCTGCCCAGGTTTGAGGCGCCCAATCAGGAAGCCAGGTTGGCTGACGTTCGCATCTCAGCCACCGGCCTGACCGCGCAGAAACTGCCGATTCTCCCCAGCACAACCTCGCCAATGGTGGTTCACGGGCCTGATTTGCCGCAGAAGATTCCGGAAACCACCTCGGTATCGCCCGCGCAGCCAACTCCCACCGCCGTTGTGTCGCTCTCCGACCTTCGCATGACCACGGGAACCGTCTTTCTGCCGCCCGCAAACGCGACGGCTGCCGCAAATTCGCCAGGGGCGCTGGCGCAGGGACAGGGTAAGAACTCTTCGCAGCCGGGGAACGGCAATCCGGCCAGCAAGGCCGGCGGAACGGGCGCGGGACAGGCTGCGGGCGATTCGAAAGACCAGCCGGCATCCAGAGGGAGCACTGGCGATCGGGCCGGAGGTGGAGCGAAAACCGGGCCTGCCCAGAAGGCTGAAGCAGGCTCCGGCTCCGGTTCCGGCTCCGGTAACCGGCCTTCGACCGCCCATATTACGCTGGCGAAAGACGGCCAGTTCGGGTCGGTTGTGGTGGGCGTCTCGCTGGAAGACAAGTATCCTGAGACGGCCGGGCTATGGAGCGGCAGGCTGGCCTACACCGTTTATCTGCACCTCGGCCTGGCCAAGAGCTGGATTCTCCAGTACTCTGTCCCGCGTTCCGCCGATGCGGCGGAGGCGGGCAACATCGCTCGCCTGGATGCGCCCTGGCCGTATAACATCGTGCGCCCCAATCTTGCTCCCGGCGAATGGAACGCCGATGCCCTCATGATTCACGGCTTTGTCAATCAGGCCGGCCGCTTCGAGGCGCTGGCCATGGTCTTCCCGCCCGACTTCCCGCAGGCGAAGTTCGTCCTGGACGCGCTCGCACAGTGGCAATTCAGGCCCGCCACGCAGAATGGGCAAAATGTCAAGGTGGAAGTGCTGCTGATTGTTCCGGAAGAGGACGAATAAAAACATCCCGGCGAGTCCGATGGGCGGACTCGCCGGGATGCGGGCCTTATTCTCTTGCAGGCGGCTACAGCGGTTCTCTAGCTGTTGTAGAGCGAAACCACTTACGCTGAGTGGCTCGCCGCGGCGAGCCGCCTTGTACGATGCCAGAAACGCCACATAAGCTGGAGAACCGCTCTATGTGGCGCCGTTGAGAACCAACTTCGGTTTCGATAATAGGTCAACGATCTGTGTGAAGATTCCGGAAATGGAGTTGGTCTTTCCGTTCATTGTGACCGTTGTAGCACCGGCGCAGGGTGTACTCGACGAGTCAACATAGAAATGCGGCCTCTTCGTGTTGGGGGAGGCAATCTGCTGCAGCACTTGGCATGGAGTGAGACTTCCATCCCCAGAGTCCCCGCCGGTGGTGCCGCATCCCCCGGTCGTGGCGACGCCGTAGCCCACCACGAAGATTTCGGTGCCGTTGGCTTGGGCTGCCGCGGCCGTTGCGATCGCCTGTTTGCACTCGCCAGCGGCAGCGGGGTATACCCCGCTCGCATTCAGATTACTGCCACTGCTGCTCATTGTGCCGCCATTCGCGCCGCCATCGCTGAAGAGGATGATGATGTTATTGGTGTTCGCCCTCGTATTGGCAACGAGATACTGATTCGCCGTATAGATTGCGCCCGCAAAGTAGGTTCCCTCGCCGCCATTGGCCTGCATGCCGTTACAACCACCGGTGGTCCCCCCCCAATAGCTGTTCCCCCCTGCCGCCTTCACGACTTTGGAACTGAGGTTCAACGGGCTCGGCGCGATGGTGCCGTCGCTGACGCGGTAATCGCTCGATAGGGGCACAACCTGATAGCGGCTCACCAGATAAGCCAGCTGAGCCGTAGTCAGAGGCGCGGTGAGAGGCGAAGATGTATAAGTCTTCGAATCGGGGTATGCAATTTCAGTGGGTGGTGACGAGGGGCAGGCATAGTCTTTGGTCGCCTGAGTGGTAGGACTCTGCGCGGGAAACGTAAAGAAGCTGATCTCATCGTATGAGTTGGTGACGAGTCCATTGGTAGCCGCGCCGCAGTTGGTCTCGCCCCATGTGCAGGGCGAGAATTCGGACATCATAATCTGAGCGCCTGCCAGTGAACATTGCTCCTTTGAGCCGGTGCAGTTGGCGCCGCCGTCGGTGTTCGTCATCGAACTGGTTGTGTCGAAGATGATCGCGACACTGTCTGGTTCTCTCATCCCACCGGTAACGACCGCGGTTGCTTGGGCGTTGAGCGTGATGGACTGGGCAGATTGGATGCCGAGGACTTCCAGAGCACGGATGAAGTACGTCGGCACGGTGACGGACTGCGTCACCCTGATGGCATTGTAGGTAAGGGCGCCGCCACATGGCGGCACGCCCGGCACGGTCGTCACGCAATACGGCTGGAATGCTAAGTGCGCGCCGGTAGTGGCGGAGGGGGTATTCAAGCTGGCAAAGGCGTTGTCGTTTCCGGCTACAGAGCTCAACGCTGTCGCATCGCTTTCCGCTACAGTGGCACCACTGGGCAGGCCCAGGCCTGCGGCCAGCGCAGCCGCATCGGTGGAAGCCTGCAACTGGCGATAGCATGCATAGGCGTGGCCGACGTCCACTGACAATCCGCCCACGCCTAAAATCAAGGGAATCATGAGAATCATGGATATGTACGCCTGCCCGCTCTGGCACTTGAGTGCACGGCGCAGAAAAGACTCGCTGCTGTGCTTCATTGGACTACCTCCGTAATTGACTGAGAAATTGAACAGCCGCCAGGTGCAAGGTTGTTGCCGTAGAACTGGAGACTACAAGCATTAAAGGTTGCCTTCACCGTGACGGTTCCACCCGACACCATATAACTTGACGGCGGGGAGGTGATGTTGGCGCTGAGGCACGACGCTTGAGGGTACGAATGGTTGTTGACGGCAAGATTGCCGGCGACTGGGTTGAGGGTAATAATGTACGAGAGGTTCGCCGGATTAAGCACCGCCGCGGCACCTGTGACCGCCGTTACTGCCGTGGCGCACGGATCCAAAGTCTGCCCCGCGCTGACCGCAAGAACCCGCCCGGCGTTGGACACGCCTTCGGTCAGGGCCAGTATTTGCATCTCGTAGATACCGAAGATCAATATGCCCGTGATGATCACCATCAGCATCGGCAACATCAAGGCGAACTCAACCGCCGATTGTCCCTCTTCGCCGGAATGACGCAGGGCGCGAACCCGGCCGCCGGAGAACCGGGCCTCTGCATATTCACTCTTCGACGCCGCGGCGCGCTTCAAACCGCGCATGATCGCCATGGCTTGTCCGCGCAGGCCGTTTGGGTTTTTCATCGCTCTCCCTTCCGGCTCTGTTGACCGTTAAATCCCGGCTCAACAAAACGCCGATTATAGCAAAAAACATGCGAACTTGCAAGGCATCCGAAGGAGCGCCTAGCCTTTGCCCTTCCGGAGCTGCTTCAGGAATTTTTCGAGTTCCTTTTTGCTCACCGTGTCTACCACGGAGCCCTTCGATGGGTCTGGAGGCTCGGAATTCTTCAGGACAAACTGTAGGCCCACGCCATCCTTGCCCCACCGGACGGCCCTTGAATGCACAGAGATCGCATGTTCAGTGCTTTTATCCCCGCCGTTCGTCTTTTGCAGGGTCATCAGGATCAGGGTGCCGGGGTACCAACGTTCCTCGGTCACCACGTACAATCCGGTCGAACTGATGTCCTTGATGTTGCGCGCATCCGGAGCGGCGCCGGTCCAGTAATAAGCAGCCAGGCCGGGCGTCTGCGCCCGTGGCGCCTTCCTCATCTCCGGCGCCTTTCTCGGATCCGGCGACCACCAGCGATTCAACCAACTCTTCGGCGGCTTGAATTCCTCCGTCCCCGGTTCGAGCAGGTCCATCTCATGTGTCTGCTCGGTTTGTGGGCTTTCCTGTTGATCATCATGTTCATCATCAGTATTGGGGTGGCCGTTCAATTGCAGCACGCCAGGACCGCCGCTCCAAAGCGGCTTCTCCCGCAAGAGAACGGCGCCTTGCACGGCGCCGGCAATGCCGGCGCTGGATAACCCCTCCAGGCGGCGCTCCATCTCCTCGGCCGCGCACAGCATCAGTTGATCGCCCTGTTGGGTCTGCGACGAATAGATCGAGTGAGTTGGCAGCGCCAGGACGCTTGCCGCCTGCGGACTCAAAGGGGTGACACGAAATGTCGGGAAAGACTCGACCAGGTCGATGACTCGGCATTCCTCGTCCAGATAGACCAGATCGAGCGGGGCAAACACGCCCGAATCGGGGATTCCTCTGAACGGCGATATCCAGAGGCCCTCGCCGGACTGGAGCGCGAGCCCTGCAATCAGCTCCTTGAGGTTCGCATACGGGACATCCGCGGCAGCGACCTCCAAGCCGAGAAAGCACTCGCGAGTTTGGTTGTACGCGCAAAGTTTCTGTTGTGCTTCCATGTAACCTCCCGCCCTCGGCGAGTACCCGGCAACCGGGCGTTGTTCCGTAGTCACCATTGCTAACTCAACCTCGCCACCCATGGATCCAACCGGAAACGACGATTCCCGCCAGAAGGAAAGGGAGCACCAGCCAGTTTGGGGATGCGACGGCTGCGCAGATCCGTCAAGGTCGCCACGGCGAGTGCGATGAGCGTTGACCACCAGGCGAACGAGTGCATACCCATGCTCCTTCCCCTAGGATTTAGGGGAGTTGTTATCCTAGAGCTAGCAATTGTCCAGCCAAATCGCCGGAGGCCCAAACAGCCTCAATTTGGGCTGTTTACGGCGTGCTGTCCCCGGCCGGTGTACACGGACGTTTACGGGCGGTTTCCCGCAGTGAAGCGTGGCGTATACATCCCCCAGGGGCCGCCAGCGCGGGGCCTGTGAGGTGCAGCGTCGGATTCGCTAAAAAAATGACCGGGCCGGTGGCGCTGATGGACGCAAAATGAAGACTTTACCTCTTCTGCCGCGCGTATCCAGGCGAGCCCCTTCAAGATCCTTTCTCCGCAATTCAAGGTCCTTTCTCTGCAATCGCCGGGTCGCGAACATGAACTGCTTGGCCTGGCGCGGAGTAGAGCCTGCACGGAGTACCGTGCAAGGGCACACGCCTCCTCTCTCGCCGCCGCAACAGGACACATAGACTCTCATCGTCTCAGTGGCGAGGCGCCCGGCCAGCAGGAATATCGAGTTGGCCAGCGGAGTTCGTCCAGTTGCACGATGCCACTAGCTCATCTGTGAAACCGCGCTACTTGACCCGTGTGCGGCGGCGCTGAATCAGGATGATCAAGACGACGACAAAGAGCACGCCAGCGACAACCTGAATAATCGTGACACTGTTCATAACAATTCCCCTTTCTTTCAACTGCCTGCTTCATATGTTCCCAATCGGACTAGGACGCGGGCGACGCCCAGCGCCAAAACGGCGAGGTCCCCATGCAGCAGGGCTGCGGAGCCGGCCGGCGGAGTTCGCGCAATTCCACTGCGCCGCCCGGTCTTCCCGCGCAATCCGTGCTACTTGACCCGTGTGCGGCGCCGCTGAATCAAAACGATCAAGACGACGACAAAAAGCACGCCGCAGACAATCCGGATAATCATGGTACTGTCCATATAGATTCCTCCTTCCTTCAATTGCCAAACGACGATTTGAACGATTCGATGATCATGATGACCGCAGGACCCATAACAACCACGAAAAGCGCGGGAAAGATGAAAAGAACAAGCGGGAAGATCAGCTTGATGGTGCTCTTCGCCGCCATCTCCTCCACATGCTGCACACGCTGGGTCCTGAGGGTGTCGGAATGAACGCGTAATGTCTTGGCGATGCTGGTTCCAAACTGTTCCGATTGAACCAGCATGGAGACGAGATTGCGCACAGCATCCACGCCGGTGCGGTCCGCCCAATGTTTCCAGGTATCGGCACGAGGCCGTCCGGCGCGTTGCTCCAGCACGACGATGGTCAATTCATCGCTCAACTCCGGCTGCGCTTTGCTCAATTCCTGCGCGGTGCGTGCCGTCCCCTGGTCCAGGCTCAGTCCGGCCTCGATGCAGATGACAAGAAGATCAAGCGCGTCTGGAAGGCCGCGCCGAATACGGCGTTGGCGGACGGTAATCCGCCGCCCCAGCCAGAAATCCGGCGCCAGGAATCCAAAACCCAGGGCTGCGATATACACGAAAAACCCGCCAATGTTCCCGAGTCCGCTGACCCCAGCCACAACGCAGAGCAGCAGGGGAACCAATACCTTGGAGCCATAGAATATCTTGATCGCAGTGTCCCGGCGATAGCCGGCGCGGATGAGGCGCTGCTTGACCACGGAGACTTCCGCCTGGCTTTTCGGCAGGATATTCTCGAAGTGTTCCACCACGCCGCTAATGGAAAGCCCTGTCTGTTGGATGGTGCTCAACAGGGTCCGCTGCTGCTTGGCCTGCGGGTTGATCACCTCGGAGATCCGCTGAAGCATCGCTTCGCGATAGAACAGCAGCAGTCCACCGCTCGCGATCAACAGAAAAACGACAACAAAAGCAGAAATCGCAAATCCCATAAGTCCCCTTCAAATATCTATGTTGACAATTTTGCGAATGATCAAACCGCCAATCACGATCATGATGCTAGCTATCCAGAGGAGCTTGATGCCGATCGGATTCGTCCACAAAATGCTCATCATTGTGGGGTTGACGAAGTATAGAGCGACTCCCAGTACGATAGGGAGAAGGGTGAGGACCCACCCTGTCAAGCGCCCCTGAGCTGTGTGGACCCCGACCTGCCGCTTCAGCCGGAACCGCTCCCGAATTACATGAGCGGTCTTGTCGAGCACCTCGGCAAGGTTTCCTCCGCTCTCTTTTTGGATCATGATCGCGGTTGAGACAATTCTGAGATCTTGCAGCGGAACGCGGTTGATCATGTTGTCGATAGCCGTCTTCAGTTCAAGGCCGTAGTTCTGCTCCTCGAAACATGCCTTGAATTCGGGGCCGACCGGGTCGCTGCACTCACGAGCCACTAAACCCATTGCGGCGATGAGACTATGCCCGGCGCGGAGGGCGCTTACCATCAGATCGAGCGCTTCCGGCAACCCCTCCTGAAACTTGTTGAAGCGTTTACTTCGCTTATGGAGCGCCCAGCCCAAAGGCGCGAAGCCCAGCAGCAACCCGGCAATAAGAGCCAGGAGTATGGATCTGCCGAAGTACCAGTAAATCAGATAGGCCGAGAATATAAAGCCGACCGCGGACATGGCAAGCATGCCTCCCGCGGTCCACTTTAGATTTGCCTGACTCAGCAGGTTGTGCAGCAGCGGCCCCAGTTGGAGCTTCCGCAGCCTTAGATTGAGCCAGGGGATGGCGCTGAACGAATCGCTCTTGCGAAGATTGAGGATTTGATCGCGCGCTTCCGCGCTTTCGGTGGCCAGGGCCGAGTCCAGCGAAGCGAGAACATGTTTGGCCTGCTCAGCGGCGCCAGCCCCGCTGGCGACCATCAGAAGAGCGACGAACGCGAACACGCCCAGGAATACCACAATCATGATCGGTCCCATATCTATTGATCCCCCTTCCCCTTTCTACTCAGTTGACCGGCGTCTCGCGCTCGAACAGGCTCGGCGGCAGAATGATGCCGGAGACGCGGAGCCGATCAAGGAACCTGGGACGAATATGGGTCGGCAGGAATACGCCGATCACCTTGCCATCAGGTCCAATCCCCTTTTTGTTGAATGAGAATATCTCCTGCATGCTGATTACGTTCTCTTCCATGCCGGTGATCTCGGAGATACTGGTTACTTTGCGTGTGCCATCGCTCATGCGGGAAGCCTGGACGACGATGGTGATGGCTGATGTTATCTGCTGGCGAACGGATTTTTCAGGTATGTTCATATTGCCCATCTGGACCATGGATTCGAGCCTGGCGATGGCATCGCGAGGAGTGTTGGCGTGAATTGTGGTCATCGAACCTTCATGGCCGGTATTCATCGCCTGCAGCATGTCGAAGGCTTCCTCTCCGCGAACCTCGCCGATGATGATGCGGTCGGGACGCATGCGGAGGGCGTTGATCAGCAGTTGGCGCTGGCGGATCGCTCCCTGTCCTTCAATGTTGGGCGGACGAGTTTCGAGACGCACAATGTTTTCCTGGGCGAGACGGAGTTCGGCCGCATCTTCAATGGTGACCAGGCGCTCGCTGTTCGGGATGTACTGGGACAGGATATTCAGAAGCGTGGTCTTACCGGCGCCTGTGCCGCCGGAGATGAGGATGCTGATCTTGGCTTTCACCGCGGAAGCGAGCACTTCCATCATCTCCGCGGAAATGCTCTTCAGCTGTACCAGCTGGTTGGCGGCAATGGGGCCTGTCCCGAAGCGGCGGATGGACAAGGAAGGACCGTCGAGCGCCAGTGGCGGAATGATGGCATTCACGCGGGAACCGTCAGGCAGGCGAGCATCCACCATCGGCGAGGACTCATCCACTCTGCGGCCCACGCGCGACACAATGCGGTCGATGATCTGCAGTAGATGGCGATCGTCGCGAAAAGCCGTACTGACCTTCTGAAGAAGTCCGCCCTTCTCAATGAAAACATGATCCTTGTCATTGACCAGGATGTCTGAAATCTTCGGATCCCGGAGCAGGGGTTCCAGCGGACCAAGACCAAAGACTTCGTCCAGCAGGTCAGCCTGGATCTTTTCCTGCTCGTCGAAGTTCAGGGGCACCCGCTGGTCGGCGATGATCTCTTTGACAATGCCGGACACTGCGTGGCGTGCCTGGCTGGAATTGACGCGTGACAATTTCTCCAGATCCAGCTTGGAGATCAGGGTCCGGTGTATTTCCGCTTTGTATTTCTCCAGATTCAGTAATTCCACATTCTGCCTTCCGTCGGGAGATTATCCTCGTCCGCGGCCATCGTTTTGAAAAGCAGCCCCTTTCACAAAAAAGCGGGAAGGAGGCAGAAAGTTCGTCATCCACCCAAGGCGAAAATCACATTCACCGTGGTCTCCACTTCCACGGGCTCGTTGTTGAGCAGGTAGGGCCTGTAGCGCCAGGTCTTCACGGCATCGAGAGCGGCCTGGCGCAACATGGCCGGCCCACTCACTACGTTGACATTTGCGATCGTCCCCGCCTTGGAAATGGTGGCATGCAAAACCACCGTGCCGGCTACGCGCGCAGTACGGGCGAGGGGCGGATAAACAGGCGAAGTTTTCGCAATCACCCTGCCCGCCATGACGCCGCCGGAAACGTTGAGCGCCTTGGAAACCTCCGCCGTCACCCTGGGCCCGGTCTTTCCACTGAATACGCTGCCAACCGCGCCGCCCGAATTGCCGCTCAGGCCTTCCATGCCGGTCGCGCCAAAGCCCGATGAGGGCGGCGCGTCCTTCTCGGACATCGTCTTAATATCGTGCGAAATCCGCGTGGGCGCATTCAGCTGATTGTTCATCATCTCCGACTGCACGCGAGGCGTGGGTACTGCCTCCGGCGTCTCCGTCAGCGGCGTCGGCGCCGGCTTCGGCTTGGTCGTCGGCGTCAGCGACGTCGTCTGCGTCGGCGTCAGCGACGTCGTCGTCGGCTGCGGCACTACCGACTGCCCCTGCTTGGCCAGCTTGGGCAGCAACTTAAAATAGCCCAGCGGGATGAGGATGAGCAGAACCGCACCGATGGAGACAAACGTCACCATCATCTTATTCTTGCTCTTGCCCTCGCTCTTGCCCTCGCTCTTGCCCTCGCTCCTGCCCTCGATCTTGCCCTCGCTCTTGCCCTCGATCCTGCCCTCGACCCTGCGTTTCTGACCTTCCACAACATGCGACACGGTGGCTTGCGCCGTCGCAGGCTTCGTAGGCTTCGTAGGCTTCGTAGGCGGCTTCGGGACAGCATCGAAGTCGTCGAAGTTGTCAGGTAGTGTCTCGGGATGTTCTCCACTATCCCACGCACCGAAATCCGCGGGGAGTGTCGCGGGTTGCTTCCCCTCTATTTTTACTGTAGGTGCCATTGGCCATCGGCTCCTTTCACATACGTAGCGCCTTTGTAAGCGCGCGTTTCAGGTTCGCCCTGCTGGTTGGGGGTTTTGCCGCTTTGTGGGGTCTTGCTCTCGATCCTGCTCTTCTGACCTCTCTTATTGTCGCCATCGGTCTGAAACGGCTGAAATAGATCTTCAGCATCCGCATCGACCGCTGCCAGCGTGACCGAAGCGAGGTTGGGCAACTCATCCACCACAAGCGACACAGTGGCTTGCGCCGTCGTGTAGTCCGCGGTGTCCGTCGGATTGAAGGTAGCCGAGAGCGTCTGCGTTCCCGCTGTAAGCACGGTGCCTGCGGCGGGAGTGTAGGCGAATGTTCCCGGAACCGATGCCCTGGCATTGAGCTGAGCGGCGCTGAGCGCGGAGCCGTAGGCAATCGGATCGGGCGTCAGCCATGTGATGGTCGGCGTCGCCTTGGTGACAGTGAGCGACACGGCGGCCTCCGCCGTGGTGTACTTCGTGGTGTCCGTCGGAGTGAAGGTTGCCGAGAGCATTTGTGTTCCCGCTGTAAGCACGTCGCCTGCGGCGGGAGTGTAGGCGAACGTTCCCGGAATCGATGCCGTGACATTGAGCTGCGCGGCGCTGAGCGCGGTGCCGTAGGAAATGTCATGGGGTGTAGGCCACGTGATGGTTGGCGTCGCCTTGGTGACAGTGAGCGACACGGTGCCCTGCGCCGTGGGGAGGTTGGAGTCCGCTGGAGTAAAGGTTACCGAGAGCGTATGCGTTCCCGCCGCGAGCACATCGCCTGCGGCGGGCGTGTAGGCGAACGTTCCCGGAACCGGCGCTGTGGCATTGAGCTGAGCGGCGCTGAGCGCGGAGCCGTAGGAAATGTCATGGGGTGTCGGCCACGCGATAATGGTTGGCGTCGCCTTGGTGACAGTGAGCGACACGGCGGCCTGCGCCGTGGTGCAGTCCGCGGCGTCCGTCGGAGTGAAGGTTGCCGTAAGCGTCTGTGTTCCCGCTGTAAGCACGGCGCCTGCGGCGGGAGTGTAGGCGAATCTTCCCTCAACCGATGCCCTGGCATTGAGCTGAGTGGCGCTGAGCGCGGCGCCGTAGGCAATCGGATCGGGCGTCGGCCATGTAATGGTCGGCGTCGCCTTGGTGACAGTGAGCGACACGGCGGCCTGTGCCGTGGTGTGGTTCGTGGCGTCCGCCGGAGTGAAGGTTACCGAGGGCGTATGCGTTCCCGCCGCGAGCACGGCGCCTGCGGCGGGAATGTAGACGAATCTTCCCTCAACCGATGCCGTGGCATTGAGCTGAGCGTCGCTGAGCGCAGTGCCGTAGGCAATCGGAGCGGGCGTCGGCCATGTGATGGCCGGCGCCGACTTGGTGACAGTGAGCTGCGCTTCGGCTTCCGCCGGGGTGTAGTTCGTGGCGACCGCCGGAGTGAAGGTTGCCGAGAGCGTCTGGATCCCTGCTGTAAGCACGTCGCCTGCGGCGGGAGTGTAGGCGAATGTTCCCGGAACCGATGCCCTGGCATTGAGCTGCGTGGCGCTGAGCGCGGTGCCGTAAGGAATCGAAAAGGGCTTCGGCCATGTGACGGTCGGCGTCGCCTTGGTGACAGCGAGCGACGCGTCGGCCTGTGCCGTGGTGTACTTCGTAGTGTCCGCCGGAGTGAAGATTACCCAGAGCGTATGCGTTCCCGCCGGGAACACGTACCCTACGGCAGGAGCGTAGACGAATTTTCCCTCAACCGATGCCGTGGCATTGAGCTGAGTGTCGCTGAGCGCGGTGCCGTAGGTAATCGGATCGGGCGTCGACCATGCGATGGTCGGCGTCTCCTGAGTCACGACATGGGTCTCAGTTGCCTGCTGGTGCCATTGGCCGTCCGCTCCCTTTACATAGGTAACGCCTTTGTAAATGCGCGTTGCAGGTTCGCTCTGCCGATTGGGGGTGCTGCCGCTTGGCAATGCCTCCTGCTTCGTGTCCGCGCGGTCAGCGCGGTCTGCGGTCTCCGTTGGCGTGGATGTACTTAAGAACGTCCGCGGTCCAGACGAAGGCACCGTGCCCGCGGGAGGAGTATGGACCAACGGTTCCGGGGTGTTCGCCCTGGCGTCAGGTTGAGTCGCGCCTAGCGTGGCGCCGCCGTGAACCGGTCCAGGTGTCGATCGTGGTGTAATGCTCAGCGGCTCCTCGGCGGCGGCGCTCTTCCTGCCAAGACTTCTAAAACTGAAACCTTTCTTTTTTCCCTGGGGTACGGGCTGCCCGGTAACGGAGCCGGCCATCTCCCGGATCAGCCGTGAAATGGGCGAATCTTCCAGCACCAGCGGGGTAGCGGTGTTCTGCATCTGCCGCACAGCGTCATAATCGTTGGGAATTTTCCACTGTGCCGGCCTGGTGAGAGCCTTCGTAATATGTTCGTCATCCACCCCCAGGGCGCGAAGCTGATATCGGTTGATCACGATTTCGAGTTTGGGGTCGCCCGCGCTGAAGAACTGGCTGATCAGGCGATTTGAGTTGCGCAGTTCGGGGATGCCGGCCTGTGTTACCAGGTAGATCGTCTTCGCTTCTTTGAAGAGAGCCGTACCCATTAAATCAAGCCTCGATCCCATATCGATCACCACGTTATCGAAGTCCTGGCGCGCAACTGTCAGCAGCCTGTCGATGGACTCATCGGAGGCCTGGTACTGCGGCAATTTACCCGGAGCCGCGAGCACGTATAGCCCCGAACTATGCTTGATCAGAAGCTTGGAGAGAAAACTCGAATCCAGCCGGCCGGACTCCTGAAGAGCGTTGACTGTCGAGTATTCCGCGACCAGCCCAAGGTTGAGCGCGGCGTCTCCCAGCGGCAGATCGAGATCGAGCAACAGGGTGCTTTGGGAAGGTTCCTGAGCCAGCGCTACCGCAAAATTGCAGGCGATGGTGGTGACACCGGCGCCGCCCTTGGCGCCGAAAAATACGAGCAACCTGCCGCCTGCCTTCTTCAGGGGGTGATTTGCCGGACGGCGGGCCGCTGCCCGAACCATGGCCTCGGCCATGGTGTTTAGGGCGAAGGGCTGAGTCAGAAACTCGCGAGCGCCCGCTCGCATGCAGCGTACCAGCAGGTCCGGATCGGCCTTCGCCGAATAGACCATCACGGTCGCTACGCCGTTGGCGCCGATGCTCTCCACCAGTTCAAGGGCGTATTCGGGATTGCTGTCCAGATCGATGACGATAACGTCGTAACGCTGCTCGAGCAACCTTGGCACATCGTCCAGGCCGGGCGGGTAGGATGCGAATTCCCGGACATCGCCCCCTTGCTGGCATTCGGCAAAAGCCTTCGCTACCGCGTTGCGGAGACTTTCGTCAGGGCCGATCACCGCAATCGATAGACGAGCGGCGCCAAAGGAGTCGGGAAATTGGGCATCGAGATATTGGGAAGAGTCTGTATTCACGGAATTGGTCCTCCCTGCTGCATGGAACTGGCCTTGCGGGTTAACCTGAGATTGATAATTCATCATAGTCCTCGTTCCGGTCGTCAATGAGAAAAAAAAGAATCGGCGTTCCAAATTCACGCCATTGGTCTGAATTTACTGGTGGTCCCATTGGCCGTCTTCCAGACGATCATAGTCCCTGTTCCGGCCTCAATGAGAAAAAAAGGAAATCAGTGTTCCAATAGCGATGGCCGGAGCGTAGGGCATTTTGCGTTTCAGGGGATTGGTCAAAACCAGATCCGGATCGCGTTGCAATCCGCGCTCCTTCCAACCGAATACCAGATCGCCCGCGCCCGTAAACAGTTCCTTGAAAAATCCGCCAAAGGCGGCCCAGCACAGAACCATGATTCCCCCGGCCATGCCGGCGATGACCAATGCGATCAACAATTGACCCGGGCCAATCCAGGCCCCGATCGCGGCACACAGCTTCACGTCCCCTGCCCCCATGCCGCCCATCCAGAACAAAAAACCGTAGATCAGGATGCCAAGTCCCAGACCGGCCAAGCTTTGGCCGATGCCGTGCCAGCCCAAGCCACGACCGATGCCGGGCCAGTTCTGACGCCAAGGGGAAACCGCAATTCCCGCCAGAAGGAAAGGAAGCACCAGCCAGTTTGGGATGCGGCGGCTGCGCAGATCCGTGAAGGTCGCCACGGCTAGTACGATGAGCGTTGGCCACCAGGCGAACGAGTGCATACCCGTGCTCCTTCCCCCCTAGAATTTAGGGGACTCGATCTTTATAGCAATTGTCAGACCAAATCGCCGGAGGCCCCAAACTGCCTCAATTTGGGCAGTTTACGGCGTGCTGTCCCCGTCCGGTGTACACGGATGTTTACGGGCGGTTTCCCGGAGTGAAGCAGGGCGTATACACCCTCCAGGGGCCGCCAGCGCGGGGCGTGGGAGGTGCAGCGTCGGATTCGCTAAAGAAATAACCGGGCCGGTGGCGGTGATGGACGCAAGGGGCGAATCAACTGATTGCCAGGGTGAGGTTTACGGATCGATGCCGTAGAGATCGCGGCTTCGAGACGCAAAGCAATAGACGGCAACCCTGAGAGCCAGAAGAGGCAACGCCAGCTTTTTGCCTAGAGCCTCGCCTATATTTCGCAATTGACGTGCCAATTGGCGCCATCGACCGCATGAAAACCGGCGCGAATCCACGAAGAATCCAAATTGCTAGTAACTAAAGAAACGTTACCTTAGTAATAGTAGCGGTGCGCAAGAGTTGTATTGACACAGATATAAAACTGTTCGGCCAATTGGGATCGTCCTGCGGTTCCTGCCAGTGGCATTCTTCGTAAACTAATGCAAATGAATACGTTAACTTCTAATCATGCCGAATCGGCCTGTGCTGAATTGGACTGCTTTCGGGAGATCTCACTACCCCATCCACTTCCCTCCTCTGTCCCAGGCGTTTGCTTTCTCAGTTCTTTGAAGTTTTGTTACCAAGGTGGCATTGACGTGGCTCCAACCCGGTCACTACCATTATTTGCACGGATCAAAAAGCATTTAGGCGAGCATTTACGTTGCGCTTTAAGGCTTGTTCCCAACCGGGGGACGCCGTGTAGTGGGCTTCGCCAGGCGATGTTCGGTCGCCAAGCGAGGTTTGTTACCCGCCGCCACCTCAAATGTGCTACCAACGTTGCACTTGACTGGCACGAAACAGGCATTGTAAGCGATGTATCGGATTCTTGATGATGAGGATGTTGACAAGTTTCCGCTTCGCCCTTGAGGCGGCGTGGTTACGGAAAGTGAGAGAGGCCGCCCAATCATGATTAAAGTCGGATTATATTCGGAAGATCGCGCGCTGCACCCTCTTCTTTCTTCTGTCCTCGGGAAGGAATTCCAGGTTCTGTCGGAGTCGGATGAGGAAGGGATGAGCAACCTTGTGTCGGCCGGGGGCTGCGATGTCGTGATTCTGGAGTTGAATTCGAATCATGATTCGTTGCAGGAGCGCCTTGAGTTTTCCCGGCGCTTGATCGCATCGAATGTGCCCTCGGTGGTCATGGCCGATGATGGCCTGCGCTCGACCGCTTTCGAACTCGTTAAGACGGGAGCCTTCGGATACTGCCGCAGACCGCCCTCCATTCGCGATCTCAAGACCATGCTCATCCGGGCGTTCGAGAACTCCTTGCTGAAGCAACAACTTCAGGGTGTGCAGCATCAACTCGAGGAGCCAGCCAGTTGCGACCAGTTGATCGGCTCTAGCTCACTCATGCAGCGGGTCTATCAGCTCGTCCGCCGCGTAACCAATCTCAATGCCACGGTGCTCATCACCGGCGAAAGTGGCACCGGCAAAGAATTGATCGCCCGCGCCATTCACAATCTGGGTTCCCGCTCCGACCGTCCGTTCGTGGCTGTTTCCTGCGGCGCCATCCCTGAAACTCTGATCGAGGCCGAACTGTTCGGGCATGAAAAGGGCGCATTCACCGGCACGGTAGGGATGCGTGAAGGCTATTTCGAGAAGGCCGGCGACGGCACGCTTTTCCTCGATGAGATCGGGGACCTGAGCCTGTTTACGCAGGTCAAGCTCCTGCGCGCGCTGCAGCAGATGGAATTCAGCCGTCTGGGCAGCAACCGGCTCATCCCATTGAGGGCACGCCTGATCTTCGCCACTCACCAGGACCTGGCCAAATTGGTGGCCGAAGGAAAATTCCGCCAGGATCTCTTCTACCGCATTAACGTCATGCAGATTGAAACACCGGCGCTCCAGGAGCATCCGGAAGACATCCCTGCGATTGCGATGCATTTTCTGCGGCACTACTCGAAGGTCTTTCAAAAGCCGATGGAGGATATTGAGCCGGACGCGCTGGCCCTGCTCCAGAGTTACCCCTGGCCCGGCAATGTGCGCGAACTGGAAAACGCGATGCAGAGGGCCATTATCCTCGCCACCGGACAGAGCATCCGTGCGGAAGATGTGACTCTGAACGCCCCGGACGACGATGTTGCCGACGCCGGCGATATTGTCGACATCGGCGATTACAATCCCGCAGGCTCTTTTGAACGGCAGCTTCGCGACTATAAGATCAAACTGGCCGTTGCAGCCGTTCGTGAGCACAATGGGAATAAGACGCTGGCTGCCCGCAGCCTATGCATCTCCCGGGCCTATTTGCATCGCTTGATCAGGCTTACCGAACCCGACCCGCTTTTCGTCGAGCAGGACCTCCGGCAGTCGGTAACTGCCTGAGTACAGCATCCCTGAGTGCCGGGAACAAGGCCATACTGTGCCCATTCGAATTCTACGAAGGATCTTCTCGTTCCCGGTAATGCTGGCCAGCGTTCTGGTCGTGCTCGCTGTGCTGACGGTACGGTCGCGTTTCGACGACCCGGATCTGTGGTGGCACCTCAAGACAGGTGAGATCATCTGGACGACCCATGCCATTCCTCTTGCAGATCTCTTTTCCTATACAAGCAACCACCAGGCCTTGATACCGCAGGAATGGCTCGCGCAGGTAGCCATTTACAGCGCCTACAAATGGGGTGGCCTTTCTGGCCTGATGCTCTGGTTATGCCTCTTCACCGGAGCTCTTCTCGTCGCCGGGTATGGTCTTTGTTCGCTTTACTCGGGAAATGCTAAAGTGGCTTTCGTGGGGGCCATGGCCATTTGGTTCTTTGCCACCATCGGCTTTGCGATTCGGCCGCAGATGATCGCCTACCTCTTGTTGATCGCGGAACTCGTGCTGATCCGCCTCGGACGCACTCGCAATCCCCGCTGGTTCTTCTGGCTGCCGATACTGTTCGCAGTCTGGATTAACTGCCACGGGTCTTTCATTCTCGGGATTGCCCTGGCGGGAGTCTTTCTTTTCAGTTCCCTTTTCAGCTTTCAGATGGGTTCTCTGGTATCGCAACGCTGGGATCCGCGCTGCCGCGGGATGTTTATGCTGGCGATGATCCTCTCGGTTGCGGCGTTGTTCCTCAATCCGGTCGGCATCAAGCAAATCCTCTACCCCTTCGACACCATGCTGAATATGCATATCCTTCTCGGCAACGTGGAGGAGTGGGCGCCGCTGCAGTTGAGTGACGCGCGCGGAGTTGGACTATTGGTCGTTCTTCTATGCTGCTTTCTCCTGGTGGTCGTGCGTCGAACCGAGTTGTTTTGGGATGAGTTGCTTCTCCTGGCGCTTGGCACATGGCTGGCTGCCAGCCATCTGCGCATGCTGGCTGTCTTCGGCATATTGGCCGCGCCTGTTCTGTCGCGTCAGCTCTCAACTTCGTGGGACGGTTACAAGGCCGAAGAGGATCGCATCTGGCCAAATGCGGCGTTCATCGGACTTTCGATGCTGGTAGCGCTCTTGGCCTTTCCGAGCCGGCAAAACCTGGAAAGACAGGTCGAGGATCAAAGCCCTGTTAAGGCGGTGGAATTCATCAAAGCCAATCGTCTTTCCGGGCCCATGTTGAACGACTATTCATTTGGAGGCTACCTGATCTGGGCGGCGCCGGAATACCCGGTCATGATGGACGGTCGAACCGACGTTTACGAATGGTCGGGTTTCCTCGGCGAATTCGGAAACTGGGCGACGCTGCAGAGCGACCCGAATGCGCTCCTTCAGAAGTACAGGATCAATTTTTGCCTCTTGGCCCGCCAATCCCCCATGGCGCGCGTCTTGCCGCTCTTGCATGAGTGGAAGATCGTCTATTCTGACAACAACTCCGTGATACTGATGCGAACTGCGCCCGGAAGCCGGGCGGAAGAATAGAAGAAGAGTCGTCGATCCGGCGCGGTCGTCCGGCATTCTCCGTTGGGCGCGCTTCCCTCTCCTTTGCGCGTTCTAAGTGTGCACGTTGTATGCAGGCGGTCCGGCAATGACCAAACCGCTCTTCTGCCGTCCGTGGATGTACCAGCAAAACCAGTTCGTTTCATGGATTTGCTTGTCCCCAGGCGCAATCAAATCCCGGTAGATAAGCTTTCCGTATATAAAGACCTTTTCCTGCCAGTTTTCCACGCGCTTCAGTTCTGCCTCGGATTCGCAAATCCCTTTCAGATCATCCCGGTTGAATGGCTTGATGGCCGTGGATTCGCCCGGAAGCAGAATGATGGGAACAAGCGGGGCTTTCGGTTCCCTATCCTCATACTGAGGGGTATTGGGGAGCTGGACTTCATCGATTGCAATCATGATCTGCTCCAGAGTGCCGACGATTAGGGCAGGGGAACGGCCACGGTTCGTGGCCATAACGGTGAAACTGTTCTCAGTGTTCAGGGCTGGCTCGACCGTGATCACGAGCCAGGGCCTTTCTGAATCGATGATGGCTTGAGCATGCAACAATGCGGCCTGAGCGCTATTGGAGGCTGTTTCCGCGGCGGCTTCTGCGAAGCGCGTCTGGCGGTCGATCTTTTTCAGCGTGGAGACGGCCAGCATGATGCCGACGTATCCCACAACGGCCAGCAGCAGGTTTGCTCCCCACGCGATTCGATCGCGCAAGAGCCAGGGTTGCGGCGTTGGAGCCGGAAGAGTAACGACGACGTGAGGCTGCTGCGTGTCGCAGGGAAAACCATTGCAATCGCCTTTGGCGGCTGGGTTGCCTGTGCTTTGCGGGACGGCATTGGAAGGAGTCGAAGAGGGCGGAGTCTGCCGATCGGCGCCGGCATGACCGGCTGCCTGCCCGGAAACTGGCACGGGCGCCTGCGTCATAGCCAACAGTACCGCGACCATCGCCAAACTTTTGATGATCATGGCGCAAATGTACCACACGAGACTCTCGAATCTGAATGGCCGCCCGTGAGTTCCTGGCGTCACAAGGGCAGGACGTTGACAAGGCGCTATGAGAACGCACAATCCGTGGAATTCCGGGCTACAACGGAACCAGCATTGATGTACCACGAAAGTAACATTGCCAAGTGGTTTTTCCTCAACCGGGGTCCCCAGCCCGCCGCGGCGGGGTCTTCGTCGCAGGGGTGGAAGCAAAAGCCACCCAGAAAACTCTCTGCAATGATACGTTTACTCTGGTTCCGCTCTAATTGCGCCCATGGGTAACTGTCCCTCTCGTCGCCGTCCCCGCCATGCCCATTGGGATGTAGGGCGGGGACGACAGCGCTCCAACCCGCGACCTCCGTCGTGACAGAATGTAAGTATCGTAACCAATTGTTTTTAAGGTACTTAATGACGAGGCGGAGGTTATGCGATGAGCCGCGTCTAAAAGAATTCTAATGTCGGCCTCCCTGCTGCCGATAACCCTACTGAGCAGTTTTTGATTTGTTTTATAATAGGTTCACACAGTTGAACAATCGCGGTAGCCCGCGGGAGTGTTGCACGCAGCTTGGAGAAGAAGTTTCGCCATGTCAGCCTCTATCCAGATTCCCGATGCACTTAGCGCCAGCGTCTTGTCCATCGCGATCGTCGGCCCGGAAGACCGGCGCCGCAAGACGGTCGCCGGCGAGATTGCCGGCTGCCAGGCTGGCGCGATCCAGGAGTTTTCTGCCTACCCTCACGGCCACGACTATTTGCAGAAGATGCTGGAGCAGAATTACGACGTCGTCCTCATTGACCTGGACAGTGACCCGGAATGCGCCCTCGATCTGGTGGGGAGCATCTGTGCCCATGACTCGGCAACCGTGATCGTCTATTCGGCTCATGCCGCTCCGGAACAGCTGATCCGCTGCATGCAAGCCGGCGCTCGCGAGTTTCTCACTCTGCCCTGCGCTCCCGGCGCCATGGCCGAAGCCCTGGTGCGGGTCTCGGTCCGCCGTCCGGAAACGATCCCCTCCAGGAAAGCAACCGGCAGGTTGTTCGTGTTTCTCGGCGCCAAGGGCGGCTCCGGCGTCACCACCGTCGCCTGCAATTTCGCCGTATCGCTGGCCCATGACCTCGGCCAGAACACCCTCTTGATCGATCTCAATCTCCCCCTTGGAGACGCGGCCCTCGACCTCGGGATCACCTCTGAATACTCGACCGTCAACGCTCTTCAGGATTCTGCCCGCCTCGACTCGAATTTCCTCTCCGGGCTGCTCGTCAGGCATAGTTCGGGATTGTGGGTACTCGCGGCCCCAGGCAAATTCCTCCTCGTCGAGGCCTCACACGAAGCCATTGACAAGCTGCTGGCCGTCGCCCGCAAGGACTTCGATAACGTGGTAGTCGATGCGGGATCCAGGCTTGATCCAACCGGTACGGCTCTCCTCAACCAGGCTTCCACCATCTATCTGGTCACGCAGGTCAGCATTCCCGAACTGCGCAATGCAAATCGCCTGATCGGCCAGTACTTCACCACAGGCGGCCCCAACCTCGAAATCGTGCTCAACCGGTATAAGCCAGGCTCCATGGGAATCAATGATGAGCAAGTTGCCAAGGCGCTCTCCAGGCCCGTCCAGTGGAAGATTCCCAACGATTACGCCACGGTCCGGCAGATGCAGGACACTGCTACCCCGCTCGCGCTCCAAGACTCGCCCATTTCACTCATGATCCGTAAAATGGCCGGCACAGCTTGCGGCCTGAGCGTATACCCGAAAAAGAAAAAAGGCTTCAGCTTCTTCCGATGAGCGCTCTGCTCTTATGGGTTCGGTACTGGTCGATCGGTGCAAGTCCACGCTGTCGGTGCATACTTCCGGATTGCCCGTTAAAACCAGGGTCGAGCACGCCTTGGAAATAAGAGCTCCGCATCGCATCTCGCTGCTGGAGTGGCTGGCGCTCCAGTTGAGCCGGCCAGGCCTGCTCAGCTTCGCCTTTGCCACGCCCGGCGAAAGCACAGCATGCTGGGTAAAGCTGCTGGTGGCCAGAGGGGTAAGCTCAATCTGCGCGGAGTCCAGCGTATAGCCGTCGGCCGCGTTGAGCATGGGATTAGCCGTAACCTCAACGGATTCGGAGGCCTTCCCAAGCTTCAATGTAACGTCGATGGTGGTCGCGCGAGTTTCCTGGACTGCGATCCCGGGAATTTTCGCGGTATCGAAAACCCTCATTGCCAACCTTGCATCCTCTCACCCGGCC
>CABDXY010000202.1_pt1 | contig 45893 bp, 48 predicted proteins | sample 3131871 | NCBI WGS metagenome assembly CABDXY01 (sample SAMEA5534336, study PRJEB31848) | metagenome | biome: tundra; feature: field; material: soil | place: USA | collected 2013-05 | depth 0.15 m
ACCCTCTACTACTACGAGGAGATGACCATGCGCGAGATTGGCCTCGCGCTGGGGGTGGTCGAGTCCAGGGTCTCGCAGGTGCATGCCTCGGCCGTGGTGCACCTCAGGGTAGCGCTTAAGGATCTGGCCGCGCGCGGGGCCTTCGACCGGGGCAGTCCGCGCAAGGTGCCGGAGCGCTCGCGGGCACCTGACACACGCCGTCTGGCGGTCGATGGAAGTGTGAAACGAACGGGGACGTAACCGACCATGGAAAAGACGCTTAAGCAGAACGAGATCGATGCCCTCTTTGAGGCTGCGCGAAGCCCGGCGCCCGACTCTTCGCGGCCCGAGGCGCGGGCCCGGGTTGTTGCCTACAACTTCTCTTCGGCGGGGCAGATCTCGAACGACCAATTGCGCGCCATCAGCATGCTGAACGATCTGTTCGCCCGCAATCTGACCCACAACCTGGCCGCCTGGCTGCGCACCCGCTTCCAGGTCAATCTGGTCTCGGCCGAGCAGATTCAATTCAATGAGTTCGTGCTGCGGATTCCCGAGATCAGCTATGTGGCCTCGGTGCGCCTGGAACCGCTGGGGGCGCTCTCGGTCCTGCAGCTTGACCTGGCCCTGGCCCCTCCGGTCATCGATCTGCTTCTGGGCGGCGAAGGCAAGGACGGGCCGCTGCGCGAACTCACGGACATCGAGGAATCGATCCTGGGAAGCGTCGTTGAGGTCATCTGCCGCGAACTGACCGCTGCCTGGCAGCCGGTGGGCCTGAGCTTCAACTTCGAGCGCCGCCAGATGCAGACCCAGGTGGCCCGCATTATGTCGGTGGCCGAAAAGACGCTCTGCCTGAGCTTTGAGATTCGCATGCCGCACAGCTCGGGCCTGCTCAATCTGGCCTTTCCCGCCGTGGTGGCCAACACCATCCTGCGCCGGCTGACTTCGGACTGGGGCCGGCGCCGCCGGCACGCCGGCGAGACCCGGGCGCGGATGGAAGCCGCGGCGCGCCGAATTCGTTTTGGCGGCTCCTTGCAGCTTCCCGCCGTGCGCCTGGCGGCAAGCAGCATCGAGAACCTCGAGCCGGGAACGATTCTCCGCCTGGATCTGGCCGCCAATACGCTTCCCGTGTGGCAGGTAGGCGGCCAGCCGCTCTCTCAAGCGCAGGCCATCCGGCAGGGGCCGCACCGCGCCGCTCGCGTCGAGCGTCCGATCGGGGAGGCTGAAGCATGAAAACCTATATGGAGTGCTGGATCAGCGTAGCCGCGGCCTTGTTCTCCCAGGCCCTGGCCGGAGAGCCGGAGCTGGTCGAGTCGCTGCCCAAGCCGCTCACGGCAAATTCCTTTGGCTTTGCCGCCACCCTTTCCGGGGACGAGGCGGGACGCTTCGCCGTGATTTTGGACGGCGCGATTCTGGAGTCGCCCCTGGTGGGCGAGGGCGTGGACCAAAGAGCCGGCTGGGGTGAACTGCTGCGCGAGGTGGCCGACGCCGCTCTCGGGGAGCTGCTGGCCAAGACCGGAAAGAAGTGCCGCATCGAGAAGTTTGAGGAGACCTCGGGAGAGAGCCAGACATCCCAGGCCTTTCAGTTGAAGTCGGCCGATCGCGCCTGGACGATCCTGGTCCGCGACGAGGTGCGCGCCCCAAAGCCGGCCGTCCAACCGGCGGCAGAGCCATCCGTCAAGTCCGCCCAGGCGCCACCGGCGGCCATGAGCCCGGGAGCAGCCTTGAGCCCAGGGACAGCCTTGAGCCCTGGAATAGAGCTGCTGCTCGATGTCGAGCTGGAGGCCACGGTGCGCTTTGGCTGCCGGGAGATGCCGCTGGGCGAGATTCTCGACCTGGGGCCGGGCGACGTGGTGCAGTTGGACCGCCATGTGGCCGACCCGGTGGACCTGATCGTCGGCGACAAGATCGTGGCCCGGGGCGAGGTGGTGCTGGTGAACGGCAACTTTGGCCTGCGGGTGACCGAGGTGGCCGCGCCCAGAAAGCGGCTGGAGAGCATACGATGCCTATTCTGACGAGGAAGCTGGCGGCAGAGGCGCCGGCATCGGCCCGCGTGGCGTTCTTCGAAGGCCGCCCGGCGGGAGAAACTGCGCTCGCAGCGGCCTCGCCGGCGAAAGCGGAACGCGGCCTGCCAGGGGCAAGGCCGGGCATCTTTGAAACCTGCGCCAATTCCGGCTGCGGCTCCGGCTGGCTGCATCTGTTGCGCAGCCGTTCGGCGCCGGTCTTTGAAGGCGGCTGGAGCTGCTCGGCGGCATGTACGCGAGCGCGCGTCGAGGCGGCGGTCGGCCGCGAGCTGGACGGGAGGGGCAGCGCGCAGGAGAGCCACCGTCATCGTATTCCGCTTGGGCTGGTGATGCTCGAACAGGGATGGGTCACCTCCGGCCAGTTGCGCCAGGCGCTGGATGCGCAGAGGGTAGCCGGAGCCGGCCGTTTGGGCCATTGGCTGGTGCGCCAGCAGGGGGTGAGCGAACAGTTGGTGACCAGGGCATTGGGGCTGCAATGGAGCTGCCCGGTGTTGCCGTTGGAGTTTCACGACGCGGAGGCGCTCACCGCACTGGTTCCCCGGCTGTTTGTGGACGCCTTTGGCGCGCTTCCCTTGCGGGTGGCCGCGGGGAAGCTCCTCTATCTGGGGTTTGAAGACCGGCTCGATCCGGTGCTGGCCCTGGCCATCGAGCGGATGACGGGATTGCGGGTGGAGAGCGGGCTGGTGCAGGGATCGCTGTTCCGTGCGGCGCAAGCGCGCGTGTTGAGCGCGCGGTTTCCCCGGGTGGAGCTGATCGAGGCCGGCTCGGAGCCGGCGCTGGTCCACGCGCTTTCAAGATCGATCGAGAGGGTGCGGCCGGCCGAGTCCCGGCTGGTGAGAGCCCACGATTGCCTGTGGCTCAGGATGTGGCTGCGGCCCCAGAGCGGACCGCTGCCGGAGACCGCCTGGATCCAGGACCTGATCTGTTCGATCGGCGCGCACTGAGATGGGGATGGGGGCGCCGGTCCGCCGGGAGTTCCTCTCATGGATGGCGCGGGGAAGCCGATACACACTAAAGCAGAGGAGCCTGGCATGAGTGAGATTCGAACCCTGATTGTCGACGATTCCTCGGTGATGCGCAAGATTGTGGAGCGCTCGCTGCGCCAGGCGGGCCTGGATCCGCTGGTGGTGCATGAGGCAGGCAGCGGCACCGAGGGGCTGGACGTTTTGAAGTCCAAGCAGGTAGACCTGATTCTCTCCGATATCAACATGCCCTCGATGGATGGGCTGGAGTTCCTGCGCCAGCTTCGGGAGCAGAACCTGGCCCCCGGCGTTCCGGTGGTGATGATCACCACCGAGTCGAGCGAGGAGCATGTGAAGCAGGCCATCCTGGCCGGCGCGCAGGGATACATCCGCAAGCCGTTCACGGCCGAGCAGGTGAAAGAGCGGGTGCTGCCCCTGCTGAAAGTGGCGTAACCGGAAGGGATCGATGGGATGTTGAACGGTGTGCGCAAGGCCGCGGTCGCGGCGGCGCGCGGGGGCGGCGCAAACGAAATGGAGCGTACGATGGCGGTCTCGTTGCGGGAATCCGTGCAACTGGTCTCCGATCCGCGGAATCTGGATGCGAGCGTGGAAGAGGTCTTTCATCTGATGCTGGGAGTCGACTGCCGGCGCGAACCAGCGCCGGCGGTCATCGAGCCGGAGTCGGTGACCGCGGTGGTTGGCTTTGGCGGGCTGTTGAGCGGGGCCTGTGTCTTCAAGAGCGGCAGCACCGCGGCCATGAAGATCGCCGCGCATATGACGGGCATGGAGTTCGAAGAGGTCGACGACACCGTCAAGGACGGGATCGGCGAAATCTGCAACATGCTGGCCGGAAGTTGGAAGGGCAAGGTGCCCGATCTGGCCGCCAACTGCGGGCTGTCGGTTCCGGCCGTCATCACGGGCCGGGATTACAACCTCCACGTCCAGGCCCCTGAGTTCCGGCTGAACCATACCTACCGGTTCGAGGACGCCAGCTTCGAAGTGACCATCATCTGCGATAAATTGCAGTAAACCCTCAGCGCGGCATGGGTGAAGCCTTGGCGGGTGCGCCGTGTCTTACTACGGTTCGCCCGGCCCGGCTTCCTGGCCTTCCTCCCCCCGTTTCTCCCATCCTTCCCCCTTTTCTTAATTTTGCTCTAATCCCTCCTCCGCTCTTCCGGTCCTCTACCTGCATTGCTCCTTGTGCGATGAGGAGATGCGCCCGATGGACAGTGGATATTATGCGGCGATGACCGGGCTGGTGGCGCGAACCCAGGCCCTCGACACGGCGGCCGCCAACCTGGCCAATGCCCAAACCCCCGGTTACCGGGCCGAGCGGGAGTTCTTCCGCTCGGTGTTGCTGGGGCCCGATGCCCTGGACTCGCAACTGGGGCGCACGGTGAACAACTTCGGCCTGCTGGGCGGCGACCGGCTCAGTATGACTCAGGGCGCGCTTCAGCAGACCGGCAATTCGCTCGATCTGGCCATCGAGGGCGATGGATTCTTTCAGGTCCTGACGCCGAACGGCCTCCGCTATACCCGCGACGGCGGCTTTCACCGCGCCCAGAACGGGCAACTGGTTACCTCCGCGGGTGAGCCGGTGCTGTCGACCACCGGCCAACCGATCGCCGTACCGCCGGGCGAGGTGACGGTGGGCGCGGACGGCGTGGTCTCTGTGGCGGGCGGCGCGGTGGCCACGGTGGGCGTCTTCACCTTTCTCTCCAGCGCTCAACTGACCCCCGAAGGAGCCAACCGCTATCTCCCGCCCGAGGGGGCCGCGCCGGTGCTTTCAAAGCAGGCAACGGTCCACCAGGGCGCCATCGAGTCCGCCAACCAGGATGTGATTCAAGGGTCGCTGGACCTGATCGCGATGCAGCGCCAGGCGGAGATGATGCAGAAGGCGCTCACCGTCTTCCACACCGAATTCAACAAGATCGCCACCGAGGATTTGCCCAAAGTATGAAAATGAGCCCGCGATCTCTTCCGAAACGAGGAAAAACATGATTCGAGCCCTGTACACCGCCGCCAGCGGCATGAGCGCGCAGCAGTTGAACCTGGACACGATCGCCAACAACCTGGCCAACTCCTCGACCACCGGATTTCGCCAGTTGCGCCTGGAGTTCCAGGACATGGTCTACCAGAACCTGGTGACGCCGGGGGCGGCGCAGAGCCAGTCCACCGTCTCCGCGGGCTTGCAGATCGGGTTAGGCACCAAATCGGCGGCCACTGAGGTGATCATGACCCAGGGGTCGCTGAACCAGACCTCGAACCCGCTGGATGTGGCCATCGAAGGCAGCGGGTTCTTCCAGGTGCAGCGGCCGGACGGAACCATCGCCTACACCCGCGCCGGCCAGTTTCAGCTGAACAACCAGGGAACCCTTGTCACCACTGACGGCGATCCGGTGATTCCCACCATCACCATTCCCGCCAATGCGACCGCCGTCACCATCACCCAGTACGGAGTGGTGAACGCAACCCTGGCAGGGCAACAGAACCCCTCGCAACTGGGCCAACTGCAACTGGCCACCTTCCCCAACCCAGGCGGCCTGGAGAGTAAGGGTTCGAACCTGTTGCAGACCACGCTCAGCTCCGGCGACCCGGTGCTGGGCAACCCCGGAGGAACCGAGGGACTGGGCACCTTGCAGCAGGGGTACCTGGAGAACTCCAACGTGGACGTGGTCACCATGTTTGTGCAGATGGTGCTGGCCCAGCGGGCCTACGAATCGAACTCCAAGGTGATCAAGGCAGCCGACGATATGTACTCCCAAGTCAATAATATGACCCACTAAACATAAAGAAGCGCATGAAGAACCTGGATAGGGAGGGCTGGATGAAAACGGGGCTGGAGATGATCTTGGGCGGAGGACTGCTGGTTCTGGCGCCCGCGCCCACGGCCTGTACTCAGGCGTTGGGCACGACCCCTGCGGCCCTGACCGATCCCGGGGCCGAAATGATGCTCTCGCCGGGAGGGCCGGCTCTGGCCCAGAGCCGGACGCAAGGCGAAATCGTTCGCGAGATCGACGATCCGCACACCGGGGACCGTTGGCTGCTGGTGCGCAATGACCGGCATCCGGGCGGGCCGGGGCGCCTGGTGCTGGCTTCGGTTCATGGCAACGAGTCTGGCGGCGCACACTCGCGGGCCGCGGTACAGGCCGGTGAAGCTTCGTTCCATCCCGTCATTCGTGCCGGCGATCGGCTGATCGTCGAGGAACACACGGCGCGAGTCGATGCGGTTTTAGAGGCCCGCGCGTTAGGCCCGGCCGCTGCCGGATCGGCGTTCGATGTGCGCTTGAAGATTGGCGGCAAAGTGGTGCCGGCCGTGGCCCTGGCGCCGGGCCGTGCGGCCTTTCAACCGGAGACAGGGGTGCGGCCATGAGACTGAGATGGATGAGGGCTGGGGTCTTTTGCGCGGTGGTGGCGCTGTTGCCGGCCCTGCCGGGGCATGCGATCGACAACAATCAAAAGGCGACGCCGGCGAAACCGGCCAAGGCAACCCCGCCCGAGGTGGCCCTCAAGGCCTACGTCGAGCGGGTGCGGGCGCAGCAGGCGGCGGAGGTGCGGACGCCGGGCTCGATCTGGAGTTCGGAGGGCAGGCTGGTGCGGCTGGGCACCGACGCCAAGGCGGTCCGGCTGCACGACGTGGTCTCGATCGTGGTGACCGAGAGCCTGGCAGCCTCGACCGACGGCCAGGTAAAGAACTCCCGGGCCTCGAACGCCAGCTCCGGGCTGACCGGACTCTTCGGCAAGCTGAAGGCCTCGAACGCCATGCAGAACCTGATCGGCATGACCGCGTCCTCGGGGCTGACCGCACAGGGACAGAGCACGACCAATTCCAGCCTGGCGACCACCTTCGGCGGCGAGGTGGTGGACGTGCTGCCCAACGGGATGCTGGTGGTGCAGGCCACGCGGCAGTTGATCTTCTCGCAGCAGAAGCAGCTGATCAAGCTGCGCGGCCTGGTGCGCCCGGAGGATGTGAGCGCGCAGAACCAGGTGTTGTCGACGGCCATGACCGATCTTGAATTGGAAGTGACCGGCAAAGGCATCGTCAACGATTCCACCTACCGGCAGAACCCGCTGGTGCGCCTCCTTCAGCGGCTGCTGATTTTCTAGGGGCAGGGAATAGGGAACAGGGACCACCGGCCGGGGATCGCCGATGCGAGACACGAGAGCCATGCGGGATACGAGAGTGAGAACGGCGGAGGGGCAGCTGGGAACATCCATCGGGGCGTGGGTTGCTCTGGCGGTGGCTTTGGCGCTGGCGGCCGCTATGGCCCATGCCGAGACAGCGCCGCAGTTGGCGCGGATCAAGGACGTGGCGACCATCGAGGGGATTCGGGACAACCAACTGGTGGGCTATGGGCTGGTGGTGGGGCTGCGCGGCACCGGGGACAGTTCGCAGACGGTCTTTCCGGCGCAGACATTGATTTCGACGCTCGAGCGAATGGGCATCACCGTTCCCCAAACCGGCTCCAACAGCGCCAGCAACATGCAGGTGAAGAACATGGCCGCGGTCTTTGTGGTGGCTACGCTGCCGCCCTTCAGCCGACCCGGCTACAAGGTGGACATCACGGCCTCCTCGGCCGGGGATGCGCGCTCGCTCGAGGGGGGCATCCTGCTGATGACCCCGCTCTACGGCCCGGACGGACAGATCTATGCCCAGGCCCAGGGGGCTCTGGTGCTGGGCGGCTACATGGCCTCCTCGGGAGGCAATACCCGGCAACTGAACCACCCGACCGTGGCGCGCATTCCCGGCGGGGCGCTGGTCGAGCGGCCGGTACCCTTCGACCTGAAGCAGATGCACGCCGTCAGCGTGGTGCTGAACGACGCCGACTTTCACACCGCCGAGCGGATGGCCGCGGCCATCGATCGGGCACTGGGCAAGGAGCGCGCGCACGCCATCGACAGCCGCCGGGTGGAGATTGCCGCCGCGCCGGACGAGGACATGGCGGCGCTGCTCGACCGGGTGGAAGCCGTCGAAGTGGAGGTGTATCCGCGTGCCCGTGTGGTGGTGAACGAGCGCACCGGGACCGTCGTGATCGGGGGCACGGTTCGGCTGCAGCCGGTTTCCATCCTGCATGGGGGCCTGTCGGTGAATGTGATCACCGAGACCAAGGTCTCGCAGCCCAACGCGTTCTCCTCGGGAACCACGCAGGTGGTTCAACAGACCACCGTGCAGGCCCAGGACAAGCCGGTGAACCGCATCGACCTGAAAGAAGGAGCGACGGTGGAGGATCTGGTCCAGGAATTGCAACGGACAGGAGCAGGGGCGCGAGACGTGATTTCGATCCTGCAGGCCATGAAGGAGGCCGGCGCGCTGGAGGCCGACCTGGAAGTCCTGTGATGGAGGTGCTGCAATGCATGCGGTGACGGCAACAACAGCGGGTACGGGAGATGCAGCCACGCCGCAGCCCAGGCTGGTGCGGGCGGCGCACGAGTTCGAGGCGCAGATGATGAAGGAGTTATTGAAGCCGATGACGGGCACGAACGGCCTCGATGGAGAGGACGGCGACTCGGCTTCCGGTTCCGGTGGAGCGCTGGGGGAGTTTGCGTCGGAGGCTCTGGGGCGAGCACTCAGCGAGCAGGGAGGGTTTGGGATTGCCAGCCGCATCGTGCAGGATCTCTCCCATTCTGGTAACAAGAACGCAACCGGGAAGGTAACCGAAAATCTGCGCGGCAATACCGTTATGAAAGCTCTTGAATGACTACAGTGATTAGCAGACGTGCCGATAGACCCAGCAAGGAGCAATGTGCATGGACATTCGCAACAGTCTTGACGGATTGAAATCGCTTTTAGGGGTGCCTTCGACAGCCCCGGCTGCGCCGCAGCAAACCAAGAGCGGCGCCGCGGCGGGCGGGAGCGCACTGGGCAGCGACCGGGCGACCTTCAGCAGCGCGGGGAGCGAGGTCTCTCTGACGGCCGCCGACTCCGGTGTCCGCATGGACAAGGTGGCCGGCATTCAGGCGGCGTTGGCGGCGGGAACCTACAATGTTCCGCCATCGGCTGTGGCGTCCAAGGTCGTGGACGGAATGCTGGGCGGGGAACCGTAATCCGGGCTTGGTTCCGGTGGGACGGGGTTGAGCGAGAGGCGGAGTGTCCTTGCCGTGGACGACACGGTGGCGGATGAACGCCAGAGTTTCGCCAATGGGATGGGCGGAGACAGATGGCAATGGCAAGCAGCCCGGAAGGAATGGAAGAAACGCGGGCCATGCGGGAGTTTGGGGCGCGCCGGGAGCATCCGGAGTTGAAGGAGTTGGTGGTGGAGGCCTCCAGGGCGCTGGCCCGTCTGGACGCGGACCGGCTGGAGGAGCTTGCGCTGTCGTGCCAGGCGCTAAACCGGGCTCTTGTGCCTGCCAACGCGGAAGAGAGCGCGGTGCTGGCCAGCCAGGCTCGTGAGGCAGCGGGGGAGATGGCGGTGTTTGCCAGAGTGCTGGAGGCGACGCGGGCCAACCTGAACGTGATGAATCGCTTGCGGGAGTTGCGCGCAGGCCGGTTGGAGTACGGCCAAGTGGAATGGGCGCGGACGGAGAGCCGACATGGGAACAATTAACTCCGCATTCAGCCTGATTTCGGGGGCCCTGGACGCCGATCAGGCAGCCCTGAATGTCGTTGCCAACAATGTGGCCAACGCCAACACCCCCGGTTATACAGAGGAGACCCCCAACTGGCAAGAGAACCCGCCGATCACGATCAACGGAGTTTCCTACGGGGCGGGGGTCACGGAGACGGGAGCCACTTCAGTGCGAGATCGCGTGCTGACGGAGCGGTTGGACCAGCAGCAGCAGTTGGCTTCGGCCTCCGGTTCGCGGCTGACGGCGCTGAACACGCTGCAGGCTCTCTTCACGCCGGACTCGGGTTCGACCAGTGCCAGGGCCGGAGATATTGGCAGCGACCTGACCAGCTTTTTCAGCTCCTTTTCGTCGCTGGAGGCCAATCCCACCAACAATGCGCTGCGCCAGCAGGTGCTTTCGACGGCAACCACGCTGGCCGGCGACGTATCCAACGCGGCGGCCAGCCTGAACTCGCAGAGGTCGGCCCTGGACCAGGAGGCAAGCGGCGTGACCAGCCAGGTGAACGCGCTGACGGGCGCGATTGCCCAGCTGAACCGGCAGATTCAGTCCACCTCGCCCAATGCGGACGCCGGAACGCTCGAGGACCAGCGCCAGCAGGACCTGAGCAAGCTTTCGCAGTTGATCGGAATCAACCAGATTACGACCGAGAACAACGGCCTCTCGATCACCACCACCACCGGCCAGTTGCTGGTCTCCGAGGGGTCGAGCTTCCAGTTGACGACCGGCACGGTGAACGGGGTAACCGACTTTTTCCTGGGCGGCACGGACATTACCTCGCAGTTGACCGGCGGCGGCGGCGAGCTGGGAGGGTACCTGACGGCGCGGGATCAGGACATTCCCAATGTTTTGTCCTCGCTCGATCAACTGGCCTACGGCGTCTCCACCGAGGTGAATACGCTGAACAATGCGGGAACCGATCTGGATGGAGTCAGCGGCACAGCGGCCAATCCCCTCTACATCTTCAATCAACCCACTGTCGTGGCGGGCAGCGCGGCCAACATGAGCGTAGTGATGACCGACCCCAACCAAATCGCCGCCGCCGGCCTGGGGCAGGGGACGGGCGACAACTCGAATGCAACAGCCATGGCGAATCTGGCCAATCAATCGATCGTCAACGGCCAGACCCCGACGGACTACTACTCGAGCTTTGTCTCAACGCTGGGTTCGACCGTCTCCAGTGTGCAAACCGAGAACACGGCGCAGAACGCCTCGGTGACGCAACTGCAGACCCAGAACAATGCCCTCTCCAGCGTCAATCTCAACGATGAAGCGTCTTCGATGACCACGTTGGAGCGCAGCTATCAGGCAGCTTCGCAGGTCTTTGCAATGCTGAACACCATTATGGCTTCGGCACTGAACCTGGGGGACCAGACAACGGTCGCCTAAGACGGACACGGCGGCGTTTGCCTGTGCGGTGGATGCCAGGAGACTCGTTCAGGCTGGTGGAGGAATGCAATGCGGGTGGATCCGAATTACATCTCGAACCTGGTGAGTTCGCTCGATCAGACCCAGTTGACCGAACAACAGTTGACGGCTGAGCTGTCGAGCGGGGTGCGCGTGAATTCGCTGAGCCAGGATCCGGTCTCCTCGGGCGAGAATGTGCTGCTGCTCAACCAGATTCAACAGGATGATTCTTTCACGCAAAGCTCGAACCTGGTTACGGGTCAGTTGCAGGTGGCCGATTCGACGCTGGGCAGCGTGGTTTCCCAACTCACCCAGGCCATTTCGCTGGCTACCAGCGCCAATAACGGCACCCTGAATTCCAGCGACGTCCGGTCCATCTCAAGCCAGATTTCCGGCATCCTCGACGAGGTGCAGGGGCTGGCCAACACCAGTTATCAGGGCCAGTACATCTTTGCCGGCGGCCAGACTTCCACGACTCCTTTCGCTACCTCGACTTCCACATCGCCGGCCGTCACCACTTACAAGGGCGACGAAGACGTCAACTATCTCCAGACGCCCAACGGCCAGAAGATTCAGTTGAATGTGCCGGGCGACCAGATATTCTCGGCCAGCGGCTCGAACAGCGTCTTTGGCGCTTTAAACAATCTGGTGGCCGACTATTCCAGCGGCTCAGTTGACACCGCCAAGGCCGTGAGCGATACGGAGGCGTTGGGCACGGCGCTGAACTACGTTTCTCAGCAGCGCGTGACCATCGACAACTCCATTACCCAGCTCACTGCCGCTTCTGACGCTGTGACCGGCAATCAGACCCAGCTGACCGCCGCGCAGACCAATCTGATGCAGGCCGACGTGGCGCAGGTGTCCACGCAGCTTTCCCTATCCGAGACCCAGCAGACGGCGCTCGAGGACGTGATCTCGCGGCTCGGTTCCGGGAGCCTGTTCGACAAGCTGCCGAACTGATACGAGACGTTCAGGCGGTCTGGGGCAGGGAAGCACTTCGACAAACTCGAGCCCTCCTTTTGCCCGCGGAGGCGCTGTCCCTGGCGCGGGAGTCTGTTCGTTTTGCCGGAGCCCTCCGGCTGCCGCCATTTCCAGTTTCTGTCCCCTGTGCCCAATCGCACTCTGTCCGAACCCGTCTATACTCAAGGGAAAGGACACACGTTGCTCGCGCCACTCCGTTTTGTCTGGAATGCAACTCGCGGCCACCGGCTGGCTCCCTGGCGGAGCGAGTACCTGCGCTGGCGGGTGGAGACCTATTCTGGCCAGCGCGCCGAGACGTTGACGACCAGAAAAGTGTTAAGTTTTCTCTGGACCTCGCGCTGGGAGCTGTTGAGCTACCTCGCCTGGACGGACCGTTTGGACCGCGAGGTACACAAGCGAGCCTGAAACAGGGGTCAGGGATCAGGGGGTCAGCTTTCCGTACGCAGCCTCAACGCACGGGATGAGGCAAACAAATGTGACAAATCCCCTTGACGCGCCGTCTGAATCTGCAATGCTTTCATCTAATCCCTGATCCCTCCTTTTGGAGTTCTTCCTCGCATGATATTCAGATCATCCCGTCTGGCCCGCCTTGCGGTCTCAGCATTCCTGGTGACGGTTACGGCTGCCGGGGCGCAGCAGTTGCCCCCCATCGAGCCTCCTCAACCGCTTCCCACAGCGCGCCCTGACGCTCCCACCCTGCGCGTGACGGCCAACGAGGTGTTGGTGCCCACGCTCGTGGAGAAGCGCGGCGGCGCTATTGTCTACGGCCTCAAGCCGGCCGACTTCGTGCTCGAAGACAACGGCGTGCCGCAGAAGATTCGCGTGCAGGAGGAGATGGATACGGCGCCGGTTTCGCTGGTAGTGGCTGTCGAGTTGGGCGGCGTGAGCGTGCTCGAATTCGACAAGCTGGCCAAGCTCGGACCGCTGCTCGATCTGTTTCTCTCCGATGGCCGCAGCCGGGCGGCGCTGGTGGGCTTCGACTCGAAACCCCATCTCATTCGCGACTTCACCCACTCCGGCGAGGAGGTGAACCAGGCCCTCAAACGCCTCGAACCCGGCAACGGCGGCGATGCGATTCTGGATACCGTGAGCTATGCCGTCGATCTGCTGGAATCCCAGCCCAAGGAGTATCGCCGCGTTCTGCTCCTGATCAGCGAGGAGCGCGACCACGGCAGCAAGCACACCAAGCCGGAGCAGTTGATCCGGAAGATTGGCCAATCCGACGTGCTGGTGCTGAGCGTGTCGTTTTCTCCGTCGCGCGCGGAACTGCTCCACGACACAAAGGACTCGGGCAACGAGCGGACCCTGAACATGATCTCGCCGCTCATCATGGCCGTGCAGGCCTTCAAGAAGAATGTGGCCAAAGAAGTCGCCGCGATGAGCGGCGGGGAGTACACGACCTTCACCGGCGACAAGCGGTTCGAGCAGCGGGTTGTGGATGCGGCCAAGCGCACACGCAACCGGTACCTGCTCACCTTCAGCCCCTCCAATCCCACCCCCGGCCTGCACACCATCCGCGTCCGGACGGCCCAGGACTACGGGGCCCGGATCGTGGCCCGGGCCAATTATTGGATGGAAGCACCTGCGGTGGGGCCAGACGCTCGTTGATCGCTCGCAAGGGCGCTACCCACCCCCACCCCTATTTTGGACGCAAATTCCTTGTTTTCTTGAGCTTACAGGTAGTGTTGCGCTGTAAAATCGTCATAACAAAGGAGTTCCCTGCAAAATCGTCCAGGATAAGGAGTTACGCGACGTTTTGGCCTCTGCCAGCCTCCTCCGGCTGAATGGCGGCGCGAAGAGGAGGCGCCGGGACGATGATTTGAAGGAAGACTTCTGAGATCATTGTGCCACGAAGTGGGGAAATTATCTGCAAGCACCTGCGGTGCGGCCAAACGCTCGCTATTCGCTCGCATGAGGTTCGTGATTTCCCAGGTCCCCAAATGCGAGGGACCCGGGGCACCCGGCACCCGCGTCAAACTTATAGCGACAAACTTGTCGTACTATACTCAATGCAATGACATACAGAGTAGTCCATTGCGCCATTATTGGATGTGCTATATTCCTTGCCTTCTTGAAGCCGCTAGCGGCGCAAAAGGACGGGCCAGTATCTCAATTCAATCAGTTCCCAGTTGACGTATACCACGGGCACATCAAAATCCCGCGGGAATTCCATAAAGACACAGATGGGCTTTGGGTAGACGAATCTGGCAAACCGGCCTTCGCTCCACGAGTGAATTTTGCAGGGGAATACTACCTCGCAGGTCATACTTGTGGGCCATGCTGTCGCTCTTACACCCTAAACAATCTTCGGATAGGCGGTGCGATTAGTCAGATCTGGATGTTCAATGCGGGTGAGCCTACTCCCACGACAAAAGACGGGCACACGTACATTCCAATTCTCTTCTTTAAGCCTGACAGTCGGCTGCTGATCGTTCAGTACGAATATGATCTGTGCACGCCCGTGAAGCACAACAAATGCAGGCAGCGCTACTTTGTTTTCGAGGATGGTCGCTTTCGGTCGCTTTCGAAGGCACTGCAGTCATGCACCCGCGAGGGTCAGGAGCCCGAATAGGCCACGCTGATCTAACTGCCCATCGGTCCTGAGTCTATGACTGGCTATCCGGATGTGATCCTCATTCTCTGTATTTTCCGGTAAGCGGACAAAATGCCGCGAAAAGCGTGGCATAATGTCCCTATGAGCCAAGCTACCGCCATTCCCGCCGTTTCTCCGCCTCCCTTCACCTTCGATTGGCGGGAGATCGAGCGCGGCCTCCCGCTCTCCACGCTGGAGGAGTTCTCTGCCTATTCCGGTATTGCCGTCAAGGATTTGCTGGAGGTGGTGATTCCTGCCCGCACGCTCAAGCATCGCCGCCAGCGGCAGGAGCCGCTGAATCTTGACGAATCCGACCGGCTGGCGCGCGTGGCGAAGATCTACGAACTGGCCGTGAAGGTCTACGACGACCGCGAGGATGGCCGGAAGTGGCTGTGCGGCCAGAAGAGCCGCTTCGATGGGAAGACTGCGCTGGAAATGTTGAGGAGCGAGGCGGGCGAAAAGGCGGTCAAGGACTTTCTGATCCAGATTGACGAGGGGATGTTTGTATAAATGAGCAGCCGCGAGCAAGCCCCTTCATGACGAATCTCTGGCGCATCAGCAATTACCTGGATTTGAGCGGCGAAGGTGCGTTCGGCACCTCTGGACGATGGCATACTGAAGGGCGCCTGGTTGTCTATTTGGCGGATTGTCCGGCTGGCGCGCTGCTGGAGCGAATTGTTCACTTGATGGACAGAAACGAGGACGGGATTCTTCCGCGTTTCTACCAATTGCTCCAGGTCGCTGTTCCCGATGAATTGGCAATTAAACCCTTGAATACGATTGCCCCTACCGATTGGAAGGAGCGTCCGGAATTTACGCGCGCGATCGGGGATGCGTGGCTGGCGTCGAGTGAGACAGCGCTGGCCCGTGTGCCCTCGGTTATTGCACCCCAGACCTGGAACGTCCTGCTGAATCCCGAACACCCGGAGGCGAAGCAGGTTGTGGTTGCCGAGGTGATTCGCGAGCAATTCGACAACCGGCTCTTCCGTTTTGGGGCGCGGTGAGCGGGTTGGGTTTACATTCGGGTTCGGGTTGGGACCGCCGCATGACGCGCACCGCTCATTCGTGGTAATCTCACACTAGACACTTGAGAGTGGACTGAGAACGCAAGAGGAGTAACACACGCCGTGCTGGCGACCGCAAAGAAAACAACCCTGATTGAACGCTTCCGCACCCACGATACGGACACCGGTTCGCCGGAGGTCCAGATTGCGATTCTGAGTGCGCGTATCGCCGAACTGACCGAGCACTTCAAGATGCACAAGAAGGACCATGCCTCGCGGCGTGGACTGTTGATGCTGGTCAGCAAGCGCCGCCGCCTGCTGGATTACCTGAAGACGCACGATTCCGACCGCTATCGCGACGTAATCGGCAAACTCGGTATCCGCAAGTAACCAGAAAGCCAACCTTGAATCCAACTTTGCCCCGGAAGCGCCCAGACCGGCTGTTGGTCACGGCCCCCGTTCTACCCGGAACCTGGGGCCACGGTGTACCTGGCGAACTCGACCCGCTGCCAGGGACTGCGCACAGCTATCGGCCGTGTGCGGCCCAGGCGCCGGCCGGGAGAATCGGCTCCCACGCGCACAGCCCACTCTCTTGCGCGCACCCTGCCGGCAGCCGGTCCCTTCGCCAGCTTCACCCTACAAGTTTTCCAAGCGAACAAAATGAAACGAGGACTCTATGTCTACCAAGCATGAAGTAGCCGTCGAGCTTGCAGGCGGCAAGCGGCTGGTCTTTGAGACCGGGCGCATGGCCAAGCAGGCCTCTGGCGCCGCACTGGTGACCACGGGCGAAACCGTTGTTCTGGCCACCGCCGTAGCCTCTCCCGACCCCAGGGAAGGCATCGACTTCTTTCCCCTCACGGTCGATTACCGCGAGTACACGTACGCCGGCGGACGCATTCCCGGCGGCTTCATCAAGCGCGAAGGCCGGCCCAGCGAAAAAGAAGTGCTGACCTGCCGGCAGATCGACCGCCCCATCCGTCCGCTCTTCCCTGACGGCTTCCGCAACGAGACCCAGGTGATTGCGCTGGTTTTCTCCGCCGACAAGGAGAACGACCCAGACGTGGTGGGCATCAACGCCGCCGCCTGCGCCCTGGCTCTCTCCGACATTCCCTTCAGCGCCACCGTCGGCGCCGTGCGCGTGGGCCGCGTGGATGGCGAATTCGTCATCAACCCCACCTACTCGGAGCGCGCCGCCACCACGGTCAACATCATGGTTGTCGGCCACAAAGACGGCATCGTGATGATCGAGTCGGGCGCCAAGGAGGAGACCGAAGAGGTGATCCTGGCGGCCATCGAGTTTGCGCATGGGGAGATCAAGAAGATTGTCGCCGCGATCGACGAACTGGTCGCTCTGGCCGGCAAGCCCAAGCGGGCCTTTACCGCGCCGGAGTTCGACGAAGCCTACTACGCGGAACTCAAGGCCAAGATCGAAGACCGGCTCAAGGACGCTCTCGACACCAAGACCCACGCCAAGCTGGAAAGCCAGAATCTGATCAAGCAGATCAAGGACGAGTTGGCAGCCGAGTTGCCCGCCGACGATCCCGCCGCGAAGAAGAAGCTGGCCCACTACTACGAGCACCTGCGCGAGCGGATCTTCCGCGAGCAAGTGACCAAGGAGCGCATCCGGCCCGATCGCCGCGCCTTCGACGAGATTCGCCAGATCACCATCGAGACCAGCGTGCTGCCCCGTGTACACGGCTCGGCGCTCTTTACACGCGGCGAGACGCAGGCCTTGGTTACGGCCACGCTGGGCACTACAGACGACGGCCAGCGGCTGGAGAGCTATGAAGGCGAGAAGAAGAAGCCCTTCATGCTCCACTACAACTTCCCGCCCTTCTGCGTGGGCGAGACCGGTCGGATGACCGGCACGGGCCGGCGCGAGATCGGCCACGGAGCACTGGCCGAGCGCGCCATTACCGCGGTTCTGCCCAGCCCCGAAGAGTCGCCTTACACCATCCGCATCGTCTCCGACATTTTGGAGTCCAACGGCTCTTCGTCGATGGCTACCGTTTGTGGAGCGAGCCTGGCGCTCTTTGACTCCGGCATCGCCCTCAAGGGCGCGGTGGCCGGCGTGGCCATGGGCCTGGTGAAGGAGGGCGACGACTATGCCATTCTCACCGACATTGCCGGCGCGGAAGACCACTACGGCGATATGGACTTCAAGGTAGCCGGCACCCGCAAGGGCATCACCGCGCTGCAGATGGACATCAAGATCGGGGGCCTGACCCACGAGATTCTCCAGCAGGCCATGGAGCAGGCGCGCAAGGGCCGGCTCTTCCTGCTCGACAAGATGGACGCCGCGCTCGATGGACCCCGCACGGAGCGCTCGCAGTATGCGCCCCGCATCGAGACCGTCATGATTCCCACCGACAAGATTCGCGATCTGATCGGCAAGGGCGGCGCCACCATCCGCGGCATCATCGAGCAGACCGGCGCAAAGATCGATGTGGACGACACCGGCCGGGTCAGCGTAGCCTCTTGCGACGCCGAGGGCCTGAAGAAGGCGCTGGAAATCATCGGCAACATCACCGCCGTGCCGGAGATTGGCAAGGTTTACCTGGGCAAAGTGGTTCGTCTGGCCGAGTTCGGCGCATTTGTCGAGCTCTTCCCCGGCACCGATGGCCTGTTGCACATCTCCGAGATCGCCGAACACCGCGTGAAGGAAGTGAAGGACGAGTTACGCGAGGGCGATCAGGTGATGGTCAAGGTTCTGGCCATCGAGGGCAACCGAATCAAGCTCAGCCGCAAGGCGCTCATCAAGGAGCAGAAGGCCAAGCTGGCCCATACCGCTCCGGTTGAGACCGCCGAGGTCGAGATCGACGCGTCTGAGGCTTTGGAGGCTCCCGTTGTTGCCCCCGCGCCCGCAAGGCCGCGCAACGAGTTCGACGAGCGTCAGCCGAAATCCAACCAGAGCACGATCCTCATCGAGGGTGGTGACGATTTCGATGAAGAAGTGGGCGAGGAGTTCGACGAGGAGAGCGAACCGAACTTCAACCGCGTTGAAGGTGCGCCGGTCCCGGCCGGTCAACCGGCTGGCGCGGGCCGTCCTCCGGCCAACAACAACAATCGCCGCCGCCGCCGCCGCAGGCCCGGTGGTCCTAGCGGTGGCCGCGGACCAGGCGGCGGGCAGTAGATCGTTGCTTGCACGAACCTGAAATGGGAAAGGCCCGGATGCTCTCCGGGCCTTTTTGTGCGTACGATCATCAAGATATGCTTCTGCCGGTCGGAAGAATCTCCTTGTACCCGTATTGGGAACATGATATTGTTCTTGTGTGCGTATTATTGCCCGAAGCACGTTGACCCGGTTCCTCGACAGGTTGGAGGGAAGCAAGGATCATCGTACGCTGAAGGCCGCGCTTGATGCCTGGTTTCAGGAGGCGCGGCAGGCGGAGTGGAAGAATTCCGCCGACGTGAAGGCCAGTTATGCCCATGCCAGCATCGTCGGGGCGGACCGGGTTGTCTTCAACATCAAGGGGAATGCCTATCGCCTGGTGGTTGCCGTGGATTACCGGCGAGCCACGGTCTTCATCAAATGGCTGGGAACACACAAGCAGTACGATGCAATCGACGTGAGGACGGTTCAATATGCAACTGAAGCCCATCAAGACTGAAGCCGACCACGAGGCCGCTTTGCTGGAGATCGAGCGGCTGTGGGGCACTGCGGAAGGCAGCGTCGACGGAGACTGCCTGGAGATTCTCATCACGCTGGCCGAGGCCTACGAAGAGGCCCATTTTCCGATAGATCTGCCGGATCCGATTGAAGCGATCAAGTTTCGCCTGGAGCAGCAGGGCGCGGACAAGAAGGCTCTGATTGGAATCCTCGGCAATCGCAGCCGGGTTTATGAGGTTTTGCGCAGAGATCGCGCCTTGTCGCTGACGATGATTCAGAAACTCAATCAGCAGCTCAAGATTCCGGCGGAGGTTTTGATTCGCCCAATCCGCGTGAGGAAGAAGAAGTTGGCGGCTTGAGTTTATTCTGACTGACGGAGCAAATAAGTCATCCTGAAACTACATCGATCCATTTACGATTTACCCACCCAGATTTACAAGTATTTTTCTTGGATGAGAGAAGGCCGACAGAAGAATCAACGACACAGGGAAGCTCTGGCCCGCTATAGAAGACTTGAACCCATTCGGATTTCTCATCGCATACGTATACAACCGTTTTAACTTTAAGACGGTCGATTTTTGAAAACTTCATTCCCGGACCTGACCGGACGGAAAGGTAGGTGTCGGTTTGAAGGTTGTACACCTTTGAGTAATTACAGAAATATGGATCTTTGTAAGATTGTATTGGCTGTGCAATTTGTCCATACATATGTTGAACAGCGATAATCATCGCGATTCCCAACAAAACCCGCGTATGCATTGGATTACCCTCCCAATAACATTATCATCGTGCCCCGTGCCCCAGACCAGGATTTTCAGACCTGGGAGACCATGAAGCTCAGTCTGCGTCCGTCTCGCCCTCTTTGGGATTAAACACATTTCCCATGCGCCGGATCTGCGCGCCCACGCCGCGCAGCTTCTCCTCGATGCGTTCATAGCCGCGATCCATGTGATACACGCGGTCCAGGATGGATTCTCCGTCGGCCACCAGCGCGGCCAGCACCAGGGACGCCGAGGCCCGCAGGTCCGAGCACATAACGGCCGCCGCAGACAACTTTGCCGGCCCGCGCACGGTGGCCGTGCTTCCGTCCACCTTGATGTTGGCGCCCATCCGCACCAGTTCCTGCACGTGCATGAAGCGGTTCTCGAAGATGTTTTCCGTGACCGAGCTCACTCCCTCGGCCTGCGTGGCCAGCGCCATATACTGCGCCTGCATGTCGGTCGGGTAGCCGGGGTACTCCTCGGTGGAGATGTCGGCAGCGCGCAGCGGGCCGCCGGCGCGCACGCGGACCGTGTCCGTGCCGAGAATATCCACGTGGGCGCCGGCCTCTTCCAGCTTGGCAATGACCGCGCTCAGGTGAGCCGGGTTGCAGTTGGCCACAAGCAGATCGCCGCCGGTGATGGCGCCGGCCACCAGAAATGTCCCCGCCTCGATGCGGTCGGGCTGGATGCGATGGCGCGCGCCATGGAGCCGGTGTACGCCCTGCACCCGGATAGTGGAGGTGCCGGCCCCCTCAATCTTCGCGCCCATGGCGGTCAGCAGGGCAGCCAGGTCGGCGACCTCGGGTTCGCGTGCGCAGTTCTCCATCAGGCTTTCGCCTTCGGCCAGCACGGCGGCCATCAGCAGGTCCTCCGTGCCGGTCACGGTGATCTTGTCGAAGACCAGGTGAGCGCCCCTAAGCCTGTCCGCGCGCGCCTCCAGGTAACCGTGTTCCTGGGTGATGGAGGCGCCCATCTTTTCCAGGCCTTTGATGTGCAGGTCGATCGGCCTGCCGCCGATGGCGCAACCTCCGGGCATGGCCACGCGGGCCATTCCGGCGCGGGCAATGAGCGGACCGAGCACCAGGGAACTGGCCCGCATGGTTTTGACAATTTCATACTTGGCTTCTGGTTCCGAGAGGGTCCGGCAACTGATTTTGGTGCGGCTTTTCGCGCGCCCGTAGCCCAGCTCGACCTCTGCGCCCATCGACACCAGCAGCCGGCGCTGGGTCTCGATGTCGCGCACCTGGGGAATGTTTTCCAGAGTGACCTCGTCCTCGGTCAGAATCGCCGCGGCCATGCAGGGCAGCGCCGAGTTCTTGGCCCCCGAGACGCGGATGGTGCCCACCAGCGGATTACCGCCGCGAATGACGAATTTATCCATGAAAGCAGAGATGCTCCTGGCCTTTTAGTGTAAATCCGGGGGCGGGTGAGAAGTTGTGCATGGCGACGGGAAGCACAAACGTATCTTGTGGTATCCTCTCATTGAGGTTAATCAATACCCATCAATGACCACGATCAATCGGCTTCCCATTACCAAGGCGCGCATCAATTTGGGCCAGATCGCCTTGCGGGCGCACAACCAGAACGAGTACTTCATCCTTGAAAAGGATGGGATTCCGGTCATCGGCATCATGGCTGCTGATGAGTTGGAGGACTATCTGGAACTGCGTGATCCCAAGGTTAAAGCGTCAATTGCTGCCAGTCAAAAGGATTATGTCGCAGGTAAGACCCGGCCTGTGACCGCGCTGCTTGCCGAGTTGAAAGGGAGTGCCTCCAAGAGGAGAGCGTAGACTAATCCGATGAATGCGACTGTCTATCTGGTCGTAACGACAGCCCACTTCGACCGGCTGCTGAAGAAGTTGGCGTCGAAACACCCTGAGTTCAAAGATCGGCTTGCAGAGGCGGCCGCCATCCTCTCCATGGATCCTTACAACAAGAATTATAAATTCCAGATAAAAAAGCTGCGTGACGTTGCTGCGGGAGAAGGCCAGTTCAGGCTGCGTTCAGGCAGATTTCGCATTCGTTACGACATCGTAGAGAGCGAAGTCGTTTTACAGTACTGTGGTTTACGGCGCGAGGATACATATTAGAGCGTGTTTCATAAACCCGCTTTGTATCAGGGCACGACTGAAGTCGTGCCCTGATACAGTGCGCGTCCGAGCAGAATTCTTTACAGCTCCAGCACATTATCCTCGATAGCCAGGCGCACGTTGCCGTCGGATTTTGCCAGGCGGCGGACGGCTTCGGGCTTGTCGACTTTGGCTTTGAGCATCACCAGGGCCACCGGGACGCTGCGGCCGGCGCTCTTGATGGTATGCACCGCGATTTGGCGGTCGATCTTACAGGCGCCCATCAGGATGCGGATGCCGCGCTCGACCAGTTTCGAGTTCTGCATGTGTACGTTGACCATCAGGTTTTCGTACACGTAGCCAAGGCGGGTCATGGCGCCGGTAGTGATCATGTTCAGGATCATCTTCTGGGCTGTGCCGGCCTTCATGCGCGTGGAACCGGAGATGACCTCGGGGCCCACGTCGGCAACGATGACGATATCGGCGGCCGCGGCCAGCGGAGTTTCGTGGTTGCAGGTGACTGCGGCGGTATGCGCTCCGCGGGCGCGGGCATAGGCCACGGCGGCTACGGCGTATGGAGTGCGGCCTGAGGCGGAAAGCCCCACCACAACGTCCTTGCGAGTGGGGCGGCGGCGGGCGATGTCCCGCTGGCCCAGCTCTTCGGAGTCCTCGTTGGCCTCGACGGCCGAGGCCAGCGCCTTGGGTCCGCCGGCCATGATGTACTGCACCTGCCCCGGAGCCGAGGAGTAGGTGGGCGGGCACTCGGAGGCGTCGAGCGCCGCAATGCGTCCGCTGGAGCCGGCGCCGACGTAGATCAGCCGGCCGCCATCGCGCAGGCTGCGCGCCACCTGGTCGATGACCTGCGCAATCTCTGGAATCGCCTTCTTCACCGCTGCCGCAACCTTCGCATCCTCATGGTTGATGATGCGTGCGATCTCCAGTGCGGATTTGGTGTCAAAGCCTTGAGAAGCCTCGTTCTGGCTCTCAGTCGTCAATTCTTGAAGCAGGGAGGCTTGGTCTTTCCTGGTGTCGTTTGCTTGGGTGCCGGCCGTTACCTGCATCGTCGAGCTGGTTAGCATCGCATGTGCCCCCAAGTTTTTATTGTATCTGGAAACCAGTCAACTCCCGAGAGAATTCTGGATGAATGGACCCGCCATGATGAGGCGCAAGATTCTGGACCGCTAGAGCGCTTCACGAACGGCGTCGTGAAATGCAGGCCGAATCTCGCGAATCAGCTGGCTCGCCGCGGCGAGCCGGTCGGGCCAGGTGCGGTTGGTGAGCAGCGCAACGGCAACCCTGGCCTCCCGGTCAATCCACAAGGAGCAGCCGCTAAAGCCCAGGTGCCCGATCGATCGCGGTGAGAAGTGCCGTCCAGAGGTGGAGTCTGGAGAGGGCGTATCCCAGCCGAGCGCCCGCGAACTCCCCTCCGGGCTCTGCCGCTGGGCAAAAAGCTCGACGGTCGCCGCGTCAAACAGGCGTGGCTTTCTTGTCTCCGGCCCTGCTTTGGGTCCGGCGCCGAGAATCTCGGCCGCCAAGCGCAGCAGATCAGGGACATTGGAGAAGAGTCCGGCGTGGCCGCCGGCGCCTTTCAGCAGCCAGGCGTGTTCATCCTGGACCTCGCCCTGGATGCGGCGATGGCGCAGGGCTGTGTCCTCTTCAGTGGGCGGAATCGAGGAGCGTGCGGCGGACGGCGGACAGAACCCTGTGGCAGCCATCCCAAGCGGCTGATAAACCTCGCGGCGGACCCAGGTCGCGAGGTACTCGCGGGTGCATACCTCCAGCGCGTTGCCGAGCAGGATGAAGCCAGGATCGGAGTACTCGGCGCGCGCGCCAGGCTCGGCTTCGAGTTGCAGCTCCAGGCAGGCGCGATACAGCGCGGAGGGGGTGGTGACGGTGCGAAAGAAATCCACGCAGCCCGGCAGCCCGGAGTTGTGGGCCAGCAGGTGGCGCAGCTTCACATGGCGAGCGCGGTCGCCGGGGGCGCGGCCCACTACAAAGCCCGGCAGCAGCTCGCCCAGCGGTGTATCCAGGTCGAGCAGGCCGCGCTGGTAGAGCAGCATGGCCGCGGCCGTGGTAGACGCAACCTTGGTCAGGCTGGCCACGTCGTAGATGGTCTCCGCGGTGACTGCGGGCGCGCCTTCTTCATAGGTGAAGCGACCCAGCGCGTCCTGGAGTACGACTTTGCCGCCGGCCAGAACTCCAAAGGCGCAGCCGGGGAACGCGCGGGCGGCAATTGCATCGTCCAGCACGCGGTAAACGGCGGCAAACCGGCCGCGCGAACCGGCCGGGGGCGCGGAAGGCGGGATAGTTTCTGAATCCATCGCTGATTTGCATCCTATCGCGAATCGACTCCCGCCGCTGCGAACTTTGTCTTGTTCTTGTCTCCGGGTGGGCGATGGGGCTATCTTTGATTACCAGCGGACCGTCTATCTATATGAATAAGAATGCCGCGGCCCGCGCACAGGCCTCGCTGCTAGTAATCTGGAAGAGAGATGCAAACGGTTCCTCAGAACACACCGGATCCCCAATCGACCGCAAGCTTTGAAGCGGACTCCAGCAAGCCGGATCTCAACCATGCACCCGCGCCGCCCCACAAGGCCGGTGGCGTTGGGCTGTGGCTGCGCGATTTGCTGGTCTCCGCTGCCGCCTCGGTCTTCATCATCACTTTTCTTTACCAGCCGGTGCGCGTGGAAGGCACCAGCATGTTGCCGCGGCTCGAGGATCGGGACCGCCTGTTCATCAACAAGTTCGTCTATCACATCTCAGCCATCGAGCGTGGCGACGTGGTGGTCTTCCACTATCCGCGCGACCCGGAGAAAAGCTACATCAAGCGGGTGATCGCCCTGCCCGGCGACCGTCTGCGCATCGACCACGGCACAGTCTGGCTCAACGGCAAGCGGCAGATTGAGAAATATGTCCCCGAGGAGTACCGCGACAGCCGCTCCATGCCGGAGATCGTCGTTCCCCAGGACAACTACTTCGTGATGGGCGACCACAGGTCCATCTCGTCCGACAGCCGCGAGTTTGGCCTTGTGGAGCGTTCGCTCATCTACGGCAAAGCCGTCTTCGTCTATTGGCCGGCAAGGGACGCGGGAGTGGTGCGGTAGGCGCGCTCAAATACTGCCCGGAAATCCACCGGCACAACCTCTTCAAAGCTGTTAAAATCGGTAGAATCCACTCCTCGGAGAGGCGATGCAATCGATTCTGGCGCTCGAAGACGGGCGCATCTTCCGTGGCCACGGCTATGGCGCAGTTGGCGAGTGCCAGGGCGAAGTCGTTTTCAATACTTCCCTTACCGGCTACCAGGAAATCGCCACCGATCCCTCCTATGCCGGGCAAATCGTCGTTCTCACCAACCCCCAGATCGGCAACTACGGCACCAATCAGGCGGACAACGAGTCGGCCAAGCCCTATATCGAGGGCCTGATCGTCCGCGAGTTCTCGCCCATCAGCTCGAATTGGCGCTCCGAGCAGGTCACCGACGAGTACATGGAGCGGTACGCGGTGCCGGTGCTGGCCGAGATCGACACCCGCGCGCTGGTCCGCCACCTGCGCACCCACGGCGTCATGCGCGGCGTGATTTCGACCGATGTTTCCGACCCCGAAGCGCTCGTCCAGAAAGCCAGAAACATTCGCAAGATGGATGGAACCGACCTGGCGCGCGTCGTCTCTACGAAGTCTGTTTACCAGTTTGATTCCTCCGACAGTCGCAACCAGTCGGACGACCCCTTGCTGCCCAATGCTCTCAATCAGGAAGCTGGGTGCCCCATCCTTGGCGCAGCTTCATCGCGCCAAGGATGGGAGACCGCGAAACATCATGTAGTGGCATATGACTTTGGCATCAAGCTCAACATTCTGCGCATGTTAGCTCGCGAGGGCTGCCGCGTGACGGTGGTGCCCGCCGAAACCACAGCCGAAGACGTGCTGGAGCTGAAGCCTGACGGCGTCTTCCTCTCCAACGGCCCCGGCGACCCCGAGCCGGTCGATTATGCCGTCCGCGCCATTCGCAAGTTTTTGGGCCGCGTGCCGGTCTTTGGGATTTGCCTCGGCCACCAGCTCACCGGCCTGGCCCTGGGCGGCAAAACCTACAAGCTCAAGTTCGGCCACCACGGCGGCAACCACCCGGTGCGCAACAATACGACTGGCAAGGTCGAGATCACGGCCCACAACCACAACTTCGCCGTCGATCCCGACTCAATCAACGCCAATGAAGTGGAGCTGACCCACGTAGACCTGAACGACCAAACGCTCGAAGGCCTGCGCCACCGGACGCTGCCGCTGTTCAGCGTCCAGTACCACCCCGAAGCCGCCCCCGGCCCGCACGACTCCCACTACCTCTTCCGCGACTTCCGGCAGATGATGGAGGAGTGGAAATCATGAGCGGACTCGCAGCCAGAAGGGAAGAACCCGAGCCGGGAGCAATCATTATCCCCGAGTTGGACCTCTCCTCATTCCTTCGGGCGCCGTTTCAGCTCGACCCTCTTGAACAGACCGACATTCCCCGGTTGGCACGCAACCCCGCCGCAATGGAGCTGTTGGAGCAGGTACTGCTGCACATTCCAACTAGCCACTTTCTGGTGCATGGGGATGCGCGCCACATGCAATCGCTCGCACCGGAGACAGCTCACTTGGTCCTGACTTCTCCGCCCTATTGGACGCTGAAGAAATATGAAGAGGCCGATGGGCAGCTTGGCCACGTGAGTGGTTACGATGAATTCCTTGCAGAACTGAGCCGCGTATGGCGTCGCTGCTTCGACCTGTTAGTCCCAGGCGGCCGATTGATTTGTGTGGTGGGCGATGTTTGCCTATCCAGGAGGCAAAACGATGGCCGCCATACGGTTGTGCCTCTTCACGCGTCCATTCAGGAGCTTTGCCGCAAGATCGGATTCGACAATCTTGCGCCGATCATTTGGCACAAGATTGCCAATGCAATTTATGAGGTCTCCGGTGGAGGCGGCTTCCTCGGCAAGCCGTATGAACCTAATTCCGTCATCAAGAACGATGTCGAGTATATCTTGATGTTTCGCAAGCCGGGCGGCTACCGCAAGCCAACTTCCGCCAAGCGCCTTCTATCTGTCATCAGCGCGGAGAATTATCAAATCTGGTTTCAGCAAATCTGGACAGGCCTCACCGGAGCCTCAACAAAGGACCACCCTGCGCCCTATCCGGTCGAACTGGCTGAGCGGCTGATCCGAATGTTTAGTTTTGCCGGGGATGTGGTGGTCGATCCATTTTCAGGCTCGGGAACCAACGCGATTGCCGCCGCCCGAACAGGGCGGCACAGCATCGGCTTTGAAATCAGCGCCAAGTATCACAAAATGTCCGTGGCGCGTTTCTACCGCGAGACAGGCGGCCTTTTTTGGCAGCCGAAAGTGACGGAAATGGAGGAGCGATGAGCCTCGAACCCTATTGGGAAAAGCGCCTTCATAACGCCGTCAAGCATTTCTGGTCGACTCGGGGAAATCAGTCGCTTCGCCAAGGAACCAAGTCTGGCGCGCGGGATGCCGGAAACCGGACTGCGGTCACGGGCGGAAAACAGATGGATGGATTCGTCGAACTGGTCCGGGATTTCCTTGTCGATTGCGGAATTAAGCTATCAAGCATTTTTTGCAACCAGGCGGTCGAGCTTCCGGGTTGGTTTCGAGCAGAAAAGAAGTGGGACTTGTTGGTTGTTGTGAATAGTCAGTTGATTGCCGCGATGGAATTCAAATCTCAAGTGGGTTCGTTTGGCAATAACTTCAATAACCGGACTGAAGAGTCCTTGGGAAGCGCAACCGATATCTGGACGGCATACCGGGAAGGTGCATTTTCCCTTTCACAGCGTCCATGGCTGGGGTATGTGATGGTGCTCGAAGAAGTTGCACGTTCATTGAACCCGGTGGGCGTAAAAGAACCACACTTCCCTGTGTTTCCCGAGTTTCGTGACGCTTCCTATGCCAAGCGGTACGAGATTCTAATGACCAAGCTGGTAAGGGAGCGACTTTACGATAGTGCGGCGCTTCTGCTTTCAAGCCAAGCCTCCGCTGGAGATGGGAGCTATCGCCAGCCATCGACAGAATTGAGTTTTGAAAACCTTTTAACCTCGCTCAAGGCGCGAGCCATGGCAATCGCAGGAGCTTCAAACTAGACCATGCCACGCAGAAATGACATACAGAAGATCTTGGTGATCGGCTCGGGGCCGATTGTGATTGGGCAGTCGGCAGAGTTCGACTACTCCGGCACGCAGGCCTGCAAGGCTCTCAAGCAGGAGGGCTACGAGGTGGTGTTGGTGAATTCCAATCCGGCCACCATCATGACCGACCCGGATCTCGCCGACCGCACCTACATCGAGCCGCTTACCCGCGAGTATGTCGAAGAGATCATTCGCATTGAGGCCGAAATGCTGGCCAATGGATCAGGCTTGCCTTCGGGTGGAAATGGTGCTGACGGCGCGGGCGTAAACCTTCCCGGCAAGTTTGCCCTGCTGCCCACCGTCGGCGGGCAGACGGCGCTCAACCTGGCCGTCGATCTGGCCGACGCGGGCATCCTCGACCGCTACAACGTGGAACTGATCGGCGCCAAGCTGGAGGCTATCAAGAAGGCCGAGGACCGGCTGCTCTTCAAAGACGCGATGATTCGCTGCGGCCTCGAAGTCCTAAAGTCGGCGCTGGTGAACAACCTGCGCGACGGTCTGGAGTTTGCCTCGAAGCTGGGCTTTCCGGTGCTCATCCGTCCCAGTTTCACGCTGGGCGGCACCGGCGGCGGCATCGCCTACAACCGCGAAGAGCTGATGGAGATTCTGGCGCGCGGGCTGGACCTTTCGCCGGTCCACGAGTGCCTGATCGAAGAGAGCGTGCTGGGCTGGAAGGAGTACGAGCTGGAGGTGATGCGCGACCTGGCGGACAACGTCATCATCATCTGCTCGATTGAGAACTTCGATCCCATGGGCGTGCATACCGGCGACTCCATCACCGTGGCCCCGGCGCAGACGCTCACCGACCGCGAGTACCAGAAGATGCGCGACGCCGCTATAGCAGTGATGCGTGAGATCGGCGTCGAAACCGGCGGCTCCAACGTGCAGTTTGCCGTCAATCCCGTCGATGGCCGCATGACGGTGATCGAGATGAATCCGCGCGTTTCGCGCTCCTCGGCGCTGGCCTCGAAGGCTACCGGCTTTCCCATCGCCAAGATCGCCGCCAAGCTGGCCGTGGGCTACACGCTGGACGAAATTCCCAACGACATTACGCGCAAGACCCCGGCCTGCTTCGAGCCCACCATCGACTATGTTGTCGTCAAGATTCCCAAGTGGCAGTTTGAAAAGTTTCCCGGCGCCGACGAAACGCTGGGCCCGCAGATGAAGTCGGTGGGCGAGGTGATGGCCATTGGGCGCACCTTCAAGGAAGCGCTGATGAAGGCCTGGCGGGCTCTGGAAACCGGCAAGAAGACCGGCGCGGAGATCACCCTGGAGCCGCGGCGGCTGACGCAGCGCCTTGTCACGCCGCAGCCGGAGCGGCTCGGTTACATCCGCTATGCCTTTGAACGCGGCATGAGTGTGCGTGAAGTGGCGCGGCTCACCGGCATAGACCCCTGGTTCCTGCATCAGATTCGCGAAGTGACGCTGGCGCAGATGGCTATCGCACAAACTACACCAAAAGATATAAGTGCGGAGCAACTCCGTCAGCTCAAGCGCCTCGGCCTGAGCGACGAGCGCATCGCCACCGAGTGGAAGCTCGAAGGCCATGCCGGCATCCAGCAGGTGAGGGAACTGCGCGAAGGGAAGGGAATCAAGCCCGTCTTCAAACTCGTGGACACCTGCGCCGCCGAATTCGAGTCCATGACGCCCTATCTCTACTCGACCTACGACGAAGAGGACGAGGCGCCGCCGACCCAGACGCCGAAGATCATCATTCTCGGCTCGGGGCCGAACCGCATCGGCCAGGGCATCGAGTTCGACTATTGCTGCTGCCATGCCGCCTTTGCGCTCAGGGACGACGGCTACGAGACGATCATGGTCAACTGCAACCCGGAGACCGTCTCCACCGACTACGACACCAGCGACAGGCTCTACTTTGAGCCGCTAGTGCTGGAAGACGTGCTGGCGGTCTACAACCACGAGGCGCAGTCGGGCGCGGAGATCGGCATGATCGTGCAGTTCGGCGGGCAGACGCCGCTGAATCTTGCGCAGCGGCTACGCGCGGCCGGCGTGCCCATCATCGGCACCTCGCCCGAGTCCATCGATCTGGCCGAGGACCGCAAGCGCTTTGGCAAGCTGCTCAATGAACTGGAGATTCCGCAACCCGCGGGCGGCACGGCCACCAGCGTCGATGAGGCACTGGCCATCGGCGAGCGCATCGGCTATCCGGTGCTGGTGCGGCCGAGCTATGTGCTTGGCGGACGCGCCATGGTTATCGCGTATGACGCCGAAGCCGTGGCTCTTTACATGCGCGAGGCGGTCGAGTACTCCCAGGAGCGGCCGGTGCTGGTGGATCACTTCCTGGAGAACGCCATCGAGGTTGACGTTGACGCTCTCTGCGACTCGGAAGACGTGATCATCGCCGGCATCATGCAGCACATTGAAGAGGCCGGCATCCACTCCGGCGACTCCTCCTGCGTACTGCCCGCCGTAAGCATCCGCGAAGAAACGCTCGAGACTCTGCGCTCATACACGCGCAAGCTCGCTCTCGCGCTCAAGGTCGTCGGCCTGGTCAACCTGCAGTTTGCCATCCAGCGCGACGCCGAGGGCCAGGACCACGTCTACGTCATCGAAGTAAACCCCCGCGCCTCGCGCACCGTGCCCTACGTCTCGAAGGCGACCGGCATTCCCTTGGCCAAAGTCGCCTCCCGGCTGATGACCGGCCGCAAACTGCGCGATCTGCTGCCCACCCAGCTTGCCAGCGGCAGGGACCTGGGCACCGGCACACATTCTTACGTGAAATCGCCGGTCTTTCCCTGGAACAAATTCGCCGGCGTGGACACGGTTCTGGGGCCGGAGATGAAGTCCACCGGCGAAGTGATGGGCGTGGCCGCCACCTTTGGCGAGGCCTTTGCCAAGGCGCAGCTCTCAGCGGGGCAGGTGTTGCCCACCGGCGGCACGGTCTTCTTCAGCGTCAACGACCATGACAAGCCGGCAGCCATCGACCTGGCTCGCCGCTACGTCCACCTCGGTTTCAGGATCGTAGCCACAGAGGGCACGGCCAACGTGCTGGAGAAGTCCGGCCTCAGCGTCGAACGGGTCTTCAAGGTCAAGGAGGGCAGGCCGAACGTTGTGGATCTGATCAAGGGCGACCGCATTCAGCTCATCATCAACACTCCGCGCGGCCAGGATACCTTCTTCGATGAGAAGGCCATCCGCCGGGCTGCAGTGCTGGCGCGGATTCCCACCATCACCACCATCGCCGCCGCGCAGGCCGCCGTCGAGGGCATCGCCGCCATGCAACAGCATCACACCACGGTCTACGCGCTACAGCAACTGCACGCTGCGACCGGCGCCTGAGGAAGCCCGCAGTCATCCCGCTGTTGTAGGCTGTCTGTGTATCTAAGCTCCTTTTGAGGGGGAATTCAGATGGAGATTCACCCGCCGTGCAGTGCCAGTTTTGGGCGCGGGTTTCGATTTGGTGAAGGCGCTCTTGGGGACGCCGACAAACGCGTCATCAATCTCGACATCGGCGTCGGTGGGGATGGAGTCGATAGTCAGGGAGCCTGCGCGGCAGGTGCCTTAGCAGGCGGCGCCGTAGGCACTGCCTGCGGAGCAGCTTGACGAGCGAGCTTGCGCAACACCGGCGAGTCGGCCATTTCGCTGGCCGATTTGTCGGCCAAATCCTGCACCGCACCCTGAATCAACAACCGCCGGTTCTCCCTGAACGTGAATGCAGTACCACGGGTATTCTTTGCCAAGCCCTGCACCGTCTGGAGCCAGACCCTCTTCCCTGACTTGTCTTTCGCGGTCCATTCCACCAAGAGAACCAATTCGCGCTCGGTATATGCGAACTGGGCCTTTATCACGCTAATGTCGACGAATATCGGCGCCAGCACCAACTCCGCATCCCCGGTCGACGAGGCAGTTTGGACGCGCACCAGGTTGGGGAAAACATTCTTGAGCGCAGGCTCAAGCTGTACGCAAGCGGCTTTTCCGACTTCAAATTCGTCTTCATAAGGGATCCTTTTCGTGTTCTTGGCCGCGCAGAACTCCGGGGTGAGAATCAGTACCACTCTGGGGATCATCTTCAAGTCTGCCGGCGGTGGAGTTTGTGCGGTCTGGCTGCGGGCTGTCACACACACCGCTGGCAATACCAGAAAGTAAAAGAGCAGTGAGGCAAGCAAAGAAGTTCGGGCCTTCGACATGGTAATCTTCCTTAAAAGTCTAAACTCAGATGAAAGGTTTCGTCGGTGCCGGCCTTGGTAATTGGAATCAGAAGGCGAGTCTTCTCCACAAGACCATTCCTGGGTACTGGGATGTACAGAAAGCCGTGTACAGATCTCCCCGGTGAAAGCGTGTTGCTCTGCAACTCGTTCTTCAGCATGTATTGCTGAATTTTCTCAGCATTGGCGGCGCGCCTCATGGCAACGATTGCAAAGGTTATATCAACCAACGCAAAGGCCAGGTTGGCTGAGTCGACCGAATTCGAGTTCACATAGGTTCCTGACGCCCTCGGGTGAGAAGCGGGAGCCCCCGCCCTCGGGGTCCTAACCGGAGGACCCGGCTCCGGTCTCTTGCCTGGGTCCCTGGGCCTAAGGCGGTGCCCCGGCTCGCCCCCCGACTGCACATTCTGAACCTCCGTCAGAGTGCGCGTATCCTGAACCGCTGCCTGTGACGGCGCACCCCGGCTTGGTATGCCCGCATCAATCGTCCCATACTGAAAGGCGATCTTGTCGAAAAGGAAGCTGTCCTCGCTCGACCCGTTCTCCAAAACGACATAAACGGGAATAATACCTTTAGACGTTAAGTCCGAATCGAAGTAGATCTTTTGATCTTTGAGATCCTCAATTGGTTGAACCCCGATCACGAGTCCCGCTTTTTCGACCTTGACGGCGCAATCGCTTGCCTTGCGCACCGGGTATTCTGCAAACTTGGGTCCCGCGTAAGCGGGCTGCACGAGTGACAAGCCAACGAGTATACCGGCGATGCTAGTCAAACTGTACCTGAACACGAAATTACCCTCCTCGAACGGCCCGCCGGGGCCGGGTCGCACTCCATCCGAATTAAATGGAAATCATCTCACGCAGCCATAGAGGAGGGTTGGCCATTTTGCCCAGCAGACAACAAGGCTCGGGCGCAAATTTTTGAGGCCAGATTCCCATCTTCCATGATTGATACGACTTCCATGATTGATACGACGATGCTATTCCGGGCCTCGTCTTTGCGTCAACGATATGTTGTTGCCCAGTTTTGGGCCTCACCACCGGCCATTACAATGAACTCATGCTGTTAGAAGGCATCTTTGCCGCTGTTCCCACGCCGTTTTACCCCGACGAGCGGGTCTATTTTCGCAAACTTGAGGCCAACATCGCCCGCTACTCCCGCAGTCTGCTTTCGGGGATGTTGCTCTTGGGTTCCACGGGCGAGGCGGTGATGCTGGATGACGCCGAATCCCGCGACGTTTTGCGGGTAGCCGCCGAAGCCGCGGCGCCGGAGAAGGTGCTCATCGCCGGCGTTGGGCGCGAGAGCGTGAAGGCGACCGTTGAGCTGGCTGAGGCAGCCGCGCGGTTCGCCTACGATGCGGTTCTGGTCCGCACGCCGACCTATTACGCCAGGCAAATGTCCTCGGCGGCCGTGCTCCACTACTTCCGCAGCGTAGCCGACCGGTCGCCCCTGCCTGTTCTGCTCTACAACATTCCCCAGTGCGCGCCCTACAACATTCCCGTCGAGCTGGCATCCGAGCTGGCGCAACACCCCAACATCCTCGGCATCAAGGACTCCAGCGGTAGCCTTGAGCGGATTCGCGCCCTGGTCGAGTCGGCGAGTGCCGCGCCCCGGCGGACCGTGACCGTCACGCCGATCTTCGAGGCGGTAACTGGGCGCATGTTGGCGCCCAAGACGGAAACAACCGGAACATTCGTCTCCGCCGTCGACCTGGCGGGAGGCGTGGCCCTGGCGGCGGCGCCGTCCGTCGCTCCCATCAAGACGCGGGCCAAGGAAGTGGGCTTTCAGGTGCTCACCGGTTCGGCGGCGGGGCTGCTCGAATCCCTGGAAGCCGGCGCCTCCGGAGCCATCCTGGGGTTTGCCGCCAGCGCTCCCCAGGCCTGCCAGGAGGTTTATCTTGCCTGGAAAGACCACGACCTGAAGCTGGCGGCAGAGAAGCAGCAGCGCATCGCCGGCCCCGGCCAGCGAATCGTCGGCGAGTTGGGCATCAGCGGCGTCAAGTATGCCTGCGACTTCAACGGCTACTACGGGGGCCGCGCCCGTGCGCCGCTGCTGGCAGTCACGGCCAGAGAGAAGGCAGAAATTGAGGGGCTGCTGGCCGGAATCCGCAACTAATAGGCCAAGATCGCCAGATACGCAATGTCTGATAACGTATATTCTGTATACTCGCGCTGCGGCTATTGAACAATCTACAATCCCAACATGATAAACAGGCGCAAGAGTGCTCTGATTTTGAGTCATATCGCATTCGAGGACCTGGGTACACTCGATGCCCCGCTGCGTGAGCGCGGCTTCTCCATCGAGAGTATTGAAGTAAGCACAGTTCGCTTTCCGCTGGCGCAAGCGGAGTCTTGCGATCTCCTTGTCGTGCTTGGCGGCCCTATCGGAGTCTACGACCAGCGGGATTATCCGTTTCTGAAGGACGAGATCGCCTGCATCGGCCAACGGCTGGCTGCACGCAAGCCGATCCTGGGCATTTGCCTGGGCGCTCAACTGATGGCCGCGGCTCTCGGCGCTCGGGTTTATCCAGGCATTCATGGCGCGGAGATCGGCTGGTCGCCGATTCAGGCTGCGCCCAATGCACCTACGACGGAGTGGTTTGCCCCGCTGCTTGCCTCCGGGCTATCCCTCTTCCACTGGCATGGGGATACCTTCGATCTACCCCCTGGAGCGCGTTATCTAGCAAAGACAGAACGCTATGAGAATCAGGCATTTGCAATCGACGACTTCGCGCTGGCATTGCAGTTCCACCCCGAGGTTACCGCAGACGGCCTGGAGAGCTGGTACGTGGGCCATGCGTGCGAACTGCACCATGCCGGGATTAGAGTCGAGAGTCTGCGGTCTGCCGCCCGCAAACACGCTCCCGCGCTGGAAGAGGCGGCAGCGCGATTCTGGACGCTCTGGCTTGACTACATCTTGTAGCGCCCCAAATCCTCATCATTCAGCCCTTCGAGCCAGCCGCGCAGTTGCTCTGCGGTGGGGCCTTCGGGCGGGCCGGAGGTGTTCAGCTTGGCGCTCTGCATCACCTGCTCGGAAACATAGATTGGGCAATCCGCGCGCAGGGCCAGAGCGATGGCGTCGGAGGGCCGGGCGTCAACCGTCACCGGCTCATCCCCCTGCCGGAGCCACAGAACGGCGAGGAAGGTGTCGTCTTTAAGCTCTGTAATCACAACGCGTTCCAACTGAGCATTCAAGTGACGAATCAGGTTTCTGGTCAAGTCATGGGTCATCGGGCGCGGAGCGGTCATCTTCTCGATTTCGATGGCGATGGCGTTGGCCTCAAAGATGCCTACCCAGATGGGCATCACCGTGTCTGAAGCAACGTCCTTGAGCACCACGATGGGCATGTTGGTGGCAGGGTCCATCATCAGCCCGCGTATTCGCACCTCGATATCCATGGATTCCCTTTCCCGCGTTCGCTTCTAATCTTAGACGGCTTCCCCCACCAGGCTGTTCGGGTGCGTGCCGGTAATCTTCACTTGCAGGTAGCTTCCTGGCGCCGGCGCGATGGCTTGCGCGCAGGTAAAGTTGACTGGCTTGTTCTGGCTGCTGCGTCCGATAACCTGCCCGCGCGCCGAATTGAGTCCTTCGACCATAACTTCAATAATCTCTCCTAAGTGCTTGGCATAATTGATCCTCTGAATCTCCCTTTGCCGATCAAGCAGCACTTGAAGCCGGCTCGCCTTTTCCGCTTCAGGGATGGAATCGATCATCGTGAGCGCCGGGGTGTTAGGCCGCGCCGAGTACTTGAAGCCGAAGACGCAATCGTACTCGACCTGCGCCAGAAGGTCCATGGTCTGGATGAAGTCGTCCGGGGTCTCGCCGGGGAAACCCACAATGATGTCCGTCGAAATCGAGATCGGACGCCGGGCGGCCTTGATCCAGGCGATCCGCTCCAGATACCACTCAGGGGTGTACTCCCGCGCCATGAGCCTGAGCACCCGCGCTGAGCCCGACTGGACCGGCAGATGCACGTGGTCGCAGAGCGTGGGAACTGCGTCGATGGCCTCGACGATGTCGCGGGTAAAGTCGCGCGGGTGGCTGGTGGTAAAACGCACGCGGCGGATTCCGCCCACCTGCCCCACGGCCGCTAGCAGTTCGGCGAAGCTGCGCTTCCCTTCCGGGTCGCGGTAGCTGTTCACGTTCTGGCCCAGCAGTTGGATCTCGGTGTAGCCCAGGTCCGCGATGCGCCGCGCCTCGGCAAGCACGGAAGTCGAACCGCGGCTGCGCTCCTTGCCGCGCGTGTACGGCACCACGCAGTAGGCGCAGAACTTGTCGCAGCCTTCGATGATGGTGATATAACCGCGGTAGGGGTTCTGGCGGGCAGTGAACTCGGTCTCGAAGGTCTCATCGGTCTGGCGGTCGTCGAGACCGGTGATCCGAGTCTCGCCGGCTTCCAGCCGGGTGAGCATCTCGGGCAGCTTGCGGTAGGAGGCCGAGCCCGACACGAGCGAGACGTACGGCGCCCGCTCGAAGATCTTTTCGCCCTCCTGCTGCGCCACGCAGCCCAGCACGCCGAAGCGCTTACCTTCCCTGTGTTGGCGTTTGTATTCGTCGAGCCGGTGGAAGACCTTTTGCTCCGCTTTGTCGCGGATGGAACAGGTGTTGTAGAGGATCAGGCCGGCATCTTCCTCCGCCTCCACCTGCCGGTAGCCCTGCTGCCGGAGTGTGCCAATCACCTTCTCCGAGTCATGGGCGTTCATCTGGCAGCCGAAGGTCTCAAGATAGAAGGTTTTTTCGGTTGCCATGGCAATCTTGAGTATACCGCGATTGGCAAACTGAATCTTGTCACAATCCGCCAATCGCGGCTCTGGCAGGCTTCACTTCTTCTTGATCCAAATCTCCACACGCCGGTTCAACTCTTGGCCTTCGTTGGTGTAGTTCGAGGCAACAGGCAGCTCGGAGCCAAACCCTCGCACGACCGCGGGCTTGATGCCCCGCTGGATTAACTGGCTCTCGACGATTTTGGCCCGGCTCAACGACAGAATTTGACTCTCTTCTGGAGTGCCGGAATCGTCTGCGAACCCGAAGAGCAGAATCTGGTCTCCCGCGCCTCTTTGGTCCGCAATCAGAGCAGCGATCCGGTCCAGGTCAGTTCGCGCCTTGTTGTCTTGCTCCGATTCTCCGGCCTGAAAGCGAAAATCCATAGGCAGGCGTTCTGCGTTCATAGTGAGCAGCTTGTAGTCCTCCGGGGCTGTATCGGATACGGTCTGCGCAGCCGGCAGAATATTCTGAGAGACATATCCGTTGGCGGCAATTACCTCCTGGCCCTGCGTGGAGAGAGCAAACTCAACAAACATTTGCGTGAATTTGTTCCGCGCGGTTGCTGGCGTATAGAGATAGAGCCGCTTCGATAGCGGATAGTCTTCCGTAGCAATGGTCAGCCGGGTCGGCTTGAGCGCTTTTGTACCCTTCTCCGATACGGCGATGGATTTCGCGTTATGGACGTATGGCATACTGACGAAACCGATACCGTTCGGATCGCCGGAGACTGCCTCGGAGAGCGCATTGCTATCCTCGAACCGGCGTGCCGATGGAGCCAGGGGTTTCCCAGCCAGCACAAGACCTTTGAAGGCATCGAAGGCTCCCGACTGATCGTCTCTTGCGTAAATCTTGATCGCTCCATGGGAGGAGCCGACCTGCGACCAATCGGTAATGTCCCCGGAGAAGATTCGCCTGATCTCGTCTTTGCGAAGCTCGCTGAGCCGATTGGAGGCGTTGACGATCACAGCGATGCCGTCAAGCCCAAGAATATGTTCGCTGCCGGCTGATGTCATATTGCCCAACGTCGCCAGCTTGGCTGCTTCGTCCGGTTTTATTCTCCGCGCAGCCATCCCGATGTCGCACGTTTCCTCGGCCAAGGCGGTAAACGCGGTTGCGGAGCCATGAGCTGCAATCGTGATCGCGGAGGGCGCTGCATCACCGGGAAATACACCCAGAACGATCTTCTCCTCTGGATTTGATCCAGGAATAATCTGAAGATTCGTCGCACCCTGAGCTTTGAGAAAGGCCTCGGCCAACGCGGGTCCCAGGCTATCCCCGACGATGTCGGAACCGGCCAGGCGAAGGATCGCATTCTGTTTCTGTGTCGCCCTCAATTCAGCGGCATTGGCTCCTTGCGGCGCATTGATCCAGTCTCTCCCATCTGCGATGCCAAGTAGAACGCTAAGAACAACTGCGAGAATCACGTCGGATAAAATTGCGTTCGCTTTTCTTGGGGACGGAGTTTTGACTTCGCTGAGCGCTCGATCGCAAAGTGGGCAATAGGTCATGACTTTCTTTTCAAGGGCAAAGTCTTCATGATTGTCAGCGAGCACGCATTTACCGTAATTTGTGCAGATTCTCTGTGTCATTGTCTCTCTCCTTCCTGGGTCACGATCCTGCTTGAAGACCAGGGCCATCTTGCAGATCGTGTTGGGAAAACAGGGCTGAGTTGCAATACGGGTAATCTACTGCACCTATTACTGAAGTGCAAGTATTTCGGATACTAGTTCATTACTCTGGTAATGTATATCCTACGAGAGTGATGCATATCACAGCGTGATTTCAGAAAGGCCGTGAGATCGAATGGACAGGAGGGCTCAGCGCAGCCCCGTGTGCAGGTAAGCCAGCAGCGCGGCCATCTGCTCCTCGGTAAATCGACCGGTGAAGCCGGGCATCATTCCCTTCCCTGCCAGCACATTCTGCCGCACGGCCGCATCGGTGGCGGGAGCGCCGCTGGGCAGCGTCTTGCGCGCAAAAACGCCGTGCAGGTCCGGCGGAATCTTCTTGAGCGCCAGGTCGTTGTCCTCGTGGCAATGGGCGCAGCGAACCTGGTAGAGGTGCTTCCCTGCCGCCTCCTGTGGAGTAAGCGCCGGCGCCGAGTGGCAGCCAACCAGGCCGATGCCCATACTGGCCGCTATCCCAGCGCAGATCGCCGCCCAGCCAATTGCCTGCCGGACCACTGGAAGGACCCTACGCATTCACCTTCGGGGAGAACTGCCCGCTCACGTAGTCCCAGTTCAGCACCTGGAAAAACGCCTTCACGTATTCAGGGCGCCGGTTCTGGTACTTGAGGTAGTAGGCGTGTTCCCACACGTCCACGGCCAGCACCGGCTTGTGGCCCAGGGTCAGCGGACTGTCCTGGTTGGGAGTGGTCTCGATGGCGACTGTGCCGTCCGGCAACTTGACCAACCAGGCCCAGCCGCTGCCAAAGACGCTCATGGCCGCCGCGGTCAGTTTGTCCTGGAACGTAGCCAACGATCCGAACTTGGCGTCGATTGCCTTGGCCAGCTCGCCGCTGGGGGCCGCGCCGCCCTTGCCCAGCGTCGGCCACCAGAAGGAGTGGTTCGCATGGCCTCCACCGTTGTTGCGGACGGCGGTGCGGGCAGCCTCGGGTAAGGCATTCAGGTTCTCAACCAGTTCCCAGACCGTCTTTCCTGCCAGCTCAGGATGCGCGGCCACGGCAATATTCAGGTTGTTCACGTAGGCCTGATGGTGCTTGTCGTGGTGCAGGTGCATGGTCACAGCGTCGAAGTAAGGCTCCAGCGCGTCATAGGCGTAGGGCAAAGGCGGAAGCGTGAAAGGCCCGGTTGGCGGTGGGGGCGGGATTGCGGCAGCGGTTTGGCCGCTTGGGAATCCCTCTGCACGCAGGGTTTCGGTCAAAAGCAGCGCGCTCGCCACGCCGCCAATATGCTTGATTGCAGTTCGCCGGTCCATCATGATGGGGAAAACCTCCAATTGGTTCGATGCTCAGGGGTAGAAAAAGTCTGCGCAAAATCGGCAGGAATCGTCAAGACGCAATAAATTACCCCGGTTTCGATATGCTGATGCCATTATGGAGAAGGAATGACGGAAAAGATCGAGAATCTCATGCTGCAGGCCCACGCGGCCCAGAACCGGTGCTTCGGCTGCGGCCCGGCCAACCCGTCTGGCTTGCAACTGGCGTTTCTGCTCGCGGAAGACGGAGCAGCGGTTTGTCTGACGACGGTTCCAGATCGCTTCGATGGCCATCCCGGCTATCTGCACGGCGGCATCATCGCCACACTGCTGGATGAGGCCATGAGCAAGGCCGTCCGCGCTCGCGGCTTGACGGCTATGACGGGCCGGATGGAAATCGACTACCTGCGTCCGGTTCCTTCCGGCGTGCACCTCCGCATGGAAGGCCGCATCGTCCGCAGCGAAGGCCGCAAGCACTGGACCGAAGCGAGAATTCTGAACGCCAGAGGAACTGCGCTAGCCCAGGCCAAGGGGCTGTTCATCGAGGTGCGCGCCAGGTAACTGAAAACCGGGGCGGCCCGAAGGCCGCCCCGCCCTGCTTAGTGGATCATATTGATGGTTTCCTGGGTGATGGTGTCGAAGGTGGTGACCGCCTTGGAGTTGGCCTCGAAGGCGCGCTGGGCGATGATCAAATCGGAAAATTCGGCGGAGATGTTGACGTTGGACTCCTCGAGCGCCCCATCCGTCAGCGTTCCCAGGCCGGCCGCGCCCGAGGTGGCGATAGAGGCCGTCCCGCTGGCCAGCGTGGTCGCGTAGTCGCCGTCGCCCAGCAGTTGCAGTCCCTGAACATTGGCCACGTTGGCCAGCGCCAGTTGTCCCACGTTCTGTTGCTGCCCGTTCGAGTAGCTGGCCGTGACCGTGCCGTCGGAGCCGACTGTGAAGCTCTGATACTGGCCGGGGGCGTAGCCGTTCTGGGTGGTCTCAGAGACCGCGGAGGCTGTGTCCACCTGGCTGATGGTGGGCGTACCGCTTGCGCCGAGCAGGTTCCAGCTCATGTTCAGGTTCGAGGCGCCGTCGGCCAGCCCGTTGAAGGTGAGTGGAATTCCAGCAATGTCTCCAGCCCCATTTCCCACCGGGGTTGCGGCTACTGCCACTGGGGTCGTTTGAGTCACCGTGGTCAGATTGCCGTTGGCGTTGAAGCTCATGGTTCCGGTTACGGGCGTCGACACTCCGGCGGTAAAGTCCGATGCCGGCAGGGCGACTGAGTAGCTCCACGTGTTGGTGGCCGTCTGGGTGTAGGTTACGGTGGCAATGTGCGGGACTCCCAACGAATCATAGACCGTGATCATGGCCGGAAACGCGGTGCCTGTGGCCGAGGCGGAATCCAGGTTCGTTGTCATATTCAGAGTGGTGGTGGCCTGCGGTTGCTGCACCTGGCCCACCGGGATATTGATGGCCGTCAGCGGCGCATTGGTGTTCACCACCCCGTTCACGGCCGGATAGCCCATCACGCTCAGGCCGTTGGAGGTGACCAGATTGCCGGCCTGAGTCAGCGAAAAGCCGCCGGCACGGCTGAATTCGTTGCTTCCGCCACCGTTGTTGACCACAAAGAAGCCGTTTCCGTTTAGCGCCACGTCGGTGGCGTTGCCGGTCGTGTTGAGAGAGCCTTGCGTAAACGAGGTCTCGTTCGACGCTACCTTCACGCCTGCGCCCACCTGGATCGGGTCGCCCGCGCCGGTCGAACCGATCTGCTGGTAGAAGAGGTCGGAAAAGTTGGTTGTCTGGGCCTTGAAGGCCGTGGTGTTCATGTTGGACAGATCGTTTGCAATCGTGTTCAGCGCCGTCGAATCGGCGTCGAGGCCGGAAAGCGGAATGTAGAAACTTGCCATCGTGGATCTCCTCTGAGTGTCATCGAAGGTTGGCGCAGGCCTTGGCGGCCGGCTGGTGAACGAGCTTCATTGGGTCCCGGGCAGCCCGCCCGCGATGGACCGCGCGTGGGACCGCCCATCCAGGGCATGGGCCACGCGATGCGCAGCGGGCTTGGCCTCGGGAACGCTGAGATTGCCGGGAGCGTGTTTGGCCCCGGAGACGTGGGATACAGATGCGCGGGCCGCTGTAGTGCTGGCCGTGGCCGCGCCGGATGCGGCGGACTGGGCTGCGGTCAACCCGCCTCCCTTGTGCGCGCCCGCGCGGACCTGTGCGGCGGAGGCCGTGGGACTCGCGGAAGTCACGCCGGGCGTTGCGCCGCTGGCCTGGCTGGAGGTCGAGCTGCCTGAACCGGAGGTCGAGCCGCCCAGCGCCGTCGACAAATTCTGGTTGATATCGATCAGTTGCTCCAGGCTGTTTACCTGGACGAGTTGGTTGATGTACTCGTTGGGGTCGGTGTCCGCCGTAGGGTCCTGGTTCTGCATCTCGGTCACCAGCAAGGTGAGAAAGTCATTGGCCGAGATGGTGGCCGAAGAACTGCTCGAACTGCTTGTGCTGCCGGTACTGTCCGTCCCGGCCGCTGAGTTCGCGATAGGAGTTGCGCCCGTGCCCGTCAGCGCTTGCCCCGACGTCAAATGGTTATGCAAGATTCCTGCCAATGCCGCCATCTTTCCCTGCTTTCTTTCTGCCTGGCCTTCGAACCGGCGGGCATTCAGGCCATCACCGAGATGTGAACGCCCCCCGGCCTTGCCGCCTGGCCTGTTGCATCCAGCCCACCGGTCTGAGCCGAAATCTCTTGAAGAACTGCGGCCGTATTGGCCGGCGAACTCGCCGGAGTGTTCGATTGCGGTTCTGCATAGCCGCCCTGCCCTGAATTCTGCCCCGCCCCCTGATACATTCCCTGACTCGCGCTCTGGTCCATGCCAGCCTCAGCCGAGCGGCTCTCGGGCGCGGCCAGTGTCAGCGACTCCACCGGCGTGTGCTGCTCGGCCAGGTACGCGTTCAATCCCGCAAGGTGGCCGCCAAGCGCCTGGGCCGCGTCCACCGAACCGGGCACCAGAGCGGCATGAACGCCGCCTTCGCCCCCATCCGCGCGAACACCGATCCACCCCAGGGCCGGGTCCTGAAATCCTGCCTCTGCTCGCTGGGCGCCGGCATGAATCCAGGTGGGCGCCCCTGTAGCGGTCTCCGCATCGAGCGCGGCAAAGGTCTCGCGGCTGCCAACTCCGGCCGCAGTGCCCGGCGGCGCTCCCGCCATGTCGGCTGAAGTGTTCCCTGCCCCAGGCATGCCTGCCGGATCGCGCGACAGAGTGAACCCATCCAGCGCCGAGCTGCCGGGCTGCACCCCAAGGAGATGATTCTCTTGCTGGGCCGCTTCGGCCGGGCTGGCCGCATGAGCCAGCCGCGGCGTGCTCTGCCCTGTGGTCCGCGCGCCGCCGGCAACCTCTGGCTTCCCCGCGCTCGGGGACATTGCCAAAGGCGGGCTGGACCGGGAGAGGTCGGGGCCGGCATTCGTGGGCGAAGAACCCGGCGCCAGACTCGATGCCGGAGACTCAACGGCTTTCATTTCCTGCGTCTGCTGCTGCGGCTGGATCGGATTCTGCCCCTGGGCGATCATCTGCGGCGGGTTCTCAGCATGAGATACTGTCCGGCCTGGCGCAGGAGACTCTTCCCCGGCAGACACAGCTTCCTCTTCGCCGGAGGGCACGCTGCTGATACCACGGCTAAACAAATCCCCGGCCACGGAAGCGTTGTGTGAGGCATTCTCAACCGCTGGATCTTTGTCTGCGGCATGGCCTCCGGCAGGGCTTGTTCGGCCTACAACCGGTCGAGGGGTGTCTGCATTCGATGGGGTCAGTTGCAAGGGGTCCCGGCTGGCACTGTCCGGCAATCGAGTGGTGAGATTGTCCGGTGAACGATCTTTCTGAAGTCCAGTGGCGTTTGCCATCGGAGGGGTAAAGCCAGACGATGGCATGACCAATGACACAATCCCCGGAAGCGCGGAAGCCGGCGTAGCAACGGCTTCGGCGGAGGCTGGTTGAAGCTTTGCGCTCTTGCGGCTCCCGGCCGAGCGCGTGTCTGTGGACGGTTCTGCCGGAGGGGCGTTTTCCGTATGCTTCTCAGCCGGATCGGCTGCAGCTTGCCGGGCCACTCCCGTTGCTGTCCGCCAGACAGGAATCCCGGCACGAGAGCCAGCCAGCGTCAAGCCCGCACCGCCGGCCGCCGGCCCATTGCTCTGTTCCTCAAGCTTTGTCAAAGGAAGAATTGCGGCGTTCTTCTGCGGGGTTGCGGCGCCAACAGGGATCGGGCTTGCCCCGGAGGCTTTTCCCGCAGCCCCTGCTGGGAAGGCTTCGGCAACCGTATGCGTATTGTCTATTTCGGTCTCTTCCTCGCTGAGTCCATCCATACCAGTGCCCAGAGAGGCCAGCAGCGACTGCCAACTGGTGCGGAAGCTCTCCGCGCCCGGCACGGATGACGGAAAAAGACCAGTGCCAGGCGCATCGGCCCACCCCGCGCCCGGCGCCTTTGCCGGAACCCGACTCTGGCCCGGCTCCGGATGCCCTCGCGTCCCGATCTCGATAGGTGTGGCAACGGTCATGGGCTGGGTTAGAGCAGATGCCGTGCCAAAGGGTGTGGGGGGAGGTTAAAGCATTGTCAGGAATGGGATCGTCGATACCGTTTCGGGAAGGCGGTGCATTCACACGCCGGAATCTCTCTCAAGTTTCCTTCGCAGTGCGCTCGTTTCCCGCGGTGGCATGTGCAGGAGTGGCAGGATGGTCCGGCTCCGCACCGGTCTCTGCCCGATGCAATCGGAAGCGGTACCAGTCGTCGAGCGCCTGCTGGCCATGCCGTCCGGCCTCGATGGCGTCCCGCGCCTCGGTCTCCCGGATCAACGTCTCGGCCTGACGGCGTTCGACCCTCTTCCCCAGGAACTCCTGCCGCAGCGTGGCCACGTCGAACTCCACCATCGCGATCCTGGGAGCCAGCGCCGCCGCATGCCGCGTGGCCGCGCGCGTCTCCTCAAGGCCGGCCAGCCGGTCCGGCAACTCCCCAGAGCGGGCGCTGACCTCGACCAGCCTCCGGCCCCGGCGATCCTGTTCGGCGGTAGCCGCCAGCGCGTGTTCCAGGCGGTTCAGCTCTCCTATTGCGGACTCCAGCGCCAGCCGGCGCTGTTCTTCTTCGAGACTTCGGATGCGCAGCAGGCGGCGCAATGCGCACGAGACGGCCATGGCTCACACCTCCTCGGCCAGGCTGGAGAGGCGGCGCACGCAGTCGGCAAAACGGACTTGCTCGTGCGCCTCCTGGGTCATGAAGGCACGCATCGCTTCCCGGGCGCGCAGGGCGCGGTCGAGATCCAGGTCCGAGCCCGGTTTGTAGGCCCCGATGCGCACCAAGTCTTCGGAGCGGGCGTAGACGGCCATCAACCGGCGCAGCAGCGCCGCATGCTCGCGATGCTGGGGCTCGGTCACGACCGGCATCAGCCGGCTGATCGAGTCCAGCACCTCGATGGGCGGATACCAGCCCTCGGCGGCCAGCGCGCGGGAGAGCACGACGTGGCCGTCCAGCAGGGACCGCACCGCGTCCACCAGCGGGTCCTGCTGGTCGTCGCCCTCCATCAGCACGGTGTAAAAGGCGGTGATCGAGCCCACGCGGAACTGTCCGGTGCGTTCCACCAGGCGGGCCAGCCGGGAGAAGACCGATGGCGTATATCCTTTGGCCGTGGGCGGCTCGCCGGCGGCCAGGCCGATCTCCCGGGCGGCCATGGCGAAGCGGGTAAGAGAATCGAGCACCAGCAGCACATGTTTTCCCTGGGCGGCGAAGAACTCGGCCACAGTGGTGGCGGCCAACGCCGCCCTCATACGCATCAGCGGCGACTGGTCGGAGGTAGAAACCACCACCACGGACCGGGCCCGGCCCTCCACGCCGAGCGAGTCTTCCAGAAACTCCCCCACTTCGCGGCCGCGCTCGCCCACCAGCC